>Ga0181358_1001271_pt1 | contig 11618 bp, 4 predicted proteins | sample Fa13VDMM110SD_FD_130096 | JGI IMG/M metagenome (GOLD analysis project Ga0181358, IMG submission 130096) | Freshwater viral communities from Lake Michigan, USA - Fa13.VD.MM110.S.D | ecosystem: Environmental > Aquatic > Freshwater > Lake | place: USA: Michigan | collected 2013-09-24
CGTGTCCTCTTCCGATCTAAGGGAAAGTTATTTCTGTACCTCACAAAGCGCCTGAAGGAGCTATAACGCGCCATGAGTCTACGTTAGATTTACTTGAAAGAGTTAAACTAATATCTAAAGACTGGGTTAAAGTTGGTCATGACAAAGGTAACAATACACACAATGTTTCTTGTACTGTTTCTGTTAGAGATGACGAATGGAAGATCATTGGTGAATGGATGTGGGCTAATAAAGATTACTATAATGGTCTATCTGTTTTACCTTATCACGGTGGTACGTATAAACAAACTCCATTTGAAGATTGTACTAAAGAAGTTTATGAGCAAATGATGTCTACGTTGAAAGATGTAGATCTTTCTAGAATTATTGAAATACAAGATAATACCAATTTTGGTGACTCTGCTGCTTGCGGTGGAGGTAATTGTGAAATAGTTTAATATGATATACGTAGTAGATGATTTTTTAGGTAAAGATTACCATGAGACGTACTACAAAAGATTGATAAACGCCGAGAATACAGAAGTTGTTCTCGGTGAAAAATCTTTTTATGTACAACATGCTGATGAGAGTTTTGTAGAAGTTGTTTGTGAAGAAATTTCAAAAATTGAAAACAAACCTATAAAACCTATATTAGCATTTTTTAGATGTGCTACCGATAAACTAGACAATGATTGGCGTATTCATTCAGACTATATAATAGAAGGTCAAAAACCAGATAGAGCATGTGTATTGTATATGTCAGAGTCTCCATTAGAAGGTCTAAATGGAACTGCCCTTTGGGAACATCATAAGTATGGTAGTAAAATGCCAGATGACGCAACTCCAGAAGAGTTTGATAGAATGATAACAGAAGACTCAGAAGACTTAAGTAAATGGAAACTAAAAACAGTAATAGGTAACGAGGTTAATAGATTAGTTAGTTATCCATCTAATTATTTCCATAGTAAGTATCCTTCAACATCGTGGGTAGAAGGTAGATATATTTTCGTAATGTTTTATAAAAATTAAATAAATGAAAGAACAAACTCTAGTTGAAATGAAGAATAAGATTGAAGCTCTAGTTAGAGTACTTCAACAAATAATGCACGAACAACAACATCTAACAACGCTTGCTTCAGGTACTTTTGAAACAATTAAACTAATGCCTGGTTATGATGAAGCTATTAAGAAAATGACAGAACGAGCAATGGAAGAAAAAGAAAAACAACTTGATATTAAAGAATAGTGCTATACACTTGTAAATAAAAAAAAGGGGATCACAATTAAGTGAATCCCCTTTCTTTTTATAGGAACTTCGAGTATGGTGCTCGTTGCTTTCTGTTCCTCATTAAATATCTATATCTACATCTACATCTACGTCTATGTTCATATCTAATCCTTTACCTGCTTTTATTTTTTTCTTTATAAGTCCAAGATTCCATTCACTCCAACCTAAAAGTAACAACGTTCTGTTTAAATTACTGTATTCTTCGTTAAAAGCTCCTTTTACGTTTAAGAATTTTTGATAAACTCTATCTGCTGGTAAGTTTGTTGTACCAGCCGTTAAAGAGGTTAATGATTCTATCGCATAAGTATTATCTAAGCTAAATCCTTTTTCTTTAATCTCATCAGCGTTGTATGCGTAAGCTTTATATGATTTAGCTATTTGTCTTAACTTTATACCAATAACTGGAGACATGTTCGTTAATTCTAATATAACATCTCCATATCCTTTAGGATCTTCTGACTTTTCGTACGCTTTTATTATAGTGTTTTTAACAGCTGATGTGATAACTCCTATTGTTCCACTACCTCTAATTAACGCATCTAAAGCTCCGTTTATAGTTCTTAAAGTCTTTTGATCATTGATTTTTTTAGCTTCTTCATCATCGTCATCATCTCCAAATAAACTAGAAAACATAGCGTTTTGCAACCAGTTAAACACAATGTTTTGAATAGCTCCGTAATAAAGTATCTTAGATATATTATTTGCTTTACTACCTCTTCCTTTTATTAAATCAGAAGCAGCTCTTTTCATTAACCTAGAGTACTGAAATGGCGTATTCATGAACGTTAACAATAATCTACCTTTTGTACTAGATTGGTTCATTGATATTTTAGAAACGTCAGCAGATTGTTGAGACTGTTCTGATGTTTCGTAAAAGTCTCTCCATGTTGCTTTCTTAGCGTCTTCTTCAGAATAACCTTGTTTCATGTAGGTTTTTAATCTGTTTCTATAAAAGGTTGCTCCACCCAGAGATATCGCTAAACTATCCATTACTCTAGTAGCACCAAATCCATTTTTAAGTATCCAATATTTTACAGCTTTGACTTTGTCTAGAACATCTACGTTTCTAGAGTCATTCATTAGTTGATTAAGTTCAGCTTCAGCAACATCATTCATCAATCCAGATCTTCTGTCTCTAGTGTAATTAGAGTTCCATACTGTTAATACGTCTGTCCAATATTGCTTTTGATTAACAAACGCTTTAGAGGCCATTATTATATTGTTGTCGCTTGTGTTTATATAGTTAAAAGAACCTAACAACTGAAGTAAAGCAGATCTAGTATTCCAGAACATCGTTACTGCAGTAGAACCGTTTAAGAAGTTCATGAAAGCGTCATTAGCACCTTTTTGTCTGTTACTACCAGTCTGCATCCTGTCTAACATGTTTTTTAACGCTATAACGTATCTTCTACCGTATGTTGCTTCAATCTTAGCTAAGTTATCTTTTGAGAAAATTTTATCAACATTTGATTGCCAATGTTCTAGATATTTTGCTCTGTTTGATTTAGATATAATGTTATTCATATCACCTACAACACTTCCAAAACCCCAATTAGAATCTGGTTCTATATAACCATTTGCTTGTTTTGACATCAAAGAAATATCATCAGCAAAATCTCTTAATTCTTTATTAGTTCTAACTATGTTTTGAAGTTCAAAAACATCTCTTTTGTTAAGACCAGGTATCGTATAATCTGCTACTTCCCATAAATAAACACGAACTGCTTGATCATAAGTATATCCACCATATCCGCAATCTTGTTTAAGTTTCTTAGTTATACCTTTATGTTTAACGTTTATAAGATTCTTCCAGTCCTTATACATAGTCTGTCTTGCTTTCATTAGATTAAGCATCGCATCACTATAAGGTTTTAACAAGTTGTCTACAAAAAACTGTATTTGTTTTTCTCCTTTTTCACCTTTAGCACCAGCTAGTTTATATATTAAACCTAAGAAATCTTCGTCTTCAGGCGGTAAATAAAGATCAAATCTACCAATATTTTTACCTAAGTTTTTAGCTGTTTCTGGAGAAAAAGTTTCAGAAACTTCTACACCTGTATTTTCTTCAATAATCTCATTCATTGTTTGTTCGAGATTATTGTTGTTTTTCATTCTAGTTTGAACTTCTTTTGATTTAAAATCAAGTGCTTCTAATACTTGTCTTGTTAAAGGACCGTCAGCGTTTTTCTTGATAGTAAACTCAAAATCATTATATCCTTCTGCTACTTTACTTATAATAAGATACGCAGTAGATTTATCAGTCTCTTTTGATCTACTAGGAACTTTAAAAGTTATTTTTCCTTTTTTCTTTATTTCTTCTAACTGTTCTTTTAAATCTTTTAGTTTTACAGGATCTGTTTCTTTTGCTATTTTTTTGTTTAATCTATCTATAACCTTTGCTTCAGCAGATGTTGCTGTTTTCGCGGCCATAACAGCGTCGTCAATATCTCTTGCTACAATCCATTGTTGGCTAAGAGGAAGACCATTCATAAATAAAGAGTACTTGGCATTTTCTTCTTCAGCTAAACTAAATTTAACATCTTCATCTGTATTACCATTTAAAACTACTACACCATCTAATTTTAATTGTATTTTTTTGTCTTGCTGCGTGAAAGGAAGACTAGGATCTGTAACAGTTAGTCTTATATTTTTTGAATTTAAACCAACTTCTCCGTTTAGTATGTCTGAATAAGTTTTATCGTTAAATTCGCTTATATTAATTCTAATGTCAAGTTTTTCTATAGATGGTTGTTTGTCTTCATTATTCGTCGATATAAATTCAATATTATTATTTATGTCCATCGAAACAACAGCACCAGGATTCCAAATAGTCAACGTTCCTATTTCTTCTACACCTAACAAAGAAATTTTATTATTAAAACTTTCTCTAGTATGTAAACCTAAAAAATTAATCTGTTTTGGCAAAAAGATAGCGTCAGCTAAATTGTGTATAGATATTTCGCTTACATTACTAACGTTGCTTAAATCTATAGACGTATTTGTACTAGGATCTGTTACGTTTGATTCAAAGTCGGTGTGAATTGATAAACTTTTATATTTAAAATCTACACCGTCTCCAAATAATGTAAAAGAGTCTATATCATCTTTAATTTTAACTCTAACTTCAACACTTAAATTTATTTCATTTGGCAATTCTAAAAACGGTTCATAATCTTTTGAAACACCTTTAATTGTTAAAAAACCACCTTCTTTTAGATTTTTAGCTGAAAATTTACCAACGTTATCAAATTGTATCTCACCTCCTACGCTTTTTAGTTTTGGAAAATTGTAGTTAAAAGGATCTTTTTCTGTAGAAGTTACGTACAGTCTATCATCTTCCATTTCGTTGGAATTAAAGGTCTCTGTGCTTAATTCTTCTAAATCTTTAATAAGATCAAAATCTTCTTCGTTAAATTCAATTTCTATAGAATAAGGATTACTCTGTGCTATTATATCATACAAAGTATTATTTGGAATCTCTTCTCCATTAGCTAAAGCTTTTTCATCAATAAAAGTTCTCATTTCTTTAGTCAAACTTTGAACGTCTTCTAATTGAAATCTACCAGTTAATTTACCATTTAATAAATCTCTTATATTAAGATAAGTTTGTTTATTTGCTAAAGCATTGCCATCGAACGCCGTATCTTTGTCTATATTTAAAAATTCATTTAATTTTTTTAACGCGTTTAGTGCTTCTTTTTTACCAACAGCGTTCGAACTTTCAATAGCTGCTTCTACTATTGGTAATTCTTTTAATGTAAACGACTGATCTGGTTCTATACCACATATTTCTCCAAAACCAGTTGCATTACTGTCATCTAATCTAACAGCTATTATAGGAGAATAATGAGATACTTTTTCGTTACTTGGAATTGCACATATAATAAAATCACCTCCTGATAATTGATCTTTTGCTATAGACAAACTTTGTCCAGTACACCATTCACCGGTTTCTTCTTTTTTATTGAAAGAAGCAAGAGCATTTAGTGATGTTGCATTTTTTTGTTCATTGCTTTTATTAAACTTGTAGACACTTACATCAGTACCTTCTATTGTTTTTATTTTTCTATTGCTTTCCCAGTCTTTTTGATATGCTTTAAGTGCAGACATGTAGTTTAAATTATAAACAAAAGCAGGATTTTTTATGTTTACACTGTGAAATTCTTCATACACTTTTTTCACAATATCATTGTCGTATGAATTTAAAGGTTCTATAGTCGATTTATACTCTGATTTTTTAAAAGGTTTTTTATCTACTACTTCTGTAACTGGATTTAAGTAGTATCTATTTGCTAAAATATCTTTTAAGAATAAATAAGTGAAAAAAGGATTATACTTTAATTGATTATATTGTTTTTCTACAGGTAAAGGTGTCGTAGGTTTTCTATATGCATTGCCTTCACTTATTTTAAGACCATTGTGGAACTTAACATTTGATTCACTATGAAATATTTCTGCAATACTTATTAAAACTTCACTTTGTTTTGATTTTTTACTATATAAATCATTTGATAAAAATAAAGAATCTTCTTTAAGTGATGTCCAGTATTCTATATAAGACTGATCTTGATCTTCTATAGATTTTTGTAACATTTTATCTATATAACCTTCTTTATATTCTTTTATTAAAAAAGGATTTTCTTCTTGTTCTTGATTTGAATTTAATAGTTGTCCAAGTCTACTGTTTGGATCTATAGTAGTATTGTTAATTTTTGGACGAATACGCATTAAACGTATCATATCTTGAACTCTACTTACCACTTCCTTTTCTACGTCTTCAAAACTCTTTAAAGTATGTAGTTTAACGCTTTCAGGTTCGTTGTCGTTCGCGTCTGAATATTGTAAAGCTTTTACATAGTAGCTTTCTTCCGCATATTCTGTTTTTGGATCTGCGTATGTTAAACCTAAATCTTCTGGATAAGAATCCCAAAGTTTTTTAAAGTTGTTTAAGTATTTTTTGTTTTCTACTTGAATTCTAGGTTGTGTTTCATTAGAAACAAATTTACTCTCAAATTCAGATAAAGAGAATTTAACTTCTGTAGAAGAAGTAGGCATAGATTCAAAACCATAAAAAACGTTGTCTACTATTCCTGTAGATAATTGTTTTTGAGTAGAAAGTAGTCTTGTGTAAAATAGATCATTATATATTTGATCAAAAGGATTAGTTCCTGCAGATAAAGTAAATTTAACTTCGTCACTTTTACCTTTAGCCATATCTTGTAATACAGCTGCTCTTACAATGTCATCTTTAAGTTGATTGTATAAATTTACATTTTTTTCACCAATTTTTTCTAAAAATGCTGTATTTCTAAGTAATCTTCTTGCTTCTTGTAAAACTAATACATCTCCAAACATCTCCATTAAAGCTGTTCTTCTATCAAAATGAGCGTTTTGACTTAAAGGTTTACCTGTTTTTTCGTTTAATTCTCTTTCCTCTATTTGTTTGATCTCATTATCAGCGTTTTTACCACCGTAAGTTTTTATTATATTAACTACGTCTTCTATTTCGTAATAAGATTGTAGAAATTTAACTCTAGTTATATCATCTATCTTCTTAAAATTACCTTGATCGTCCATTTCTTTTAGTTTTGGAGGTAACTTTTTAGAAGTATAAGTAGATTGACCTGTGACAGGATCCGTTGGATAGTTTATAACATCATAAATCAATTTCCATTGATTATACATTAAAGATTTTATTTCATCACCGCTCCTAAAAGTTATCCTTCTAGCCATTGTCTTTGATAGATCAGATAATCTTTCTTTAAAGTTTCTATACTCTAAAGTCTCTATATTAGGTGATCTAAATATTTCACGCGAAACTTCTTCAGTTATTATTTTTGCCGGAGTATCTTCAATAGAAAGGGCTTTAAAAGTATATATCATTTCTCCACTAGAAAGATCGTAAGATTTAAAAGACATAAGTACTTTTAATTCATCTTTTTCTTCTAGAGTTAATTCGTCTTTTTGTTGTAGTTCTAAACCTCTTTCAAAATCTTTTAGTTCTTTTAGTAATTCTTCTCTTTTTACCGGGTCTATTTCTTTTTTAAGTTTAATGTTAGCAGCGACATCTGGATGAGTAGCATCCATGATATAAGAGGAACCAAAAGGAATTGTTTCTATATTTATAGGTTCGCCATTTTCATCTGTAAACCTAAACACAGGGTCTCTTAGTAGAACAGCAAGTCTATTTTGTTCTTCTTCAAAGTCTTGTTGAGCATCGAACACTTCGTCGTTCTCTCCAAACATCTCAGATTCTTCACCTTGATCTCCAGAAAAATCACCTAATATTCTTGTCTCTTTAAATCTTTCGTCATCTATATCGTCAAGATACTGTTCAGTAGTAATATTACCAGTATTAAGAGCAATTTTAATTTTGTTGTCTAATTGAGAGTTAATCCAACCATTTAAACTGTTATTTTCTTTAACTATACCTTTTTTGCCTTGGTATCCTTCAGCGTCTTGTTTATTAATTTTGTCTTTAAACTTTTGACTATTAGGATCTTCTCCTTTGTCTATTAGTTGCTTTTTATACTCTTCTCTTTTTTCTAGAAATTCTTTGTTGAAATTACGTATGTGAGGCATTAAAGCTATTGTAACTTCACTTTTAAAATCATTGAATCCAGTCCAACCAGAAAGATCTTCATATTTTCGACTCTTTTCTCTTAATAAAAATTCATATTCGTCTATAAGGTCATACATAAAAGAACCTCTTTCGCTGTTTACATTTTTAGTAAATGTTTCTTTGTCGTAGTAGTTGTTTATATCTTTTTGTATCTGTTCTGAAGTTCTTTTTTTGTCTTTCTTTTCGTTACTTAAAGCAAACTTAGTGTCGTCTACATTATTACCAACTCTTGATTCTTGAGCAATAGTATTTAACTCTTTTCTTAAAGCACGTTTGTTAACCGCTGTTTTAGAAGTGGCTAATTTTCTCATGCCAAATCCAAAACGACCAGTCTCCATACTTTTGTTATAATCTTTTATAAAATTATAAACATCTTTACCAGAAGCAAATTCAATATCTTTGATACCAATAAATTGTAGTACTTGTCTTATTATGTCTTTTAATCTAACAAAAGTTCCTTCGTCGTACGTAACATTTCCTCTTGCTATTTCATCAGAAAAAACAGTTAAAACTTCTTCCCATTGATCGCCTAACCAAGAGTTTCTTTTAGATTCATATTCCTCTTTACTTATATCACCTTTTTCATATAGTTTTTTAGTCTGAAGTATCATTTCATCGTACTTCTTTATATATTGATTCATTTTTTGGCTAAGACCAATTGTCATTATTTGCTCACCATTATTCTTAGCAATGGCTTTTTTGTGTAGTTTCACTATCTCTTCACCTAAAGCTTTCCCAAGTAATTGTTGTGCTTCTGGATCATTTTTAACAGACTCAGATATTAATCCATGTAAGAATTCATGTTGAGCTACTGATATTTGACCTTGCTTAGTAGCTAATCCTTCGTTTATAAATATAATTTTTTGACCATTAACAATTTTATCTGGATCTTTAGAATACTTGCGTAATCCACCTTCTCCCATTATAAACCCAGCTTGTTTGGCGTATTCTTGTGCTTTCTTTAAAGGAATGTCCATATTTGATCTAAGATAATCAACTATTTCTTGTTCACTACTAAACGTTAACATCTGTGTGTTTTTTATAACACCTCTTTTTATAGCACTAGCAGCTGCTTTGTTTTTTAATCTAAGTTGATCTCCGTAGACTATTGTTTTAACATTACTTCTTACTTCTTCAATTTTTTTGTCTATATCTTCGTGAAAAGATTTATCAACACTTTGTTTTTCGTCTACTAGTTTTTGTACTTTGTCTAGCTCTCGCATAACAGGCATTGCTATTTCTGCTGAGGTTGCTTTAGGTAGTTTGTTTACATTGTTATAATAAACTTCTACATCTTCTTTTAATTTATCTGATTGCTCTACTGTAAATACTTTTTTATCTACTAAGTTTTGCATTACGTTGTCAAACTCCTTTTTGTTCTTTGCTAATGTACTTAAAGAAGATAAATCATCTTGTGCGTCTGTTCCTTTATTGAAGTTAGGCAAACTTATCTTAGACATTAATCCAGAAGAAATAAAGGATAAAATAGAAGTATTTATAAAATCATCACCAGACATAACTTCGTTTGTGATTTTTTTACCAGCTTCTTTATTGGTTATCATATTAACACCAATCTCACCCATTTGCTGTATGTTCTCTTGTACAACTTCTTTACCACCTTCTTCAGCAAAACCTATTAAGTTTCTAGGTGCGTTTTTGACCATGTTGTCAATATATTTTACAAACCCTTTCTCTCCAACTTTTAGGTATTGATCAATAGCGTTTTTAACTATTTGTTTAGATCCAAATAGTTTTTCAACCAATTGAGTTTGCGGATTTATTTGTCCAGTCAAACCATAAAGTATTGCCATTCTTTGACCAGCATGAGAAGCTAATTTAAAAGCTTCTTTATCATTTATACCGTTCTCTCTAGCTGCTTTTAAGGTGTTTTCATATCCTTCTGTGTATCCTAAAGTAGATTGTGCTATAATTGAATAACCTACGTTTCTTTCTAAAGGAACGGCTTTAAGAAGATTAGAAGTATCGTTTAATAAAGATGTAAACTTAGATGACTTTTGTGCTGTGTTTAAAGCTAGTCTTGTTTCTGAAGCAATAGCACCAAATTCTCCTACACCTTTAGTTAAAGCGGCTTGAAGTATCATGTCTGCCATTACGCCTGAAGTTTGCACTGCAGCGCCTTGAGTACTAAACATCCAATCAGATGGTGCGTACTTAGAGTTTTCTGTTAAAATATTACGAGTTTTTTCATCAAACAAGTCTGTGACGCGTATCTTAGCATCAGCATCGTATATCTCTCCTTTACTATCTATTATGTATTTTGTTCCTGCGTAATCAACTGACTTTCCAGACACATAGGAGACACCTCTGTCATCTGGTTTTAAAAGTTGATTTTCCTCTTCCATAAACCTAATACCTTCGGCAGTTGCATCCATTCCGACAACATCGTAAGCACTAGCAGATAATTGATTTGTTCTATCAACTAAAGCATTCCAACCAGCTTTACCTATCTTACTAGCTGTATCCCAAGAAAAGAAATCAGTTCCTCCGGCTTTTGCTTCGTTATATAGTTTAGCGTTTTCAATATCTCTTTCTTTTAACTTCTCTGTTAATACAGGAAAGTTTTTTTCAACATATTTAGTAATACCGTTTTGATCAAATAATTGATTTTTTTGTATTTCTTTTTTTTCTCTAAAACCAGAAGCAATTTCTATGTCTTGATTTAGATCTTGTTTTGTAACATCTCTACGTTGCATTTCTTCCATGTAGAAATTCAACATTTTTTTCTTAGCTAACTCTTTGGCTAAACTTATATTGTAACCAGTTCCTAAATCATCTCCTTTTCCTTCGAACAATCCTTGTTCTTCTTTTGTAAGAAAATCTTGTTTGTATCCTTTTTTATTCAAAAAACCATCAAAATCTTCAGTATTAATACCTAAAGAAGATAGTTCTTTTGAATTAAAGTTTTCTTCAACAAAGTTATCATCTTGACCTTGATTTAAAGAAGAATAATATACGTTAGGATGAGCAACGTCGGCATCTAGTTGTTTTATCTTTTCTTTTGCTTTTTGAATTTTATACAAATTATTGTATCCTAATTCACCTGTTTCTGCGTTATCACGGAAGTTTTTAACATAGTCTTCCATATCTGCATCAGACTCAATTACCTTAAACTTCTGTGCAGTTCTTTGACCAGGTAATTTTATTGCTTCTGTTTTAAACGTCTTTGCTGGTTTTCCTTCTCTATAATTATATAATGCATTATAATCATCTACCGCAACTCTAGGTTGAGTAGAAGCAGGAGGCATTACTCCTTTTTTTTGAGCAGACTCTAAGTCTTGTTCGTTGGCTAATCTAAATTTTTGTGGTTCCGATGAACCATCTTCCGAACTGGAAACCGTATTTTTGTTCAGTGCTTGATTCTTCTTTGGTACTGCATCCGCACTTTTTGCAGCACCTTTTTGCTTTTTTGCTCCAGGATTCTTTGATAAAAAACTAATCTTTTCAAAGTCAGAAAAATTAGATATGTCTACTTGTGATCCGTCTGATAAAATATATAATTCTTCCATATTTTTTAATTAGATTTATTTGCTCTTGCAGCGTATTGTTCTATTGTTTCGTTTTGTTTTCTAGGATTAGCTTCTGTCCAATCTTTTAATTTTGCGTTTTTCAACTTACCTTGTAACATTTTTCTTTCACTTTCATTAGCAGTATAATCTAACGCTAGTCTAACTCTACCAGCAGCTGAATTAAGATTGTATTTTGTTATAG
>Ga0181358_1001272_pt1 | contig 11613 bp, 5 predicted proteins | sample Fa13VDMM110SD_FD_130096 | JGI IMG/M metagenome (GOLD analysis project Ga0181358, IMG submission 130096) | Freshwater viral communities from Lake Michigan, USA - Fa13.VD.MM110.S.D | ecosystem: Environmental > Aquatic > Freshwater > Lake | place: USA: Michigan | collected 2013-09-24
CAACGCCCTGAAGGCGATGACTGGAACATCTGGCTCTATCTCGCAGGTCGCGGTGCTGGAAAGACTCGCACCGCCGCAGAGTGGATAAGAGAAGAAGCAAAGTACACAAACAAGGGACAGATACGTTTTGCGCTTGTTGCTCGTACTGCCGCGGACGTTCGTGACGTTATCGTTGAAGGCGAGTCTGGAATCATCAACGTAACACCTCCAAGTGAGCGCCCGCTGTATGAACCATCAAAGAGACGTTTGACTTGGCCAAATGGAAACACGGCTACTTGCTTCACCGCAGATGAGCCGGATTCACTTCGTGGTCCGCAATTTACACACGCCTGGGGTGACGAGGTTGCCGCCTGGCGTCAAACTCCTGACGCGGCAGGTATGACCGCGTTTGATAACCTACGTGTTGGTACACGTCTTGGATCTAATCCTAAGATCGTTGTTACTACGACTCCAAAGAGAGTTCCTCTTCTTTATCAACTAATGGCCGAGGCTGAAAAAACTGGAAAGGTTATCATTACCCGTGGTTCAACTATGGATAACCAGGGAAACCTGTCTAGTGCTTATCTAGACGCCATCAAGGGCGTATATGAAGGAACTCGACTAGCACAGCAGGAACTATACGGCGAGATGCTCTCGGACGTAGAGGGTGCGCTCTGGACACCAGATCTTATTGACCGTAATCGTGAGTCGCAACTTCCAATGGGAACACCGTTGCGCGTTGTTGCCGTTGACCCATCGGTTGCAGAGAATCCTCGCGATGAATGTGGAATTGTAGTTTGTGCGTCAACTGGCGAGCGCGATTTGTATAAGCGTAACTCGTGGGTATTAGAGGACGCAACCGTTCACGGCTCTCCAGACGTGTGGTCAAACAAGGTAGTTCAAATGGCGCGCAAGTGGGGTTGCCCTGTGGTCGCAGAAGTTAACCAAGGCGGTGCGCTCGTTCGCAACGCAATTAACACCATTGATCCATCAATTAAGGTTTTAGAAGTTCACTCCAAGTATGGTAAGGCTTTACGTGCAGAACCAATTACGCTCGCGTATGAGCAAGGCCGTGTTCACCACGTTAACTATCTTGCAGACTTAGAGAGCCAGATGATCTCGTGGATTCCTGGTGAAGGTAAGTCTCCAGACCGCGTTGACGCCTTGGTACACGCATTGACCGCGCTCCTTATTAAACCTCCTGCTGGTTTCGTTGGTGGAAAGATCACTGCAAAGTCGATGGCAGGTCGCAAGATTCCAAGCAATAGAACTGGCGGTGTTTTTAAAGTTCGCTAGTGTACACAGCATGTTATTGTGTACGTTATGGAAGAGAAGCGTCGTCCCGCACGTAAGCAGGAACTGCCAGCGTCTGAGGTTCAGCTTCTTTCTACTTTATTTCACAAGGAGTTCTACACCCGCGTAGGCCAGTTGTTCGAGGCAGGTTGGCCTCTTCAAAGTATAGGTAACGCGTGTAACCCTCCGCGTAGACGTTCTACAGTTAAGTTTTGGGTTGCCCGTAAACACGAGCATTCTCCTCTTGATGTACCAGTTCCTCTACCTAAGCTTAAGACAGGACCTCGCGGTTACGTATCACGACGCCCAGTCTCTCCAGGAATAAGTGAAGCAGAACGCACACGTATCGAGCAGTTGTCTCCGCTGGCTCGTCGCTACCGTTCTAAGATGACAGGGTTCTCCCCACAGGCAACTGCCAATGAAGAACTTACAGCTATTTGCACTCGTCTTTACGAGTCAAACGTTCCAGTTCGCGAGCTTGCCGAGGCGGCAGGCGTTACATATCGCGCAATGGCAAGAAGGTTAGGTAAATGAGAATCCTACAAGATGTATTTCCAGCGTTTGTTGGAGTTGCCCAGCCAGACCTAGTTCCTACACTGCAGGATCTTAAGTCTGCGCCAATTACCGTTGGCGCGTACCAGGTAACAAAGGCTCGTATCGTTGTGACCGACGAGGCGGTAATGATTGCAGTAGACGGAAATGAAGGGCCAATGATTATCTTCCGTGAACGGTACACCGAACATCACAAGTCAAATGTTAAAACCGAGGATTCATATATCCTCACCGAGACGGGCAAGATGCTCGCCTTTAAGAAGGACGAGAACTGCGGTTGCGGTTCACGTTTACGCTCGTGGAATCCATATCGCCACGTGTACTCAGACCAAGACCCAACCGAATGAAAGGAATAACAATGGAAATAGCCTTCGGCAATTTCATCATACTCGCGCTTGCAGTCTACCGCGCTAGCCGTCTTATTATCGAGGACGTAGTTCTCGAGAAGTTCCGTAATAAGGTCTGGAAGAAGTTTAAGCCAGCCGACGGAGGGATTGGATATCTACTCACCTGTTACTGGTGTGTGTCATTTTGGATCTCATCACTAGTTGTAGTTTCCTATATTATAGTACCCATACCTACGATTGCCGTGTGCGCTGTTTTTGCGCTATCTGCCGCCGCAGGAGTAATAACCGCGTGGCTGGAAAAGTAATGCCCAGCTGTTCCGTTAACAAGGACGAGGAGTAATAAGTGGCAGTATTTAGTCGCGATTCAAGTGGCAACAGATCACAACGCCCTAGGTCGGCAGCAGCTGCTCGTCGTGCAATTAACTCACCTGCTCTTTCACTCAGCTCAATAGCAACCATTCCTGGCTTTGCATCTCCAGTTGCGTACTCAGCTCCTCGCGGACTTACAGCAGCAGCTTCCCAACTTCGTCTTAATGATAAAGGTGAGGCCGAGCAATTTCGTAGTCGTCGCACTTCAGGTTCAAACGCCTGGCAGTCTGAGGCGTGGGAATACTTCGATGCAATCGGTGAAATTAAATATGCCTTCAGCCTAGTTGGCTCGGTAATATCTCGTATTCGTATCTATGCAGCGGTGATTGATAATCCTGCAGAGCCTCCATTTCCAGTTCGCAACAACCCGCTCCTTGATGCGCGTCTTGCCTCAGCAGCAGAGCGAGCTATCGTTCGTCTTGACTCAGCATACGGAGGCCAGGCTGGTCTTCTCCGTGATGCAGCGCTCAACCTTGCAGTAGCTGGCGAGTGTTACCTTGTTCAAATTCCAGAGCGTCAAGGACAAGGTCTTCCTGAGACATGGGATATCCGTTCAGTCGATGAGATTCAGATTGATCAAAAGGGTTCCTACACAATTATTCCTCGACGTGAAACAGGTTCCTATACAGGACAAAAACAACCTGGTCAAATCATACTTCCACAAAATGCATTTATCGGTCGTATCTGGAGAGCGCACCCACGCTACTCCGATGAAGCAGACTCAAGTCTACGTGGCTTGTTAGATCTCTGCGCAGAACTACTTCTCCTCAACAGAACGTTCCGTGCGACTGCACGCTCACGCTTAAACGCTGGAGCGTTGTACTTACCTGACGGGCTTTCTGTTGCAGGTTCACCAGATCCTGACTATCCGTATGATGATGATGACTCAACGAATCAAGCCTACACCCCTGAGGAGGCAGCTGACGAGTTTGAGGATCAACTTATGGATGCGATGACAACTCCTATTCGTGATGAGGATTCAGCGTCCGCGGTTGTTCCACTTATTATTCGTGGTCCAGCAGAACTTGGCGACAAGATTAAACAATTCAAGTTCGAGCGTTCGTTTGACCCAGCACTTGCACAACGTGCAGATCGTGTTCTAGAAAGAATTTTACAAGGCCTTGATGTTCCAAAGGACATCGTTACAGGTCTTGCAAACGTTAAGTATTCCAATGCTCTTCAAATCGATGAGTCACTATACAAAGCACATATCGAACCGTTAATGCTTCTGATTGCAGATGCTATTACAGTTGTTTATCTGCGTCCTTACCTGATTGCAAATGGGTTCGACCCAGCTCAGGTAGAACGCATCTGCGTATGGTATGACCCATCACAGGTGGCTACGCGTAATGACCGCGCCGCCGACGCAGATGCTGGATTTGACCGGGGAGTTATCTCTGGAGATGCATGGCGCAGATCACACGGATTTACAGAACAAGACGGCCCAACTCCTACAGAGGTTGCGCTACGTCTTCTTAGAGAGAAGGGTGCAATCACCCCTGAGCTTACAGAGGCAATGCTTGGAGCTGTTGCCCCTGATGTTATGAAGGCAACTCGTCTTGCATCACAGGCAACGTCTCTTGCACCAATTCCACCAGAAGTTGAACGACTTCTTAAGGGACCACAGCAAATTGCAGAAGAAGCAACAGAGACAGAGACACCAACAGAGACACCAGAGCCAACTCCAACTACTGAGGTGTAACAGTAATGTCCATTGAGCCAGTTGATCTTGTTGCTTCATATAAGCCGTTACTTGCGTATGGTAAGGGTCCATGCTGGGACGGATACAAACAAGTTGGTATGAAGAAGGGCAAGAACGGAAACATGGTTCCGAACTGTGTTCCTAAGGATTCATCTGACGCAACAGACACAGAGTTTGCAAATCCTCGTGCTCCAAAGAAAGATCGCATCTACGGCTCAAAGAAAAATAAAAAAGGATCCGCCTCCGGCGGAAAGAAAATTGTATTTAGCGCTCGAACAGAGGCAACACTTCGTGAGAAGGTTAAGAAGCACAACGAGAAAGCGCCTGATAGTCGTAAGGCAACTCTTGGAATGTTGAAGGCCGTGTATCGTCGTGGTGCAGGAGCGTTCTCTGGTTCGCACCGTCCAGGCATGTCGCGCGATGGCTGGGCTTACGCAAGAGTTAATGCATTCCTACGTTTATTAAAAAGCGGTCGTCCTGCAAATCCAAATTACAAGCAGGATAATGATCTTTTACCAGCAAAGCACCCACGCTCAAGTAAAGGTGATGCCTCAGTCATTGCATCGCTCTATGCTAGCCAAGAACTATACGTTGAACTACAGGATGAAGAAGATTACTACTCACCAGAGCATGCAATCCTCGCAATGGCTGAGTTATCTGGTCAAGGCTATGAAATTGTCCCTGCGTTACGCGCAACCTGGCTACGTGCTATACGTGACAACGAGTCTCCATTTGATCGAGCAGCAGTTCTTGCATCTGCTCTCTACGACTCAAAGGACGCAGATCTTTTGCCAGTAAGGGAGACCGAGTAAATGCACGAGCTAATTAACGAACTTATCTCGCATAGAGAAAAGGCTAAGGTTGTTCCTAAGGCACGTGTTCGTGGAACCGAGGCTTCATTTCGCCAGTCGCTGCGCTATCTTGCGGCAGTTGAAAATGCAAAGGTACCTGCAGAGCGTCGTGTTTCTCAACAGGCTGTGTTTTTAGTTGCAGAGCGCTCGCTAGCAAAGACAGCAGGCCTAGAGAAAAAGACTCGTCAGTTTGTCGCCTACAAAGAAGTTTCATCGTTTATCAGTCTTGCATGCACCGGAGAGCTATCAACTGACTCACAGGTTGGATACAGAGATCTACTTCCAGTAGGACACCCTCTTTCATCTCGCAATAACTCAATGACCGCCTCAGCTCTACGTCATGCTCGTTCTCGCTGGATCGCAGCGGACCCACGCGTTGAAGATGATGCAAGAGAGATTGTTGCAGCAGCGTACTTCTACGATAAAAAATCAGTAGAGTACTCACACGCAATCGCTTCACTAAAGGTTCTTGTTGCAGGAGCAGTTCCTCGTGAGATCTATCTAACAGCTCTTACCGCTGCGTTTAACTTTGGTTCTGGCAATTCATCTGCTGCGCGTAGTGCGCGTGCAAATCTACAATGGCGTGACCGTATAGGCCGTTGGATTGAAATGGGTCGTGGTATTGGTTTTAGAATTAACATTGGTGGAAACGTCGTTCCAATCAATGGAAAGTTTATTGGCACAGATGGCAGCCGTGGACTTGTTCAAGTTAAGGGTGACGCAAACATACCTGATGGAATCTATCCAATTGACTCAAAAAATGCTCAGGCGTATAAGGCGTTACTTCCTGACAGCGCTGTAGGAAAAGTTAAGGGAAAGCTTTCATCTATTCTTGATAAGAGAGCAAGTATTCCTAACAAGGATGATCTTGTTGCTGCGCGTCTCGATGCGCCTGTCGGTTGGAAGAAAAACGAAGATGGTTCATTTGGATCTGACGACGATTACATTGTAGAAGAAGCTGATGGTAAGCTCACACTGTTCCGCAAGGACAAGAACGGTGATAAGGGAACGCAGGTCGGTGAGCAAGTTGATGACTGGGCACAGATCCAGGATCTTGCTAACGCAGATGAAAAAGACTATGACAAGTTTAAGCGTATCATGTCATCTCCAAGCAATAAGGATGTTCTTCCAGGTTCTGAGGAAGACCCTTACGATAAGCTTAATCCTTCTGCAAAGGCTACTCTTGACGAGATGGAAGCTAAGAAGGCAAAGGATAAAGCTTTCTTTGAAGAAAAGAAAAAGAAGTACAACGAGGACGTTGACAAGTTTGAAGAGATGTTCGAGCAAGGAAAGGACATTGAAGGACGCGACATTCCTGAAGGATGGGAACTTGGAATAAGCAAGTACTCAACAGACGGAGCTCCTGAGATTAGAACATTCCAAAAGCTTGTGCCAAGCGCAGACGGAAAGAATCAAGTCCAGATCATTGCAGAAATTGACGATGAAGGAAAGATTAGTTTTGGTCATCGTGCTCAGTGGTTTAACAAGAACGAAAACGGAACTGGCAAGTATGACACCTGGGAAGAAGCCGAGGCGCGTATCCCTGACGTTGTTAATTGGGTTGGAGATGCAAAGAGTCTACAACACGATCCATCTGATCCTTGGTTTAAGGAAACAATTCCTGTTCCTCGCACAGATGACGAAGCTATCGCAGAACTCCCCGAGGCTCCTGCAGCAGAGCCAGAAGCTGTTAGTACACCTGAAGAATCTGTTGTCTCAAAACTTACGCCTCCTGAAGGTGCGTGGAAACTAAAAAGTCCTGAGAAGTTTGAACCTGAAGGTCGCGTTGATGATGAGATGAGTTCTGACTTCTCAGATGACCCAGAAGTTATCGCAAACAAGTTTGGCACCGATGCGCTTGTTGATGGTTTTATCCAAGGTATCGTCGGTAAAAAAGATTACGCGTTAGATCTTCTTGAAGACGATGATGACGACGAAGAGCTTGACGAAGATGGCGAGCCAGCTAAAAAGAAAGGCAAGCCTGGCCCTAAGAAAAAGAAGCCAGCAGTTAAACCTGTTGGTCTAGGTGTTGGAGCTCTTGATTTCAATAGCGGTGAAGAATGGGTTCCAGTAGAGGCAATATACCTTGCACTTAAGAAGCAAGGTTATGACGTTGACCTTCTACTTGCACAACTTTACGATGCAGGTTTAGGCGAGAGTAAGAATCAAGATCTTCTTAAGTCTCTTCGCAAGGAAGAGAACATCCAAGCAGAGACTCCATTGCTTGATGCGATTGACCCAGAGGACGCAGAGGCTATCGCAAGAGCAAACGTTGACGTTGCACTCGCAGACTCAGGGTCTGCCATCGTGTCGCAGCTACTAGAGATCAACAGAAACGGCGAGCCAAACCCTAAGATTGTAGAACTTGCTGATGCAATTAGAAAAGCAAAAGGAGATCCCGTAGAGGATACCTCCAGTAATATATCGGAAGATCTTGCAAAATTACTAGACGACTACATCGGAGGAGCGCTTAACCCAGATGCTACTCCTGAAGAGAAGCAAGCCTTTCAAGCCCTATGGGGAACCATCACTGCTCTTGATGAAGGAGTCAGTGACGGTGTAGAAAGAACTCGATTAGCAGTAGGCGTCTTCGATGCAATTAAAAAGTATAATGGTTCTGCTGAATGGTCAGAGGTAAAAGAGTTCTTTGACAAAAACGGAACCATAAAAGATCTTATCAAGTCAAAGCAAGCTTTAATTGATGGAAGAGAGTCAGTCGACAGCGATACATCATTTGCAGGTGCGTTCTTTAGGCTTATGACCGAGTCATCTCGATATAACCAGGTGTCATTGTACCGAGGACTACAGGTACCACTCGACAGCCCTCTTATACAAAAAATTAAAAATAGAGAAGTTTTGTCGTTTGATGCACGTTCGTTCTCAACGAGTGACATCAATGCTTCGATCTTTGCGGGCGCGATGGCAAAAAATGTTGATAAGACATCAATCATCTTTACGATAAAGCCTCTAAAAGGAAAGTCAATAGATCTGACAAGAATATCCACTTTTAATGAGCTAGAGCACAGAGTACTAGGAAACTTTAAGATTGTAGAAGTTAAAGAGACAACTGCCGCAGACGGTAGAAAAATCTTTAAGGTTGAGATCGAGGCGCTGTCAAAGCGTGATGCTGTTCTTGCTGGAGAAGATTCGTCCTACGAATCTCTCTTAATAGAAAATAACGAATCTCCAGAGATGCCAGAAGGTTATCACAAGATTGATCCTTCTCGATACGAATCAAGAGCAGAACAAGATTTCCCCGATGATTTTGAAGATAAGCCTGATGTTGTTGCGCGCAGCTACGACCGTGACGCTCTTACTGAAACGTTTAGACAGGCAATTGAAAATGGGTCAGGTGAAGTTATTCTTGCGTGGGATGACGACAAGGAAGTTACTGTTGCTGTAGAACTTGTTCGTGATGCTTTACAGATTCAAGGTGTTGATACAAACGCGTTACTTGATGACATTGCAAACGCAGACCCAGCTGCGCAGGCATCTGACGAAGAAGCTGAGCCTACAGAACAAAGTGCAGACAACCCAGTTAATGACATAGTTGAAGAACTTTCAACAGAGTATGACATGGAAGGCTGGAAGAAGGTTGGTCCACAGCTTGGTTCTAACGAAGGTGGCTTCTATGAGGACGCTGAAGGAAATCGTTACTATGTAAAGAAGCCAAAGTCTGATCTACACGCACAAAACGAAGTTCTTGCTTCTGCGTTCTATAAACTTCTAGGAGTTGACGCAGCAGATATTGGAATTGGCAGTGGAGACGACGGAGTTAAGATGACGTTCTCTCCAGACATCATCGGCTCAAAACAAGATCTACAAGAACAACTAAACAACCCAGAGTATCTTGCTAAGTTGCAAGAAGGCTTTGCAATTGACGCGTGGCTTGGAAACTGGGACGTTGCAGGACTAGGATTTGATAACGTAATGTCCGATGGCAGTGGCAACCCAGTCCGTGTGGACCCAGGTGGAGCGCTTTTGTTCCGCGCTATGGGAAAACCAAAGGGGTCATTGTTTGGTAACGAGGTCAATGAACTTGACACCTTACGTGACCCAAGCATGAATCCACAGTCTGCTGCTGTATTTGGTTCAATGACTGATGAGCAACAAAAGGAATCAGCACGCAAGCTTCTTGCGATATCTAACGATGACATTGACTCAATGGTTGATGGAATTGTCACAGACCCAGAAGCAGCACAAGAGATAAAGGATAAGCTAAAGGCTCGTCGCCAGTTTATTCTTGAGAGATATGACCTCCTTAGCGAGGACATCTCTGTTGTAGTTGACAACGCAGATATTAGCGAAGAGCAGGACGCAGAACCAGAGGCAGTTCAAACTCCTGAAGGAAAGAACGCAGAAATTGACAGCGCGCTTGATACGGCTGGTGGTTGGGCACAAGAGTACGCTGATGACGAAAAACAACTTGCAATATACCGAAAGGCGTTCCAGGCAGTTGCAGATCAAATCGACACTGCGCTAGTTGACTGGCGCAACGGCGAGATCTCTGATGAAGAGCTGCCAGGAGTTCTTGAAGAGTTACGCGGCATGCTTGACACCTATGACTGGGATGAAGAAGATATTGGTCTAATGAATAACGTAGATGATATTGACGAGCAACTACGCGTTCTAAAAGAGTATATTGAAGAAGATAACGATAAGAACGCTCCAGCAGTGCAAGAGCCAGAAGCGCCTGTTGAAGCTCCAGAGCCAGTTGCAACTGAATCTGTAACAAATCCTTACAAGGATAAAAACGGAACACCTATCGAGCCAGGCGCAAAAATTCGTTATGAAAAGAAGGGTGAAGTTCTTGAAGGAGTACTTTCACGCTACGACAAGAACTCAGGCTACGTCTGGGTTAAGATGTCTGACGGTGGTAAGCCTAAGGTGTTTAGTACTAAGTATCTAACAGTCATTGATGGCGATGGCGGTGGTGGCGAAGGCCCAAAAGCCCCTGAGGCTCCGGACGCTCCCAAGCCAGAAGCTCCAGAAGCGCCAACACCAGAAACTCCGCAAGATGACATTGGCCAGTTTGAGCCAACTGCGCAACTAACTGAGGACGGAAAGAAAGTTCGTGTATCGTTTGTTCACGACGGGACTCGTCCTTTTAATCCTAACAGTAACGGACCTGCTGGATACGAAGAAGTTCTGCCATATGTAGTTGATTCTAAGTTAGATGTCGATGGCGTTGACGAAATTACAGTAGAGGTACCGCTTGACAAGATGGACGACTTTGCAAAAGAGTACAAGTCTGTTCTTAATGAAGACCTTGTGCCTGAAGAATTCTACGGTGACATCTACACCGATAATAAAAAAATTCAAGCCCACTCAAAGATGATATTAGATCTGCTAGATGCTCAAGGCACTAAGATCTCTAAAGAAAAGGCAGATCAGATACGCGATGCTATAGATGAAGAAGGCCTTGTTGATTGGTCTGAGGCAGATGACGCAGATATCATCTCAGCAATTACCGATATAGTCGCTCCTGGCATAGTTGATATTAGCGATGAAATTGCAGCTGGAGAAAAAGCAACGCCAGCAGCAACCAAGCCATCTCCAAGTACTCCTTTCCCAACCGAGCCTATTCTTAATGAAGCGGCAAACGAACTAGTTAAACTTTTCTCATACGGAATGCCAGAGGGTGGAAAGATTCTTGCAGTTCATGAGAAAGACGGAATGATTGCAGCAACCCCTGACGGTGAGACCGTGTACATCATTGACGCAAAGAAGAAGACAAATTACACCCCTGACTCTAAACCTGATTTCTTTGAGCCTGGCGGAAACGGCATCGAGGTATTTCAATGGCGTCAACCAACCAAGGAAGAAAACGACGCGCTACTTGAAAAGATATCTCAAAATAAATCTGAGCCTTTTGGTTCTGAGCCAGAAGCCTTAGAAGACGTAGATGCGGTTGATGAAATTGAAGTTCCTGACGGCTTTACATCAATTGCTGATTCTACTGGAAATCAGATCTTTGCAGGAGTAAAGGTTGCAGACAAGGACGGTGTAGTTGGCACCGTGCTAAAAGTTAACAAGGATAACTACGCCTTTGTAGACTTTGGAAACGGCGTAGTAAAGTGGCGCTCAGGTAAGACTCTAAAATCTACAAATACCATTGATGAAAACTTTAAGGGACCTACGGCTAAAAAGTCTACAACCAAGGCTACCGGCGCAGGGGCTGAGCCGGTGATTGTAGATAGCCCAGCCAACTGGTCACTATCTAACTTCGAGGGAGTGCCTGCCCTTCCAGACGCAGTAGCAAAGGCTCTTGACACCAGTGACAAGAAGGCCGCAATGCGTGGAGCGTCTGCAGCTGTTGACGCGGACTCAATTGAAGACCTAGATGTTCGAGTTATGCACGTGCGTAACACTGAGGGTGTGGATGGCATTCAACTAAAGTTTAAGCTTACAAACTGGGCAGGTAAGAAAAGAGTTGCTGAGATTGCAAGCATGACCGAGCAAGAGAGAGCAGACGCAGGGATAGAAATTGGTAAACTACGTATTCCAAGAATAACCGTTG
>Ga0181358_1001274_pt1 | contig 11595 bp, 25 predicted proteins | sample Fa13VDMM110SD_FD_130096 | JGI IMG/M metagenome (GOLD analysis project Ga0181358, IMG submission 130096) | Freshwater viral communities from Lake Michigan, USA - Fa13.VD.MM110.S.D | ecosystem: Environmental > Aquatic > Freshwater > Lake | place: USA: Michigan | collected 2013-09-24
GGGAGAAACCTAAGCCGGAGGCTATTCGTCCCACAATCACGACCTATCGGGGCTGGTTGCCTCCCCGTGATTTGATCCAGAAGATCGTTGAATGGGAAACTGGTGGGCCTAGGTACTACAACCGATATTTGACTACCCCTTTGAATCCCGTGAATGACGCTTCCGGCCTGACTGTTGGCGTTGGATACGACCTTGGATACTACACTCCGGATCAGATTCGTGCGGATTGGAAGGGCTACATACCTGAGGATGATATTGAAAGGCTAGCCTCAGTCTCCGGATTAAAGGGCAGGGAAGCGGCTGGGAAACATCGTGACGTTGTGGGCGTGACGATCTCCTATGAGGTTGCCCTAAATCAATTCACTAAAGTCACCCTACCTATTTGGCTGATGAAGGCCTATAAACTATGGCCCAACTTCGATTCGTTGAATGATCGCCAAAAGACAGCACTCGTAAGCCTAACCTTTAATCGGGGGACTTCTTTGGTAGGCTCAACACGATCTGAAATGAAGGAAGTACATGACAATCTTGAGCGTGGGAACACTCGTCCGATTGCAGGGCTTATTAAGCAGATGGCACTTCGTTCCCCCCTCAAAGGGGTTCAACTTCGACGCAAGCAAGAGGGTGAACTATTCGCTAGCTGACCCGACATAAACCCGACAACTTTAACGCAAGTAGTTATAGCGAAAGGACTTTCAAACATTGAGCGTAAGGATGATGATGTTACCGTTACACGCTTGACTACATAATTTTAAGATCAAATCGCTCGCTAAAGGTTGCCTTGTGTAGCCAATGGTTGCATAAAAAAGCCCTTTTTTCGTTAGTTACCCGACATTTTCCCGACATTACCAATTTTAGACAACTTCGATTTTAGCCTCTCCCGCGAGGCATGAGCATACACTTTATGGACTGCCTGCGTATGGCCTAAAATCGCGGCGGCATCCCTCTCCCCTATGCCTTCATCAAACAATCGCGAAGCAAGTGTATGACGGAGCCAATGGAAGGTAGCGTTTGGAACTCCTGCCTTAGCTACTGCCTGCCGGAAGCGATCCCGTAAGGCGCACTCGCTAGCATTTTCCGGAGGAAAGTCATCGACGGAGAGGTTCCTTAGGAAATCGGCAAGGTGGGGGTGCATTGACTTCACAATAGGCCTATCCCCTTGCTTCTTCTCACTAAAGCGTATCTCGCCTTGCATGAAATCTACGTCCTCCCTACGCACCTTTACGGCTTCCGAGATCCTAGCCCCCGTCCAGATCGCAATCTTGGCACAGGTAAGCCCCCATCCGGATAGGTGGGAGAAGATTTTCTCTTCTTCTTCGTAGGTTAATCCCCTGCGTTCCTTTCGGGGGTTACGATCTCCGCTTATCTTCTTCATCATGGAGTAGGAGAAGAACTGAGCTTTGGAATATCCCTTTGCCATGACGAATTTCCAGAAGCTAGAGAATGAGGCGAACATGGATCTCTTGGTGGAGTAGGATGTGGGCTCAGAATTAAGCGAGGCTACTATCTCCTGAGCGTCTGCCTCGTTGAAGTGAGCCACTAGCTTGTCATTGAATCGAGCTAATCTCTTGGGGACGGTGGATTGGTGGTTTGCGAATGTGCCATGCCTAGCGGTCTTGCGATCAATCTCAGTCCATTCCGCAATCGACTCTTTAATCGTGATGGGCTTTACATATTCCAAGCCAACGGCAATGCAGGCTATCTCCTTCTCTTTGCGAAGGCGGAGTTCGTGAACCTCGATGGGAGGGGCTTTGCCTTCAGCACGAAATTTCGTACTGACTTGCTTCCATTTCCCATCCTGTTGCCATCCAAGATGCCAATGTCCCGCCCTCCGGAAGATAGATGCCATTTATACGATGTCTTTTAATGCTCGTCCTCGCAGGACGATTGCCGGAGTGTGTGTCGGTCCTGTAAAGATCATGTCATGGACTGCATTGACAGCCTCAATAACTACGAGATTACAGGAATAATTCAGTAGCTTAGAAATCCTATCGAGCTTTTCTCGAGTTTCTTTCGGGGCTCTAAATCCAATGGTGTCTGAAAGGCCCCCCTCTCTCTTTGAGGGAGCGCGATGTTTTATGGGTTGTGTCATGTAAGAAGATTACATGGTGCGTAGGTAAGTGTGCAATACCCATAAAAGTGTAATAAGAATAACTTATGGGCATACAAAGGAAAAGTAATAATAGCAAAGGCTAGTTACATACTGCTTGTGGTTTGACTGCACAACCTCTAGTCAGTGCGTATGGAGAGTGTAGTACGAAAGAGCGCGGAACTCAAAAAAGAATGGTGGAATGTCCATGATGTCGCTTTTTTCTTGGGGATTAAGCCCTCCTCCGCAAAGGTCTGGCTTTGGCGAAATAATGTCCGGCGTTGCAAAGGGAATAATCGCTTAACTCATAGAAGCTGGGTTGAGGCCTGCCTCGTTAACGGGAAGCGTCCGGAAAGAAAAAAGCGTGTGACGCTAGATGTCCTAGGTCGTGTGATAGATTTGTCGGTCAAACCAAAACGAAACCCAAACCAAGAAAGCACAAATGAAGATGAATCAAACTATGCCCCTGAAATCCGTTAACATTCGAGGCGGGAAAACCTATAATCTGGTGGAAGGCCGGATTGCGGTACTAATTCAAAGTTACCCACGATGCTCTATCGTCACTGAGATTATCGGTGATCCAACTGATCGAGTTATAATGAAGGCGAAGGTCACTCCTGATACGGAAAAGCCGGAACGCTATTTTGTGGGGCATTCTCAGGCTAAATGGGAGGGGAATATCAATTCAAATGCGGCCCTAGAAAACGCAGAAACTTCAGCGATTGGCAGGGCATTAGCCGCTATGGGACTTGGTGGCGGGGCTTCTTACGACGAGATGGTAAAGTGCGGGGCGATTAAGAATGAGGAGTTAATAGTAGTTAGCGGAGAGAAAGAGGATCCTAAACAGGATAGTAAGATAGTTAAGATGGAGATTCCTGCTGAGAATCTTACCTCTGCCGACTCCATCCAAAAGATTGAGGCATTCTTAATTGCCAACAAAGACATCTCCTCGTCGGATCTCGTAGAGTTCCTAGCCGATCAGGGAAGGCAGTTTGATTCTGCCGATGTGCAGGGAGATTGGGTAAGGCTTCCCGAAAAACTGATTAAGGAGTTGGCATCCAAGGTGGACAAGCTCGCTAAGTCAGTAAGAGCGTGGAAGAAAAAGCGGATCGAGAGCGTGTAAGATGACTAAACATATCCTAAAAGGGATAAAGAAGAAGAGGAAGATTGGCGAGGTATCGGCGCACCTTCAAAAGAGGTTTGCTGAGTACGGGATAACCTTACCCCAAAAGGAACATAAGGTGGTTAAGCTGGATCTAAACGAGCCCCATCAGAAGTATTTTCTGAAGGATGGTACTGAGGTGGACGGGACTACGAGGGCTTTGCAGTATATCCCAAAGCCTGCCCTAGTGCATTGGGGCGCGAAGCTAGGCAGGGAGGGCAAGAGTCCGGACAAGGAACTAAAAACGGCAGGAAGAATAGGGACTATTGCCCACTTCCTTTGTCAATGTGATCTCCTTGGCTGGGAGCCTGACCTTTCCGATTGTGACGGGGATGAGGTTAGGTCTGCTCAAGTGGCATTCTGGGCCTATCGGAATTGGTTCGAGGGTTCAGGCCTCCGTCCCGTAGCCGTTGAGATGCAGTTGGTATCCGAGTGCTATCGCTTTGGAGGAACGATTGACCTGATCGGCCTAGACGAGCATGAGGATTTGACTCTGGTGGACTTCAAAACAAGTGGAGGCTTATACGACTCTTATGATTATCAGGTTGCGGCTTACGCAACATTGTTCGAGGAGAACTTCCGCCGACTTCCGATTCGCAACCTACTCCTAGTGCGAATTGATAAAACAAAAGGAGTCCATCAAACCCGCCACCTGACCTCATGGAAAAGGCAATGGGAAGTGTATGTTGCACTTCTTCGGTTGGCGAAACGCATAAAGGATATTTCAGCGTAGTAAAAGTGTAACAAGCCTTTACAACCTGAAGTAGTTAAATACCAATGGCATACGAACCTAGAGAGGGATCAGGTGTTCTGTTCCCTGAAAGAGATAAGAAGAATGAAAAAGCCCCTGATTTCAAGGGGAACATCCTGATCGGTGGGAACCAGATCCGGATCGCTGGATGGAAGAAGCAGGGTCAGAAGGGGACATTCATCTCCCTTTCGGTTGACCAGAAGCCCAAAGCTCCTGCCAAGGCCAACGAGCCTGAAGCAGACTTTGACTTTTGATCGGAGACTGAGGTGAAGCAATGCGGCCCCGAGAAAAGTTTCTTCTTTTGTGGAAAGCAAACTCGGGGCCGCAGTTGCAAGAAGAGTATCGATTCCATCCTAAACGAAAGTGGAAGGCTGACTTTCGACACGACTCTCCCCGACTTGGCCCAATTCATATTGAAATTGAAGGGGGCATTTGGCTTGGAGGAAAGGCGAGGCATACCTCGGGTGTCGGCTACTGGAAGGACTGCGAAAAGTATAATGAGGCTTGTCTCATGGGAATCAAGGTCATCCGACTTGCAGGGCCTCTAATCAACCATGAATACATTACAAGATTGGCCGGATGGATTCGAGGGGGAGGCTCCTGAAATTGGCATGAGCGGGTTCCCTGATGACTCCAAGTACACAAGAGACATGGCTCGCGACGACAAGAAGAAGCTCGAGGCCTTCTTAGCCAAGAGGGGGCTTGTATCCAAAAGCTACAACGACTTCTTCTGGCAAAGCCGAACCAAAAGGAAAACCAAAAAATGATATTCAAAGGAATCACGATCCATGACGGACATGAACCATCGTACTTCTGTCGAGGGTCGATACATCGGCTTTCGATAGGGGAAATCTTAACACGGGGGATAAGCGAACTGATGAAGAAAAAGAAAACTAAGAAAGAAACCACAATCAAGAACGTCAACTTTAGCCCATTGATGAAGGCAAGTATTAGCCGACAACTGCTGATGTGGGCGAAGTGTAAGAGTCTTGAGAAGGTCGAGTTAGATAAATGAAGCACATCGAAAGAAGGCTCGATTGGATGTGGGACATCATGATTGGGGTTTCGGTCAACCTGAAAAAACTTTCAGAAAAGTCAGATCATCCAATCAATCACCTTGTTAAAGAGATTCGCACTCAGGTTGGATCGGCTGAAAGGATTTTAGCCGATCTGATTAAGTCCCACAAAAAACATAAAGAGGAACAGAGGAAATTAAATGAGAAGTGAGGAATCTGTAAGGGAGAAGTATTGGGAAGTCAGGTGGGATAAGGCTGATGGTCAGTCTGCCATGACGAAGGACTTTGATCTTGGGTACATGGATGCCCTCGAGTGGGTCCTGAACCTAAAGATCAATCCGCAACCGGAATGGGCGAAGAAAGCGAATATGGAGTTCTAATTATGGAAAAATTCAAAACAGGATCAGTCAGGGATAATCGGCAAGGGAAGGGTAGATATGATCTCATCCCTCCGGAAGCAATTCATGAGATTGCAGTTCACTTCGAGGAGGGTGCGAAAAAGTACGGGGATCGGAATTGGGAGTTGGGTCAACCCATAAGCCGCATCATGGATTCAGCTTTACGTCATGCCTTTTCCTATATGGCTAAGAAGCCTGAGGAGAATCATCTCGCGGCGGCTTGCTGGAATCTCATGGCCGCTATGACGATCAGGGCTCGCGTGGCAAAGGGCGAACTCCCTGCGGAGCTAGACGATCTATGAAAGAACCAGAAGAAGAATTAACTGAGGGAGAAAAGGATTGGCTAGATATGGCTAAGAAAAATCCTTGGCTTTTCAGTAACTACGGGGATGTACGCAAAGACGTACAGGAAGATGAGGAGGATGACTGCTCAGAGACATCCTTCCAAAAGTTCTGTGACTACTACGGAAACAATAGGTATCCCAAACAATGAGAACTCTAACTCCTGAAATTGATATTCCCTACGATAAGACTACAACCTTGAAGGCTGGGGTTAGTTATGTGGTGGAGCCAAGGGCGGCTGGGGCTTTGCTTATGCGTCTGGATGGACTTGCCTCCGTCGAGGGATGCGAGTTGCCTGCGTATGATCGCAATGCCGACTATAACGGAAAGACTCTGACCATTCTGAGGGCGGGGGGCATAGGAGATATTCTCTTAATCACTCCGCTTATAGAGGCGATTCAGGCTGAGTGGCCGGAGGTGAAGTTAGAAGTTTGTTGTTCCAATAGAAGCGAGTTAGGGGTTCATGCTTTATGTAGCCACTTGCCCTATCCCGCACCGCATTTCGAATTATTGAAGCGGGATGCCATTCTGAATCTAACCAACTCAGTTGAAGAGGATCACGATCTTCATGCGGTTCATGTCTTTGGGGCCAAGGCCGGATTCTATGATCTTCCGCTTAGGCTGAAGTATCAGAACGATAAGGCGTTGGTCGGGGATATGCTTATTCGTTATCCCAAGAGGGCCAAGCTGAGAGTCGGTGTTCAGATGAAGGCCTCATCGAAGATCAGGAGCTATCCCTATATATCCGAGGTTATAGCTGGTTTGATAGAGAAAGGAGTAGAAGTGGTGCTGTTCGACGAGCCGGAGGCTACGAGTGTTATTGGTCATTCGGATTTGGTTCTCAATGGTTCAATGGAGAAATGGACACTCGAAGAGTCGGTGGCTTTGCTCGAATCCTGCGATCTAATCATAGCTCCGGACTCAGCGTTCATCCACTTTGGATGCGCTTTAGATGTAGCTACATTAGGACTCTACGGATCGTTTCATTATTCCAAGAGGGCAACTCTAGGGAATCCAAAGAACTTCTTCATCCAAGCCGGAGGAGATTGCTCTCCTTGCAATCATCATGGAATTGGTGGGCTGAAGTGGCCTCAGGGTGGTCCGTGTAACAGAAGTGAAATGTGCAACGTCTTGGCTGGGATAGAGCCGGAAAGAGTTGTCAGAAAGGCGATGCAATTATGTTCGGCATGAGCGGGGGTGAGGTTATCGAGGTGCTTGCGTTAATCCTAATCGTGATGGTCGTTGTCGATACGATATGGGGTGGGCCATGAGTGCATTAGCTGTATTCTCCTCCGCTACTTGGGGTCCGGTTGAGAAGGCTATCCTCTCTGCCCTAGCTCACGACTTCGGGGAGAAGGAGAGGATTCTGGATGAGGTTCAAGCGAAGGACTTCTTTTTGCCGGAAGCTCAAAGCCTCTTCACCTATATGGCTGAAGAGATCAACTCCGGTAGGACTGTTGACTGTGCCTCTCTCCTTGCCACTTCCACTAACGAGACAACTAGGAATCTCATCATTGATATTTCTGGTGCTATGCCGACAACGGCAACTCAGGCCGACTCTCATATTGGGAAGCTAAAGGAACTATCCCGTCTGCGGTCCATTAACAGGGCAATCGAGGAGGCAAGGATGAAGCTCGAGAGATCCGAGCCTTCGATTGAGATTGCAACATCCTTAGAGGGAGCGATGCGGGAGGTGGAGACGGATGCCCCATCTCAAGCGATAACCATTGCGGAGTGTGCGGATAGGGCTTTGGAGGGAGTTCGGGCGGCAATCAATCGGGGTTGCCTATATGCCGGAATCCCTTCCGGAATCCCCAAGCTAGATCAAATCTGCGGGGGTTGGCAGGCCGGACAACTCATTGGGCTCGCGGCTCGAACTGGTGAGGGCAAGACCGCTCTTGCTCTCCAACTTTCTCTCTTCGCCTCAGGCAATAAGTGGGATGCAGAGAAGAAGGATTGGGGAACGAAGGGTCACAAGATCGTGATGGTTGAGTTAGAGATGAGTGCGAGAGAACTAGGTCATAGGGCTTTGGCTCATCTTGGGGGGCCTTCTATGTGGAAGATGCGGGATGCCTCGAACATGACGGACTTCGATAAGATCCAGCTTCAGTCGGCAAGGGATCGGCTCGAAGGCCTGCCTTTCTATATTGAAGATCCGGCGAGGATTCGTCTCTCCGATCTAAGGGCTAGGGCTAGGCGATGGAGAAAGAGAATGGGGATGGAGATGCTGATAGTCGATCTGTTAGGCAAAGTCTCTCCTGACACAAGAGAGAGGGAGAGGTATCGGGAGGTGGCTCTAGTATCGCATGGGCTAAAGGCCTTGGCGAAGGAGCTAGGCATTCCGGTGATGGCAGTTTGTCAGTTGAGTAGGGATGCAGTGGGAGATGGGGAGGCAGGCCTTCATCATCTTAGAGAGTCCGGTGATCTTGAGCAGGATATGGATGTTGCTCTCCTGCTGACTAAGAAGGATGACAATATCCGGAAGCTCAAGGTAGCCAAGAACCGGAACGGATTCTTAGGTCATGTGGACATGATGTTCGACGGAGACAGGCAAACCTTTAAGGAGTTCGTTCCGAAAGCTCTATGAAAATAAACAAGATAAAGCAGATCATTAACGACTATTGGTGCGATCACGAAATCATGTTGGCAGATGGATTCGACGATGCCCTTGTAGGTGTTGGCTGGGCTTTCGATAAGTCTCCCTCTGCGGTGTATGACAGAGACAAGTGCATCAAGATTCTTATGAAGGATAACAAGTGGAACAGAACAGATGCCGAGGAATACTTTGGCTACAATGTGGAGGGGGCGTTTGTCGGAGATAAGACTCCCATATTCCTCGAGAGGCCTTAGCGGATGCCAACCCTAAACGAAAACATCCCGTCATTTAAGGCGTTGGTAAAGAAGTCTTTCTTCACAAAGAACGAGGAGGATAAGGAGTTCTACGGGGTGTATGTGTTTGGCTTGCAGTCCTGCGCCGGAACGATCCTCACGTTCCATGTCATGACTGACTCAGGCATGGTTCGCAGTCGCGTACCTATATCAGAGATATATACGCATGAACCCGAGAACGATATTCCCTTTAACTATAAGCAACTTTGGGACTGCTTCTCAGAGAATGTTAGTGTGATTGAGTATAGCTTCCTTGCTTATCATCGCGCCCAAGTAGTCCTTAGAGACGGATCTAAGGTTTGGGGAACGTATATGTTCACAATCGACTGGTTCAATAATCCCTATTCGGATGAGCCATCGGACTATAAGTGCGGTCATGTGTTCGCGGCTGACGATGGATACCTAATGTGTATGCCTAACAATAGAATCTTTTGGCGGGATTCTAATTGGGTTACGAAGAAACTTCCGGACAACCTGAAGCAGTATCGGGTGGATACAGAACTTCCCTCCGTCGAGAACCAATCTGACAAGTGGGTGACTGAGGATACGGATTCCTTTTACTATGACATTAAGAAGAGTGGGGACTCCGATTGACCAAGGGCGAAGAACACTTCCCATCAATCGAGATTACGGAACTAGGCCCCCTGAATATCGATAAGGCTATTGAGCTAGCTAGGAATGGAGAAGTTAGTCTTGTGCCGATCCGGCGCGGTATTACAGACATAAAGCTGAACTGCCTTATATTCGACATACTAACAGACCGAGGATTCAAACTAGATTTTATAACAGGAACTTATGTCGAGGCCACTATACGAAACTCCCGAGCAAAGGGAAGCAAACGCCAAGCTAGCTGACTATTGGGGGGAGAAGATGGGCTATCAGTTGGACATCTCCCCTAAGGCTTGCCTCTTTGATTACTATGTTCGCACTCCGCTTAATCAGTGGGGCTTGGCTGAGATGCGTGTAAGAAGCTGTTCCAAGGATAAGCATGATACCTTCTTTATATCTGCTACTAAGTGGAAGAATCTCACCCAACTCTCCGAAAGATTTCACGCTCCGCTTTTCTTGGTAGTGCGTTGGAGTGATGGAGATGGGTACTTCCTTTGGCATGGTCAGAAGTTCGGGAAGGGATGGGGAGGCCGGAAGTCCTGCAACGTAAGGGATTCTTACGATCAAGAGGAACTAACTCAGATTCCAATCGCGGAGTTCCGCCCCTTCTAGTGAAGCTCTCCGTCTCAAATCTGGATCTGGTTACGGACGCAGGGTATCCGGTTGGGCCTAGGTTCATTATGGGTGGCAGGCCTCCGGCTATAGGCTTTGGCCCATATAAGACAAAGGAAGAGGCGGAGGAGGCGAGGGCTGAATGGGAGGCTTATATCAATGAGAGGCGTGAGGGTAAAACTATACGAAAGTCCAAGACATACAGGAGGAAGAATGGTTCTCCTCTTTAAGTGTGTCGTTGGCTTCCTGTTGGCGGCTACTGCTGTATGGCTTGCGTTCTGGCTATGCGTGGCGTTGGTCTATCTGATCGTCACGATTGTAGAATGTATCGGGAAGATGCTTCGCTAGTTAAGGCCCACTCACAAAGTTAATCGACCAGTTACCAGCATTCGGGCCGACGATGGTGCGAGAATAATAGAGTCCGGTTAGATCGGGTTCTTCTTGTTGGCTAGTATATCGCGGGGGCTGATCGCAATAACTCTTCTCATACAGAAGGCTATAATCCATCTCCGGCAAACTTGGGCGTTTCCCTTCGAGGGTACTCTCTAAAACCGGATAACCCCCCTCTGGATGTATATACCTATACTTATAGAAAGTCTCCGCCCTCCAACTCTCGTAAGGGTCTAGCATGATCGAGGCGTACTCAGCCTCCTTCTCTCTCTCCGCCTTATCAATCTTAGCCTTCCGGATGACAATGCTATCGTAGTCAGCCCAAGCCTGCGTCTGGTCTTTGCCGGATTGGGTAGGCCTCGATACTGCTACAATTAACCCCAAGATGAGGAGGCCATAGAGGATAATCTTTTTCATAGGATTAGGCTACGAGGGCTTCCTTGTCTTTACAACTCCAAGCCGGAACGAATCCTTTCCGCTTTGCGTAGAGGACAGATCCGTGGTCGCAGTTGAACTTGCGGGAGATTTCAGAGGGCGGGATGCCTGCGTTATACATCTTCTTCCATACTGCCCATCTCTCTGTGACGGATCGCAAGTCTCTCCGGTGACTAGCGTTAAGGATGGATGGGCTGATCTCGATGGCTGGCGGAGGGACAACGGCAATATGAATGTCCTTTGCGTTAGCTATTAGCTTCTCCGCTTTCTCGATAGCTAGCGTTAGTCGAGTTACCCTATGTCCCAAAAGGGATAGAGTTTCTGTGGTGTCGGCTAGCTTATCTTCGAGTTGTTTGAGTCGGTAGGTGGTGGTGATTTGGAATGTGTTGTTCATTTGGTTGCCTCTGGAAAGGAATTAACAATCTCTCCTAATTGATATGCACCACTCTGAGCCTCAAGGTGAAGTTTCCCGATCCACTCCCTAGTTTCCTTTGGTGTTTCATGGGTAACGCACCATCCTTTTGAGGCCTGCTCAAGCCTCACACTTATCTTTGCAAGTTTCATAGTTAGTTCATGTCTCTCTTTGGTTGTCATTTAAGTTCTTTCTTTGTTTGGGTTTAATCTCTCTGACAATACCAAGCCATTCCGAGAATAATCACTGTGATTATCGGGGTGATGATTCCGATTAGCTGGTCTATTTCGCGTCCGGTCATGGCTCGTTCACTCCGTTGCCTAGCCAAGAGAATCTTTCCAACTCATGTCGATAAGATTCTCCCTTAGCATCGGTGTCCTCAAGACATTTCACGATACGCTTTGAGTACCTCTCTAGCTTTTTCTTGTCGGTGGTTTCGGGTAGGCAAGTGCAGTAGGAAGCGTCCTCCATCCACTCCCAACTCCTACCC
>Ga0181358_1001280_pt1 | contig 11523 bp, 13 predicted proteins | sample Fa13VDMM110SD_FD_130096 | JGI IMG/M metagenome (GOLD analysis project Ga0181358, IMG submission 130096) | Freshwater viral communities from Lake Michigan, USA - Fa13.VD.MM110.S.D | ecosystem: Environmental > Aquatic > Freshwater > Lake | place: USA: Michigan | collected 2013-09-24
AAAATGTTTGCGGCGTATCATTTCTGCAGTAGGATCTATCTGTAAGCCTACTGTTTTTATAAAATAATTAACATCGCCTTTAAGATAGCTAGTTATTACTCGATTTTCGTCAAGACGGTCTAACAAATAATCTATCCGTGTATGAATATTACGGAAATGATGTTTTCTATACTTAGTCACTACTTCATTAATTTGACTGCGCCATATCTGTAGATCTTTAGTAACACCTTGTCTAATTTTTTGTTTAAATTTATCTCTATGTTTTTCTATGCTAAATTTTGCATGATTCTGTTTTTCTAAAATATATGCAACAGATTGAGCAACATTAGAATTGTTAGATTCGTCCATCTTAATATGACTGCACTGATCTTTAATATCGATTAGAATACAAAGATAGTTTGCAAGTTCTTTGTCGTTTACAAGTAATTTCATTTGTTTAATAATTTCCATGCAGTTCCGTTAGATATCTCTTCCGGAGTAAATTGACCGTATGCTAAAGACGCACAATGTTGTTGGACTATTGATTCGTCTGGATAGAAAGGCGTTGTTATTCGACTAAGATCAGTTAACGCTAACGGAGATGCTGCACATGGCACAGTAACAAATGCCGGTATACCATATATCACAGACTCTAGTGCCGCAATACTATTAAATGCTACAGTGGCAAATACGCCTTCGTCTAGAGCATCAAATATTGAATGATGTTGTCGTGCTGACCTACTGCCTTTTTCTCTAATGACTATTTCCATGTCTGTGTGTTTTTTTATTGTTTCTATAGTATTCATTAGCCAGGTAGGCTTAGTTTCATCTCGGTCTGCGGACTTGCCTTCTTCGTAACCGTAGAACACACACGATTTTCTATTTGGCACAATTATTAAAATTTTGTTGCCTTTTTTCTTCCAACCGGTCCATTTATATCTAGGATCAATTTTACAAATTTCTTGCCAGCGATCGATAGGATATTTTTCTAACCAATGTTTTTGTAGATCGTTTTTAACTATCCTATGAAATAGTTTTTTTCCGCCAGGATTACCTGGGCTCATAAAATTTCCAAAATATCCAGTGTCCATGTAATAGAAATCTTTTTTATCTTGCCAGTGTTGCTGTATATATTTTCTTTTAACAACTCCTCGGAAAATTGAGGAAGCTACACCTGGTATTGAATTTTTAAATAGTTCTTCATCCATTTAATAACATCTCCTTTGCTCTTCCATTTTTTAATTCATCAATATGAAATTGACCGTAAGCCAAGTGGCATCCCCAAGCATATAATTTATCTTTATCTGCATAGTACGGTGTTTCTATTTTACTAAGATCTTGTAAAGCTACCGGACTTGCAGCATTTGTAGGCGCCATAGTAAACGCCGGTATACCATAAAACACACTTTCAATTGCGGCAACACTGTTATATGTTACTAGAGCAAATACATCATTGTCCAATGCCTGTTGCAGTGTGTCCGTGACGATCCTATCAATTCTTTTAGGTGCTCGTTCACGAACAACAACTGGTCTATCTGTGTGTTCTTTAATTCTTGCAACAGTTTCGGCGACCCATTGATCTTTATCTACACCATAAAACTTACAGGGCTTTTCATCCGGCGCAGCAATTAAAATCTTACTGCCTGTTTTCTTCCAAGGAGTAAAAGTCTTATTAAATTTCCTAAATCTATCATCGGGTCTTGCAATAATTTCGCCGTGTTGCAGATCATTTTTTACAATACGATGCCAATACTTCCAACCGCTTGGATTATTTTCAGTCCGCTCATTGCCAAAATATCCAGTATCCATATAATAAAAGGTTCGATGATCTTTCCAACAGCGTTTCATTATTTTGTGTTTTAAAATTCCCCTTAACACAATTGGTTCTGTTGAATCATGGTAATTAAAATTTTTTGTTGATACATGGTTTTCCCCACACCCCCACGCAAACATATTGATATATTCGTCTTGGCCGTCTTTACTTAAAAATATCATAAATTTCTTTGTAAACAATAATCGGTATAAATTCTTTCTCTATGCCATTCGTCGCCCATTGGGGTTGTAGCAAAGTCATGAAAACTTGGGGTTCCTAGAGTATAATGCAATAATTTTGCATCTTGGTTAGCGCCGAACTCATCGGGCAACCAGTTCCACACACTGGGTAATTCTCCAACTAGTTCATCAGCAAGCCAAGTAAATCTATGTAGTTGGGCACCTGTAGCAGTTTCAATAAATGCAGGGGTCACTACTTTATTTGCGGCATGACCGCAATTCCATAAAATAACACTTGACCAATTCTTTCTAGGATAATTTTCGTTTTTGGCGCCTAGATATTTTTCTGTCATCTTAGTTTTGTAATCATGCTTGACTACCATTACTGCTTTGCTATCATCTCGCAGTGCCCATAATGTATCGATGTCATCGCGAACTAACATATCGCCGTCCATAAAAATAGCCCAGCCGTTGTATTCCATCAAGTGCGGTACAAGGAAACGACTGTAGATAAACTGATTACTGCCGTCAGTATGTGTTTCTTGATAATCTTGCATGTTCTTTAATGCAAGTGGCGTAAACGAAATTGGCTTACTAGAATGTCTAATAATACTGTTTGCGCATACATGATACGCAATGGCCTCACGATGATCGTAACCAATAAAAATATTAATCATTTTCTTTCTATATCCTCTTCAACACATTTTTCACCAAATTGAATTTCGATAACTTTTAACGGTGTATCGCTTTTATTAACTAATTGATGCCATTCTTCTCTACCAATGTATGTCTGCATGTTTGTCATTATAAAGTTTTTCATCACAGTATTGTCGTCTGCATCCAAGGTGTTAACTGTTGCAGTTCCCTCGGTCACAAACCAATGTTCAAATCTATGTTTGTGTCTTTGCATTGATAGACTCTTCCCAGGATCAACTGTAAGTTCTTTTACCTTTACATGAGCACCGTCTTCATGTAGTACACGATAGTATCCCCATTGGCGTTCGGTCTTAGGTGATTTCCATTCTTGGAGGATCCAGCTACTTGAGTTCTTTTTATCCTCACCGCCTACACCAAATACAAAATCTAAATGTAGCATTTCTTCAAGTAGATCCATCTCTGGAATATTTTCTTTGGTTCTGTCGCCGCCATTTGCAAAGATTATATGTGCAGTTGGATATATTGCTCTAACTTTTCTAATAGCATCTTTGGCACTGTTATCGCTGTCATCAAAGTTGACAACTCTATCAACATCATGTAGTGCTGCAATGATAGTAGCTCGTTCTTCCCAGGGCATAAATTCTTGCCCTTTCTTTCGGCGTAACCATTCATCGGAATTAACTCCAACGATTAAGGAATCGCCGAGTTCTCTAGCTGCTTTAATATAGGCGATATGCCCGGAATGAAGAGGGTCGAAACCCCCTGTGATTAGTACAATGCGTTTCATGCAGATATTTATCTGCGCATATTATTGGAATAAATAAAATTTTAGAGGTAATACATGAAATCGTTGGTAACAGGTGGCGCAGGCTTCATTGGTTCACATATTGTTGATAAGTTAATTGAAAAAGGGCACGAAGTAATTGTAATTGATGCCGAAACATCAATGGTACATGACTCTTTTTATTATAATCCGTTGGCAAAATATTATAAATTAGACATTGCCGACTACGAAGCAACTAAAGAGTTGTATAAAGATGTTAATTATGTTTTTCACTGTGCAGCAGAATCTCGAATCCAGCCAACAATATTAAATCCTCTACTAACAATTAGAACAAATGTATTAAGAACTGGTACAGTATTGCAATGTAGTAGGGAAGCTGGTGTTTCAAAAGTGATGTACAGTTCTACATCTTCTGCTTACGGACTTGCAAATACTCCTCCCTTAAATGAAGAGATGCCTGACGATTGTCTAAATCCGTATTCTGTTTCCAAAGCATCTGGAGAAAAACTGTGTAGTATGTACACTAAATTGTTTGGTTTAAAAACTGTTACCTTTAGATATTTTAATGTTTACGGTCCTAGAGAACCATTGAAAGGACCATATGCTCCGGTGGTTGGTTTATTTTTAAAACAATTTAAAGCAGGAGAATCGCTAACTATTGTGCCCGACGGAACACAGCGTCGAGACTTCACTCATGTTGATGATGTGGTCCGCGCAAATATGTTAGCCATGGATATAGACCATAAACATTATGGTGAGATCTTTAATGTGGGAACTGGGACCAATCATTCTGTTTTAGAACTGGCACATCTAATTTCAGAAAATGTTAAAATGATTGAGCCTAGACTAGGCGAGGCATATATTACTCTTTCTAATTCGTCAAAAATTGAAAAAATATTTGGTTGGGTTGCAGAAAAGAAAATTACAGACTATATCAACGAACAACTATCTTAATGTCTTTGTTTTTTATTAATTTCTTCTACACGCTCTAGTAATTCTAAACTCATGCCAATGTCAATTGCCTGTTCACATATAGCAGCAACATCTTTTGGAAAACATGCACCTCCAAAGCCAAACTTTCCATCTGGGCCTGGTACATCCCAATGAGTATGACCTAGTCTAGAATCGTTTGTTGCTATCTTTTTAATGTCTTGCCAGTCAACATCAAAATGTTGGGCTAATTGATAAAACTCATTCATGAATGTTACTTTTGTAGCCATAAACGAATTAGCCAAGTACTTAAACAATGATGCTGTTGTAATGGTTGTTCTATGATAGTGGATTGCAGCGATTGAACTTGCAGAGATTATTTCTATTGCCTTTTCAACATTTTCAGATTTTCCGCCTACTAGCACCCATGTTGATAATTCATAATCAGCAATTGCATTTGCGGCGGTTAGAAACTCTGGAGCATGGACAATATTGGAATATTTGCTTTCAAGGTAAGCATATACTCCGGGCGGTACTGTGCTTTTACAAATAATAATCTTATTATAGTCTGCTAGCTCTGCTAAAACTGATTTTACATAGCTATCATCACAGTGTCCGTCCTCTAACATTGGAGTTGGTACACATACATAGATTGCATCACAAGTTTTAATTTCTTCTAAAGAAGCAGATCTGTCTCCTAACTTGGGATCACGAGCAACAACCCCATGATGCCGGTGTGTCCATGCCACTGCTGATCCTACATATCCTAAACCTAAAATGCCTATTTTCATAATGATGCGTCTTCTAATCCAGATACTCGTAATTTAACAATGTTACTTAGATGCCATTGTTTTTGATCAAGTGCTTTGATAATGCCCAACCACTTGTTCCGTAGCAGGGCAAAGTCGTTGATGATTTTTTCAAAATCTACAACATCAGCTTCACCTTCTACGAACTTTTCACAGTCCCTAGAAGATAAAGCTCGTTGATAGTTTTCTAAATATTTACGAAAATGTTGACTACGAAGTCTACGAAGTTCAATGTTTAAGTACTCAAGGATACCTTCAATTTCTTGAAGTTGATTAAAGCGTTCTTCCACGATACCGGGCATTTGCGAACTTGCCTTCTCAATGTTACCTGCTATGCGGACATCTTGTTTTGCTTCGATTAACTCAGCTTCATAATAGGCCACAGCATTTGGAATATTGCTTATATCTCTACTAACCTTGTCATACCAATTCATTTATTCCTCATCTTCGTAATACTCTGGATCTTCGTCATCGATCTCTTCACCGTCAATGGCATAGTTAATAGCATCATCTAGATAGCTGTCAACACCTGTTAAATCTTTTAGAATACTTTCTTTAATGCCATAATCTAAAAGTGTATTAACAAAGTCGGCAGCGAGATCCTTGCGATGTTTTTCTGGTATATGCTCTATCACCAATGTCCAGATGTCTGCAATTAAATCTTCTTTCATTCAGTAATCTCCGTTTCAGGTTCAACACTAGTAGTTATCTCTGAAGCGGAAATTTCACCATGTTTTGAAATGTCTTCCATCATGATGTCAAGGCCAGTCTTCTCATTCTTTTCCCAGGCCTTACGGAACTGTTTGATAATCTCACCATCTGAAGTTGTGTAGACAAGACTGTTACCTTCTTTCTTGAGCATGCCTTTGGCTTCGAACAGGTCGACCAATCCACTATATGGACTCATACCTGTTTCATAAGGAATCTCAACCTGTACACTTTCAAACGGCTTTGCATAACGAGTTTTCATGATCTTACAAGCTGCACGAATGCCCTGTACCGTTGTGGTCTTGTTGCCATCCGCATCAAGTGTTAATTTTAATTTACGCATAGCAACAACAATGGAGCTCGCATAAATGAAATCTTGGCCGCCGGAGATCTTGTCATCTGGATCAAACATGTCTTGACTAGCATATGTGTGATTGGTACATACCATACCGATGTTGTAGCTACCAAACATGTTGACACAGTTGCGAACCAGTGCTGTAAGTGCTTTAGGTTTACGGCCCATGTCACCTTTCATATCGCCTGCTTGGAATTGATTAACATCCGTTGGAGTCAACAACATACCTAATGAGTCTATGATAAACAAGATCTTAGGACGATCTGCTTCATCCATAGTTTTGTATTCTGCAATGAATTCGGTGATAGTTTTTGCTACATCGTCGATCATGGCCATGTTAAGTTTTAACAACTTGTCTGGACTTGTATCGACTCCGAGAGCATGTAACCATTTTTCATCCAGCGCATTTTCTGTATCAATTAAGATAGGATAAATGCCTTGTGCCTGTGCGTTCTTGACCAGATTGCCTGAACAGATGAAACTTTTACCTGCGCCGCTCTCACCTGCAAATACTGTGACCTTGCCTAACGGGATGCCTCGATCAAAATATCCGCTAATTAGATAGTTTAATGCGTAGTTGTTTGTACTAACCCAGTCTGTTGGGTCGTTAAAGCCAATACTTAAACCATCAATTGATTTAGTAATTGACTTTCTAAATTTAGAAATATCAAATGCTTTTGCCATATTATTTTTTTCCTGAAATGAAAGAGAGTACGAGCGCGGGCTCGTACTCTTGTCTACATCGATTTACTTTTGACGATTACGAATCATTGCAAGAATGTCTTGCGCACGACTTGCACCGCCTGCATCGCCTGCTGGTGCAGGAGCTGCCGCTGCTTTTGGAGCAGGAGTAGTATCAAACGGAGCATCGTCTTCATCTGCTGCTGGAGCAGGTGCGGCTGCACGACTTGTGGCCTTGTTAGGATCGCCAGTGGCACTACCCAAACCTGCTGGTTTGAAATATTGTCCCCAACGCTCTAGGTCATATGCTTCACCGTCAACTGACGCTTCAAACATTTCTTTCATTACCTTGAGCTCAACATCAGTAGGCTTCTTAGGTAGGAAGTCACTCAAGTTGTGCAACTGATGTGATTCCAACGCTGCCTTCTCAATATCACTCAATGCTCTTTCACGACGACTCCACTTTGATGTAGAGTAATCAGCAAATCCACCTTTGCTAGTTTTAGCAATACGGAAGTCGACACCACGCAGGTAGTCAGTTGGCAATTCTTCCAACTCTGGATCCATTAATGCTGAACGGATGATTTGATAGATTTGAGGACCAATGATGAATCTACGGATTGGATTGTCCGGAGTCTTTTCTTCACGGATGGGATCTTCAACAACAAAGCCTTGGAAAATGTATGAACGCTTTTTCCAATACTTACGACCCATTTCTTCTAGTGATTTGTCTTTGAACCAACCACGAACTTCTGAAAGGATCGGGCAAGCTGTACCGTCGTTGTACATTTCAACACAGGGGACCTGTACTTGAACTGGACGACTGTCTGTTTCACCTTTGATACCTGCGAACGGCAATTTGATCATTGCTCGTTCTACCCAGAAAAATGTGTTGTTGGTGTTACCGTCTGGTAGCAAGCGAATTACTGCTTCCTTACCTTCTTGCATGTTCCAATGTGGGTAAATTGCGTTGTCTCCACCGCCTGTGGATTGTCCTGTGGACTTTGATTGTGCTTCTTGAAGTTTCGCACGAATTTCTGCTAATGTTGCCATTTTAAATGCCTCCTATGTTATGCCTAAAATGTTATTATGCCTTAATGCACATATGTATTATGCGCTTTTTATTTAGCAAGGTCAATGATTTTGTGTTTATTTTTAATTTTATTTTGCCAATAAAAAAGCCCAGGGCTTAACCATGGACTTCTTTATATTTGGCCAATGCCATTTGTCTAGCTAGCCATAATCTAAACTTCACATAGTCTGATAATTCTGTATCTTCTACTACTTTACCAAACTCTTGACTTCTTCGATTACGGCCATAAGTGATCTCATCATCAATAATGAGATCACTTTGTTCTAGATCAAATTTACTTTGCTGGAGCAGCGGGCTTTGCGTCTGCTTTAGGTGCGTCCTTCTTTGCACCGTCACTTTTTACAGGCTTTTTCTCTTCCTTCTTAACTTCAGCCTTAGCTGGTGCAGGTGCTGGAGCACTTGCTGCGGCTGCTGGTGCAGCTGGTTTAGCTTCTTCTTTCTTGGCAGGTGCTTGTGCAAATGCTGATACTGCAAACACGGTAGCGAGGATTGCGATTGCTGATTTCATTTTAAAGTTTCCTTTAGTTAACATACTTAGACAGGAATGTCTGCGTATACATATATAACGCTTTAGATATAAGTTTCGTTGACAATCAATGTAGCCAAAAGAAAGGGCACCTAAGTGCCCAATCTAACTGCGACGAAACTTTTAATAGCCTGCTAATTCTCTAATACGAGCCAATTCTGCAATCTGCGGATCTTGTTGTTGTGGTGCCATTCTTTCTACCATCTTGCGAGCAACATGTTCTGCCTGTTCGCCAAACTTCTTGCCTACCATAGTACAAACGCCTTCTGGGCCTTTAGGGAAGGTGCCTGAATCACGGTCATAAAAACTGTGAATAAATTCTGCAACTTCTTGAACATTCATCTGCTGTGGTTGTTGTTCTTCCTCACCTTGACTTTCTTGCGGAACTGGTTCTTCTGCTGGAACCTCTTCTGCTGGTGCTTCTGGCGCTGTTATATCACCCCCTTGGTCAGTCGCCGGCGCTTCACCTTCTGGCTCCGCTGTTGCGTTCGGATCAAAATCTCCGAAATCTAATTGCTCCAATACTTCTGGTGCATATAGGCTCAACCATTGTTGTACTAGCCCTCTTGCATCCATCTCGGGATCTTGCTCTGCCTGTGTCTGAATTTGTTTTTCTAATTGAGGATCTTCAATAATACCTTTGAGGCTTTCGATGGCATTTGATCCATCTACACCTATTGGAAAGGCTTGGGCTACTAATTCTTGTAGTGCTTGTATTGCGGTTGCCTGCTCTTCTGGTTCTTGACTTTGTATAGGACTATCTTCTCCTAGACCCATAACCCATGATTCAAAGCGATCAAACTCATTATTATTTTCTTCAAGATCAAAATCTTCTGTGGTTGGTTGTTCAATGTTTGTCATTGCGACTATGTCGTCATAGCCTAATTCGCTTTCCTTCATTAGTCTGTACAGAACTGGAAATACGCTTTTGATATCTTCTTTAAAGTTCTTAACTGTAAATTTTTCAGTGTAATCTTCAACTACTTCTTGTGGAACTTCTAATGCTGCCTGTGGCTGGAATGTTTCTCTATAAACTTCATAATGACTCTGCTTGGCTAGTCTAGCCAGTTGCTCTCTCATCATGTTTAATTGTTGTTGACTGCGTTCGACTACATCATTTGTTTCAAAATTCATTAGGTCGTTGCGTACAACATAGTTGTTGAAGCTTTTTAGTTGAGCAATCTGCTCACTCATGTTAATAATACTTTTGCCGATGTCGTCATAGGGTACACCTTGATTAGCAACATGTCGCTGCATAGCACGGGCACCACTTAGATGAATAAACGGATACTTAAATCTTTCGCCGTCTTGATTTTCTACAAACAATGCTGAGATGTTTCTGCTTCTAGCACCTGGTTGCATATCGTCTGCTAATGCTTGACTGTGTTTGATAATCAAACGGGTATCCATTAACTTTTGGTAGCTCATTGTCTTGCTACCGTATAGTTGGCTTTCACTCATAATACTTTCTCCGACAGGTTGTATCACTGTATTTGGTTGTTGTTTTGGTTGATTGTGCTGAGTTAAAAACTCATAATCTCTACGATCTAGATTGTCTTTAGCAATGTCTCTAGTATCAAAGCTCATTAATCTTCTTTTAGAAAATAATCTTAATTCTTTTAGGAATCCGTACCAGTTATTCTTTTGTAGGGGATCCATGCTTTCTGTGATGCCTGTGCTGAAATAAACTTTGATAGAATTCTGTTCTGCAAGACTGATACTAACATGTCCCACAGCAGTTTCACCTTCCATGTAATCAAAATCAAAGAATCTTGCTTCTTCTGGATTGATGGTAATAGCACCCAATTCATTGCCTAGTTTTAGGCCTTTGAAGCGGCTGCGAATTTTATAAAATAAATCAGTGGCAATATTGTTTGTTGCATCCATAGTTATATTTATCAAAAACCGCTAGACACAAAGATAGGCATGGGCATCTGATCTTCGGTAATTCTTTCTGTTAGCTTGTCATAGATTTGTGGGTCCCAGTCCGCTAATACAGTAGCCATGCGTATAATTAATAGAACACCGCTGATAAGGTCATCGTGTTCACCTGTTTTAGCATTAAATCCTACACCTGTTGCTACAAAGGTTTTAAGTTCGGAAACTAAGGGCTTGCTGTAGATTTTCATCTTTTGTGTTTCTAGCATGTTCTTGAGTTGACTACAGGCTGTAATTTTTGTACGGTGTGTAGTGTTAAATCCTTTACGGAATTTACGCACATGCCCTTTACGGATAGGCTCGCTTAGGAATAGTCCTGGAAAGTTTTCTTCACCTATGTCACGAATAACGATAAGTGCGGCTTCTCCAAGGGTGTTGTTTTCTACGGAATAGTATAGTTGTGGTTGTCCGCCCTTTTCTTGGCCACGCTCTTGAATATATCTTAATATTTCTCGCATTACCTTTACTTGATTTTGTATAGGTGTTAGATTATGACGCCACTCTGCAACCTGTTCCATTGTGGGCATTTCAAAAACCTGGATAGCACCGTAGTCGCCACCTGTGCCAAGACTAGGATCATGTGCCACTAGATATGTTGCTTGCGGATTTATATCTTTGTACCAGCGTGTTTGCCCCATGATCATTGTGGGCTCAACACCTTTCATTTCAGCTAGTCGCACAGCATTAATCAGCGTTTCGTCAAAGATTAAGAATTCACAATCAAACTCGCGACGGAAACGCTCTTCACCAATCTTGGCACGTTCTGTTTGTGCCCATGCTTCGTCTCGATCCGGATGTTCGCTCCACTGTGCAAAAAAACTATGAAAGCCATTGGCTCCCAAGGGTTGTTCAATGCCAAACTCGTCAAAACGCTTTTGTGCTTCGGTCCAAATTAACGCAAACTGATCTTCGTCTGAGTTTGGTGTTGATGTAATAATACACTTACCACCCGTTGACAATGTAGGGCTTAGGGCAGTCCAGAACTCTTTGGCTTTTTCTGGAGGTTGTACAAATGCAAACTCATCGCAATAGATCAATGAAAGAGACTTACCACGACCTGTATTTTCTGTT
>Ga0181358_1001281_pt1 | contig 11517 bp, 12 predicted proteins | sample Fa13VDMM110SD_FD_130096 | JGI IMG/M metagenome (GOLD analysis project Ga0181358, IMG submission 130096) | Freshwater viral communities from Lake Michigan, USA - Fa13.VD.MM110.S.D | ecosystem: Environmental > Aquatic > Freshwater > Lake | place: USA: Michigan | collected 2013-09-24
AGGCATGGAGGGTATACCCACGCAGATGCCGTTCCTGTTCCGTGCCTTGGCGATGCCTTCGCAGTTGTTGCGCAAAGCGATTGTGCTGAGCCCCTTATATATGGGCAGGCAGTTGTTCCGTGACTCGCTGGCCGCACCAATCATGGCTGGCGCTGACTTTATGCCTGTCTTTGGCGCACTGCGGCAGATTGGGTCGCCCACAAAGGGTGTGCTGGAGAAGCGGGGCATCACTGGTGGGCAACAGTTCACTGGCACGACCGACGACATATCCCAGATTCTGCGCAACATTAGCGGCGGCAAGCCTGGGTGGATGCAGGCGTTGGGCAAGTTCGAGGCTATGGGCATGGAGGCGGATGCACTGACCCGCCGTGCACAGTACAACAGCTACATTGAGCAGGGGCTTTCCGAGATGGAAGCTACGCTGATGGCGCTGGAATCGATGAACTTTAACAAGCGCGGCGCATCCCCCAGCATCCATGTAGCCAACGCACTGATACCTTTCTTCAACGCGCAGATTCAAGGTCTGAACGTGATGTACAAGGCGATGCGTGGTCAACTGCCGTTTAGCGACAAACTGAAGATTCAAGAGAAAATGCTGATGCGCGGTGGCATGATGGCCGGGGTAACCTTGCTGTACGCCGCAATGATGGAGGATGACGAAGCTTACAAAAACGCTACGCCCGATCAGAAGTACGCCAACTGGTTTGTGCGTGTGCCTGGGCTGGATGAACCTGTGCGTGTGCCAATTCCGTTTGAGATTGGCTACATCTTCAAAGCTTTGCGTGAGGCGTTGTACAACAGCATGCGTAGCAAGCAAGGCCAAGAAGACGCGGTTGACGCATTTGCCACCATCTTGCGCCAGACAATCCCGGGCGGCTCAAGTTACTTTGTGCCGCAGGGCATGAAAGTCGCCATCGAGGCGGGGCTGGGCAAGTCCTTCTACACGGGGCGTGACATCTTGTCGGCACGAGAGAAAGACTTGTTGCCAGAAGAACAGTTCCGCGCCAACACTTCGGAGATTGCCAAGACAATTGGCAGGGCAATGGGTGTATCTCCCGTCAAGCTGGAGTTTGTTGTCAGCGGGTACACGGGTACGCTGGGACTAGCGTTCCTACATGCCGTCAGTGTTGGTATCCCCAAAGGCACAAGCCCAGAGCAAGCTACCAAAGAACTCTCAGCCTACCCAATCATAGGCGGGGCGTTCCAGCCCAACGACGCTGGCGGCATCATCAACAGCGTGTACGAGCGCATGAACGAGGACATAAAAGTTCAACGCACCTACGAGAAGTTGGTGGAAGAGGGCCGCATGTCAGACGCACAGGCACTACTCCAGAGACGCGGCAACGAGTTACTGGAAGCAGAACTTGCACACAGCTTCAAGTCCGACATGAACTTGCTGACGCAAGCTGAACGCGCCATTAACGCATCTGACATGACCGGGGACGAAAAGAACGCGCAGTTGAAAGAAATCAGAAAGCTTAAGACCGGGCTGGCCGTTGCGACGCGGGAAATTTCCGATAAAACCATACGCCTAACTGATTTCCCTTGATGCCCACAACGGCGATGGCGTTGATTCGGTGAGGGAGCGCGGCACGTAAGCCAAGCTCCCTCACCTTCATAACGTTCAGCCCCGGTACAAAGAACCCCTCACCGGGCTTCAGCTTCATCCAGGGATAGCGTATTGCCATCGAACACCTCGTCTCTGAAGCTAATGTGCATCGCGTTTACGCGCATCATCGGGCCGTTGGTACGGGCCAGCAGGTCTTTCTTGACAAAAGAAACACGGAACTTTGCGGCAAGTTGTTCTTTAAACTCATCGTAGCCAAAGCTCATGCTCACGCAGTGCTTCTTCAGCAACTGCTCCTCAATAAAGAACTCCCGATACCCGGGTTGCAACAGCCCATGCTCCACGCGCCCCAGCACCTTTGAGCGTGTGATCGACTTGTCCACAACGCCATCGTCCCCCCATGAGGCCAAGAGCCGACCGTCCGCTTTCTTAAGCACAATGAAATTGCCGTAGAACTCGCCGATGTACGCGTTCATCACGTCTTCCGCTGTACGCACACTGCTGACAATCACGCCCCGAGCGTTTTCCACAAGCGTCTTCAAGGCCGCGATCACTTTGTTGATCTCCACGTCCAGAATGCCTGAGTACTCTTTGCGCAAAAGGATGGCGGACGCAACAATAACCGAACAACCCGCCCACCAGTAACGCTCGTCATCATTGAAGTCCATGACTTTTTTTAAGTGCAACTGTACTTTGCGTACAACTTCTTCGGCAGTCTTCTGGTTCTCGACCAGCCAGCGCACCCACGCCTCACCCGCCACGCCGTAGCTTCTTTTAATCTCCGTCAGTATCTGGCGTTCTTCTGTTGTCCATGTCAGCTTGACGTTTGGGTTCCACTCCAGCATACGCAGAAGCTCACCATTGGAGCTATGCTTTCTGGCCCCCGCCATGTAGTCCGTCAGCTTGTCGTTGGAGGTCATGGTGCAGGTTGTTTTCCATGACGTGTTGTTGAGACGCTCTTTGTTGGCCCCGTTCTCCATCCGCTCCTTGCCCTGCGCTTCTGCAAAGTCAAAGATGAAGGAGGGTGCCCACTCCATGTTGGCACGCTGAGTGCTGGTGATCTCATCAATCAGCAAGGGCATGCTGTTCAAAAGCCCCGCCCTTTGTTGCATAGCAACAGGCGATGTTCCCTTACCAGTGCGGTACCGCAAGGGGTGCCCCCACACGCCAGCCTTTGCGCTGAGCACTAGGGATTTACCTGTACCTGACCAGCGCGAGCCAATGTGCCACACAAACCCCTCGTACTCAGTGAACCGCATGAGCGGTGAGCCAAAGCTGTCGAGGCAGATAGCCAGCGCCGTCTCCATCCCTGGCTTGTCAATAAAGATTGTCTTCCACAGTTTCTGCCATTTGGCCAGCGATCCATTGCCGTTTGTGTTGCGGTTGATGTTCTCCAGCCCGGGCATCGGCACGGTTGTCTCACGCCCATCTTTGGTGAACACGCGGTTGTTGTAGACGAATGAGTTGTCGGCTTGCCAGCCACACTGGAACGGAACCTCGATGGGCTTCTTGTTCTGGGACGCATCCCCAACACAGGCGCGTACATAGTCAAACAGTGTCTTGTCGTGACCCGCAAAGGTGCTGACAATGTTCTGACTGGCTAGCCACTTGAGCGTCTCGTCCTTGCTGACAATAGATTTCTGTGGGAAGTTAAGCGTCTGCACGCCTTCTGGACGCACAGCGGCCATGTGCACAAGGTGGTCGTTCTCCATCTTCAACAGATCAACCACAAACAAGTCGTAGGGAACAAGCTGAATATTCTTCTTGCTCTTCTTCCCCTCCTCATCTTCCTCCGTCTTGATGCAGTAGACACCGCCGTTCTCGCCGTAATTGTACCCTCTGGGTGGCGTAGGGCGGGTAAGGGATGGCGTTACGGGTAGGCCATCGGTCTCAGGCTCGTAGCTGTCTTCCGAATCGAACTCACGCTCCTCATCGAAGTCTTCTGGCGCATTGACAATCATGGAGATTTGCTTCTCTGTGTTGTCAACTTTGATCTCCCGCCCCAAAATAAGGGGGTTGGTGATCTTGCCCCAGTGCTTGCACTTGGTGCAGATGCCGGGGTTCTCGCTGTCCATCTTGACGCAGGGGTACGGGCCTTTTATCTCCGCCAGCTTCTGCTCCATCCGTTCCTGAGAGTACGGATGCAGGTTGGACAGCCACACAGCTTTCTCAGCGCCATCCTGGCAAACCTTTGCCCAAGACAACAGCCCACGCCAGACAGGTTCTTTGCCATCTTCAGCGGCGGTAGCCACGTAGTCGGCGACCTGGGCACAGTGTGGCTCAAAGCCCTCGAACAAGGTGACGCTGTTCTCGATCAGCTTAACCTGCGCTTTGTTCATGCTGGCGCGGGGGCGTTGCCCCGGCAGGTTAAAGGCAGGCGTAGCCGCCACGCTAGGGGCAGGCGACTCTAGCTTCTCGTAGATCAGTGGTGACAAGGTAGCCAGATCAAACAAGCCGCCCTCTTGCACAATCCGCACAGGCCGGGGGGTCTTGTACTTCTTCTTGAAGTTGGTGGTCCCAGGCACACGCAGGATACGTGCGGGGTCCGCCGTCACCGTCATGTCGATCTTGAACCCTTCTTGGCGGCACAAGAGCTTTAGGTTCTCAGCAACAGGTTTCCAAATAAGCGAAGGCACCTCGTCTTTGAGCGGCCAGTAGCAGTGCAGTCCACCGCCAGAGTCTACGATCAAGGGTTCGCCCAGCGCATTCAACCCGGTCTTTTGTAGAAACGTCTCAAGCGCCGATGCGGCATCCTTCTTGGTTTCATACCCATCCAAGTCTAGGAAGAACGACTTAGCAAACTTGGCTTGCTCTGTGCCGCGCCGCTCCTCGAAGGTAGACACGCCATAGAAACAATCACACCCTGCGGTGTGCCACTCAGCTACTTTGTTTAAAATTTCATCAACAGTCTCCGCATAATAGTGCTCCTTCTTTTTTGTGAGTTCAACCGCGCAGTACAGGCCAAGACCCGGGGACGGCAGAACCACCGCTAAAAATTCAGCGGGTGTCATAGCTATCCTTTACGTTACTTGAACAGTTCGAGTTGGCGGGGGTCTTTTTCTACTGGCGCATTGGGCGACAACAAAACAGTAAAGCGGCGGAGCAGTTCGATCTGAAAAGACAACGGCAAGCCAGCGTTTTCTTCGGCAACATAGTTGGCGCTCAAGCGAACAAGTTCGTCGTTGCTCAAGGTGCGAGGTTGAATGATCGACATGTTTTTCTCCACGCCTCTTCGGCGGTGCTTGTTGTTTGCAGAATTTTTAGGAGGGACTCTACCGCTGGGCGGTAAGCCACAAACACTTCGCCGCCACCAAACCAGTTGTAGACAGTCTGGCGCGATGCGCCAGTGGCTGCCGAGATTCGGATAGCGGAGAAGCCCAGATGCACAGCCCAGCGCCCTAACTGGTTGCCCAGAGTTTTAGGCGCGGCTGACACGCGTTTCTTTATGTGCGGTGCGTAGGACATTTGGTGGAAGGGCCGAAGCCCTATTCTCCTTACTCGTTCTCATCCCAGTCATCGACCATCTCAGCCAAGTTGGATTTCTTGGCGGGGACAGCGTTGGCTTTCTTCTCCTCCTTGCGAACAACAGGCTCCTCAATTGCTTCTGCCGCCTCGGTCTTAACTGCCTTCTTCGCCTTGGGGGCGGGTGCAGGCGGCTCGGCTTCATCGGCCTCGGCCTCGGGTTTGGCGGTGACACGTCTACCTTCAAGCCCCAGTTTTGCAGGCATAGTCACGTTGTCCATCTTGGCGACCGTCATGTTGACGGCTTTGATGGCTTCTGGCGACTTGCTCTTCTCTTCACAGATGGCGTGCTCGTCTTCGGTCAACCAGCGCATGCCTTTGAAGAACAGCTTGGGGCTTTGCGACTTGGTGTCGAACTTCAAGCGGGTAACGATCTCGCTGGGGTCAACGGACGGCGACTGCGCCATCAGTGTCTTGGCGTACGCTTGCAACGGGCGGTCATCCCCAACTGCGTCACCAAAGATAGACTTGGCGGGGAGTGTCAACTGGAGCACATCGCCTTCCATGTCGTTGGCCAACACTACAGCAATACGTTGCTGGTAACGGCAGGCACGGCTGTTGTTCTGACCAGACCCTGCAATGTTTTGCGGACAGCCTTCGCACTTGAAGTGCTGTTTGTTTTCAGCCTCATCGCTGGGGGTGACGCCATCGTTTGACCAGCAGTCAGGCGCAGATGCTTCGCCGTCATAGGACTTAGCGTAGAAGATGCGGCTGATCTTAGGCGCGGCGTTAACGATCACCACGTCCAGGTAGCGCTCGTCAATGGCCGCAACTTCTTTACCTCCTTGGTAAAGACGGAACACACCGCCCTTGATGGAGATACGCTTGCCACCACTGGCACCAGCACCGCCAGCTAAAGCCTTGGCTACAGCCGACAACTCAGTGCGGTTCTTCACAAATGCGGGAACATTCTCACCGCCGAAAATCGAAACATTACTCATGCAACTCTCCTTAGTTGGTTGGTTTACGAACAGAAATGGTGTACTCAGTCATTGAGTTCAAGCCAGGGGGTACGAGATTGGGGTTCTCTTCAAGAAACTGCGCCATGTTTGTTTGCGCAATACGTTTCTCAAGCAAGTCAACAGCTTCGTTTTGCAAAACAAAAGTCTTGAACGAATCCCAGTCTTGTGTGTTGTAGCGTGTCTTGGTAGACAGCACTACCGTGCCTTCAGTAGTTGGCGCAGATTTCAGCCCCATCTTCAGCATCTGATCTTTGAGCGCAATCTTGATTACGTCTTGTTGTGCCTTGATTACTTCAACCTGCGTTTCATAATCAGTGGTCAGTTGCTGAATGCGGCTCTGCATCTTGCGATAAACTTTTGCCAGCTTGTTCATTGGAACAAGCGTCATCTCAGCGGTCTCTTGAGGCATTGCCTCGTCATCTACTTCAGTTGTCATCTACTTCTCCTTTTGTCTAATGTTTGACATTGTACATGGTTTATTTATTTGTGCAACCTCCTTTTCATTTATTTTTTATTTCGCTGTCGAACATGCCGACCAGCAGTTCGTGGTCATTGACTTTGTTCGCCATTGCGCTGAAGAGTTTATTTTCAATCGGGCTTGATTGAATGTGCACCACAGTAACTTTGTCAGAGTTTTGACCTTTGCGGTCAGCCCGGGCAATGCACTGAGTGTACATTTCCACGGACATAAGTGGGCCAAAGAAGATGACCGTATCCGCCGCAGTTAGGGTAATCCCGTGCGCAGTTGCTTGTGGTTGCATCACCAGTATACGAATCCTGTCGGTTGTTTGAAAGTCGTGGATGATGTGGTTGCGTTTGCTTGCGCTCACGTCGCCATGAATCTGCTCCACGGCATAGCCGCGCTTTGTCAGGTAGTCAACTATGGTGGAGATGCTTGACCTGAACAACGCAAACAATATCACCTTGCGCTCTGTCTCCTCCAGCACTTCCTCCAGCACAGACAGGCGTGGCCCCGCATCAAACTCAACCACCTCTTTGTCATCGGTGTACGCCGCACCACAAGAAATTTGTAGCAACTTGTTGACTGCTACTCCGGCGTTGACGGCGCTGATTGTCTCGCCAGCCGCGTGCACCATCATCTGTTCTTTCAACAGCTTGTAGTACTTGTTTTGCTGAGGCGTCATCGGCACCTCACGCGTCACTGTGATGACAGGGGGCAGGTCAAGACACTGGTCTTTGGTGAAACGTATTGCTGGTTGAAGCGCCTCGTACACCATGTCTCGTGACGCTGGCTTGGGTGCCCACTTGAACATGGTCACCTTGTTCATCACCTTGTCGCGCCATGCTGTCTGAAACTTGGGCACACCGCTGGGATTGACCAGCTTAGCTAAGCCATACGCATCCACAGGTGACTGCGAGGCGGGTGTACCTGTCATCATCCACAAGTACGTTGCTGGCTTGATGATGGAGGCCAGCGCTTTCCAACGCCTTGTCTGCGTGTTCTTGTACGCATTGGCTTCGTCTACGATAACCAGATCAAAGCGTCCATCGTTGACAATCTCGGACGCGATCAAGTTCAACCCATCGTAGTTGGCGATGACGATCTCGTAGTTCTGCTGAATCATCTCGATGCGTCGAGAGGCTTGCGTGTGGTGGGCCACAACGGCTGAGCGGTGGATGATGCTCTGGTTTAAGTCGCCCATCCATGCTGGCCCCATGATCGACAAAGGGCACAGTATCAGGACACGGCGAACTTCTCCGCGTTGCATCAGGTAGTCAGCCGCCCACAGGGCAGAGAGCGTCTTGCCTGTCCCCGGGTCGTTGAAGCAGAACGCTCTGCGGTGCATCGTAAGGAACGCCGCAGTCTCTATCTGGTGCGCCATTGGTTTGTAGCGCCCGGGCCAGCTGTATCGCCGAGTGATGGGGGACGGCACATCTTTAACGCCCAGGTTCTTTAACACCCTTGCTTCGTCTAACCCCCAGTACACAGCGACATCAAAGATGCCGTTGGTCTCGCTAAGAATTTTGTGCTTGGGGATGACGCTGTACTTGTGTGGGTTGCGTGTTCGAAACAGCAACGCCTTGTCTTCAATAATTTCCACTTAGGCATCCTCTCTCAGACGTGCCCAAGGGGTGTTGTCATCGTGCGTTTCCGCCTCCTCCATCTTTTTGTTTCTGTGTAGGCGTGAAGAGGCGGACAGCCAGAACTCGTCTTCAATCTCTGACACATCAATCCACGTGTCCCCATACCTGACGCGCCACATGTTGACCAGCCCTGACAGCGGCATCGCCCATGCGGGGTCTTCGTTTGGGTTAAACGATGTCATCGTCATTCCCACGTGCACGGGCAAGCGGTATGTGTCCACTGCTTTTATGTACTGTTCGGGAGTCATCCCCAACTTATCGATCAGTTCTTGTTCTGCACGCGAGATTGCGTATGCTTTCATCTTTGCCATTTGCTTCTCCTATTCTGGTTTTCTACAAACAAAACGTGCACGGTCGGTTAGGAAGTGCACCTCAACTTCTCCAAGTTGTTTCAGTCTCTGATACGCCAGCTTATAAAACTGATCGTCCTCCAAAACCATAACGTCTATCCACTCGTTGCCAAACCTTGCTAACCACAAGTTCAACAACTCGTCGATGGATAGGCGAAACACATCGTTACCTAAATCCAAACTGTGCACAACGCTCTCTGACTGACGAGGTGGTCCGAAAGCGCCTGCTCCACTATTTGATGCTGTGGTCACTCTTCCTTGCGTAACTCCGATTGGCGGATGCTGGCTTGACGCGTAGATTGCTTCTGTTTGTTGAGCCGCCTTTTGAAAGAGGTTGTTTATGATCGACATCTTTACCATCTCCTTTGTGTACAAGACCTGCTTTCTCCATGACTGCGCGTGCTTGGTTACGAGCGGCGCGTTTCTTTTTAACGGCTGGTTTCTGATCGTACGCAGGGTACGGCTCTCGATCAGCGGGATTTTTGTACGGCATTTTTTACTCCTTTAGAAGCGTTACATGAACGACACAGAACTTGGTAGTCCGCATTCTGTGCATGAAAATCAACCCAAGCTTCTTCAAGCACTGGGTCTGCAATATACCAACCACCACCATCCTCCTTGTTGCCAAGCCCCTCAAACACTTCAGAGTGGTGCTTAATAAACTCGGCCACAATGACACTGAACGGCATTGTCATATGGTCCAGCGTTAAGAAGTCTTGCGACTTGCAGTGTGCGCAGAAGTCTGGGGAGCCAGTAGCGTTCAGCCGCATGTGCGGTTGGATGGCGCGGCGAAGCGCTTGGTTCAGTATGGGGCCACCTGAGATAGCGCGGTTCCATGACCAGACCACAAAGTTCTTGTCGTAGTCAGCATGTGCAACACACCGCGTGTCTGTGGGGTATGCAGGGTTATGAATACGCACGTACTTTAAGAAGTTCCAGCCGCACAAATCGTTCATTGCCTCTACGTCTGCCGCATCAAACAGTCGGTTGTATGGTTGACGGTCAATCAACTCACGAACAAGTTGCTTGCGTTCTTTCTGTGTTTGTTTGGGCACGACTTCTCCTAGTGCTTTGGGTGAAACTCGCACTTCTTTACCTGACACCAGCCACACAGCGATGATTGCTTTGGGTTCCACACATCGTTGTCGAAGCTGGCTTGCAGTCGTGCGTAGCGTTCGCGGTAGTCCCACCAATACTTGTCGGCTTGGTCATGCGTGATGGTCATCTTCACAAGGTCATTCTTCACAATGAACAACAGCGCAGAGTTAACCTTGCGTATGTGGGGGAAGTGCGCAAACGTCATCAAAGACATCAGCACCAGTTGGTCTCTGTCTGGATACCTGTTGTTACCTGTCTTCCAGTCACCGATCCACGCAGTCAAGTTGTCATCGTCAACAATCAAGATGTCCGCAATGCCACGCACCCACATGCTGGGGTCATTCCAACCAACAGGCGTGAGGTTTACGTTGAGCGCCATCTCGTACTCAGCCAGCACCCGCCCAGACTTTCTGAGCATGGCATCGACTATGTCTTTGAAGTGCGCGTACTTCTGGGGGATGGGTGTGCCGTCCTTGATGTACAACTCGATGGCTTCGTGTACCTGCGTGCCGTACCGCGTAGCATCGGTCTCTTGGAACGGATAGTTCTTCAAGACCTTGACCTCGTGGTAACGGCGTTGACAGCCCTCAAAGTCTTTGAGGGATGAGTGCGACCATGTTGGTGTCTTCATAGCTTGGCTGAGTCGATTGCGTAAGAAAGGCGGTTGGCAAATCGGGTAACAAAGCGCTCGTCCATGTTCAAGTCAATCTCGCCCATGTCGTTGAGAATTGCATGCGTCAACTCATGCCAAAACGTGTCTGCCATTTCTGCTTTGCCCAGCTTTTCACCACGCTTGTCAAGCGATGCTATAAAGATGATGGCGTGTTGGTAATCAATAACACCAAGTGCGCCTCGAGTTGGGTGCTTGACTTTGATGATGGAGTAGGTCTTGGTGCCTACTGTTATTTTCTTTGGTATCTGCATTGCTTCTCCTAGCTTTTTGCTAACCCATATCTACGGTGAGCACCACCGTCAGCGGACAAGGGAATACCGGGCATGTAGCGCGGCTCCATAGTCATTTGCGCCAAGACCCAAGTCTTAGCTTCCGCAACTTCACTGTCTGGCACAACAGCAATCAGTTCATCATGCACTGTGCCAGCAATTGGGTACTTCTTCGAGACCCTACGCATCCCATCTGTCATCACAACACGTGCCAACGCCTGTGTAACGTTGTTCGTTATCTTTCCGGCATACAACTTGGTAGCGTCTGGCCCGTATACCCACTGGCTCCTACCTTTCTCGTCCTTCTGCTGGCGCAGATTGGGGTACAACAAGCGCATCCCATTGGGCAATTCTATAGCCTCTTTCATAAAGGTCAAGCATTTGTGCTGGTGCACCTGCCCACCGAACAGACTTTTTGCCAGCAACGTATCACACAGAGACCAGAACGACACGACAGGATGCGCCGTGCGTCTGTATGTGTCAATGATTGCCTTGGCCGCAAGGGAGTGGGTGAGTAGATCTTTAGTTGTGCACGTGTGTGGGATGTCCAACATGCGCTCTTCGTTGCCGTCCCAATCCGCAAACTTCTGCACGTACTCAGAGTTCACCCCCAGTGCTTTAGCAAAGTCTTTCGAGTAGCGAACTGGGGGGGCCCCAAGGAATCCCGTAAGAAGCTGTGACGCGAACGATGCCCAGCCCAGACCATAGCCGCAGCCCAGTAACGCGCTTTTTGCAGACTGCCGCAGGTCTGGATGAGAATCCTTAGTAAGCCCGGGTATGTTAAACATCTGACTTCCGAATGCCGCGTAAGGGTCACCTCCAGCCCGGAAGATGTTGAGCATATCATCGTAGTCGGCCAGCCACGCGAGTACTCGCGGCTCAATCTGCGAGAGGTCGCCGACAACGAGTTGGTAGCCATCGGGAGCCATAATCGCTTTACGTAAGAACGACTTTCGCTTGAGGTTTTGCA
>Ga0181358_1001285_pt1 | contig 11471 bp, 3 predicted proteins | sample Fa13VDMM110SD_FD_130096 | JGI IMG/M metagenome (GOLD analysis project Ga0181358, IMG submission 130096) | Freshwater viral communities from Lake Michigan, USA - Fa13.VD.MM110.S.D | ecosystem: Environmental > Aquatic > Freshwater > Lake | place: USA: Michigan | collected 2013-09-24
AATGTTCCATTTAATGTTGTGTTACCTGTTAATGTTGAAGTACCTGATACTGTTAAAGCATCACTGAAGTTACCAGTGTTTGCTGATATTACAAATCTACCAATACTGTTACCAAGTAGTATTGTATTTGATGTTGGAACTACTGCAGTTGTGTTTGCTAATAGACCTGTTGTTGAAAAGCTAGCAGCATTAATAGTTCCAGTATGAAATGCACCAGTTGTATTTGCAATGAATGAAGTACCAACTGTTAATAATGCTGAATTAACTGATGTCGATATATTAGCTGCACCAGTAACTTCTAATGCAACACCAGGTGCTGTATTGTTGATGCCGACTCTATTATTAGTTGCGTCTACAAACAAGACACCAGAATCAAAATTAGTGTTACCAGCAATTGTTTGTAATGTACCACTCAGAACAGCATTACCAGTCAATGTAGTATTACCAGCCACACCTAAGGCGCCGCCTACGTTTGCAGCACCTTGTATGTTTGCAGTTAAACTAATATCTGTTGCGCCAGTTACTCTTAAAGCAACACCAGGTGCCGTATTGTTGATGCCCACCCGGTCATTAGTTGCGTCTACAAACAAGACACCAGAATCAATGTTGACATTGCCAGCAATTGTTTGCAATGTTCCATTTAATGTTGCATTACCAGTCAACGTTGTGTTACCAGCCACACCAAAGGCGCCGCCTACGTTTGCATCGCCTTGCACGTTTGCAGTTAAACTAATATCAGCTGCGCCAGTCACTCTTAAAGCAACTCCAGGTGCCGTATTGTTAATGCCTACTCTATTATTAGCTGCATCTACAAATAATACACCAGAATCAAAATTAGTATTACCAGCAATTGTCTGCAGTGTACCACTCAGAGTTGCATTACCTGTTAACGCAGTATTACCAGCCACAGATAGAGAGTTTGAAAGAGCAGTGGCGCCAAGTACATTGAGTGCAAGATCAGTGTCGATAGTGGTTGTCGTGAATACTGTGTTTACTGATGTATTACCTATTGAAACGTTACTTGTTATATACAACACATTGGAAATAGAACTATTACCACCTCTCAAACCAAAAGTAGTATTACCCTCAACTGTCAAAGAATTTGCAGTGAAGATACCATTCACGGTTGCATTCCCTGTTGTTCTCCCACCTTGACTAGAAGCAGCAGTAGTTACAATAGTTGTAGAGTAGGCATCTAACAAAGTGTTAGTCTTGTCGATCCAGTTCTGGAAAGAGTCTGTTACTATATTTACATTAGGGGTCGACAGAGCCATTTTTTAGTTCTCTTTGTTGTTCTGTTTAATTAAAATTGATAGCATTTGCTTGATATCTGATATGTCATCTTTCAAAGAATCCACTTCACTCTCTAGACTACGTACTTTATTCTGGGACTCTCGTTGATTGATATACTGTTTGTATGCACTAACATTTGTATTTATTAATGCGTGATTATTGTCATCTCTCAAGAATCCCTCCCTTTCAGTTTTTTTCATCATTTATTATATCGAAACAGCTATCGCCCTCAAGTCGGTAAGTATTGGAACAAATCTAGTCGAACTAGAAAGCAGCACTACTTTAATAGCATATACTTTGTAACTTGTGTGACGACCCAAGTTTTTGTCAAAATAAGTTACAATGTTGGTTTCTTTATTATATTTGAAGGCTGCATTTTTCTGAGTAACTTTTTCTATTGAAGCTGTTACACTATTAAAAGAGGTGCCGGATTTCAAAGTCAAACTTGTATTATTAGCAACTGCATCAACAACGTCTATATCGTAGTCAGTATTGGTATTTGTATTAACAATCTTAATCACATCGTTAGCAGCTAAATCTGTACTAAATGTTGTACCTGATCCAGTTATTGTTGTATTGTTTGAAGATGTTATTACACCAGCAACAGCTGTCGAAGGAGGGGTCAGATAAAATCCATACTCATATTCTATAAAATCCTTCTCATTTAACGAATCACTGTACAAGCTAGACTCAGTTATCTGTTGCAATAAAGTCCAGTCTCTATCTTCAAACACAGATGTATCGTCATTAGCAAGTATTTTTGCGTAAACTAAAATGTCGGATGTTGTGGGTTTATAAGCTGTAATAAACACTTTAATATCCTCTGCGTCTAGCCCATCAGCAAGTACTACACTCTTTGAAATGTATTTAACATCAGAATTACCATACCTTGTTGTTTCATTCACACTACTGTTGTTTATTATATTACTTAACGTAACAACAGTAGCAGGAACTGTATCAATAATTGGAGAGATACTGTTGAACGTGTTTGATCTAGTTAGATTTGCAAACAACTTGAACGATTTAGTACCACTTGCAATTTCATTACTTTTGGATTTTAGCTGTCCTTCATATTTAAGTGAATTTGATATACCAGTTGCCATAGATGAATTAGCAGCTGATCCACTCGCATTGTCAATTCTTTGAATTAAATTAACTCTTGTTGTTGGAGGGGTCAAATCAATTATATGAGATTCGGTGTAGTTAACATTTTTATTATCAACACTTGTTATAGTTGCAGTTGCTTTAGATTCCTCACCAACAATGGTCTTACCAGCTTGAAATAAGAAGGTACTGTTAGATGCATTGGAGTCGGAAAGTACAATACTACCGTCAGTATTTAATCTATCTACCTTAGCTCTTACAACTTTTTGAAATCCACCAAAATAAGTAGTACCTCCATCTATTTTGTAAAGAGGGTTGTCTTTGAGTGTAATAGAAGAGGAGTTGGATCCAATTACCTTTACAACCTGGTAAGCTTCAGTAACACTTTTGTGTATAACATTACTTACAGAAGCACTCAAAGGAGCATCAATTGTTATATGTGTGGTGTTAGCAATAGATGTAATTTCTCTCAAAGTACTGTCAATCAATATATAATCTCCAGCAATATATTCTGTGCTGAAGCTTGTACTTGATCCTGTTACATTAGTAGTTGTAGTGTTTCCAACTGTCACAGTACCTGTCTTTGTTACTGCTGTGTTTCCATAAACAATAAACACATAATCACCAGATGAAAGCGTACCAACTTGTGAGGTTGTTGTATTAACTACAGCACTCGTAGTGTTGCTAGTAAACGTACCTGACAAGTAAGTGTTTGACTTTTGGCCAATTTCTTCTTGATCGATAAAGGATCCTGAGGTATTGGATACTGTAAGAAATTCATATGGTCCGTTTTCAAATGCAACAGTTGCATTAGTCTTAGCAAAATTCGCCACAAAGACTCTAAATTTTAAATCCTCACCCTGTATAGGAGTCCATGCTTTATCATTAGAAGATGCAAACAGCACTCCACCACCCCAGTTTTGATTTGTAATCAAACTGGTATTTGAAACGTCAGGTGTGCCAGCCTCTGCAGTCCATAACAGATAACTTGGATTATATTGATCTGGTGTAATAACAATACAATAATCTTTGTTGGCCTTCAAATATACTGGTGTATCAAAAGTAATAGAGGTAGCTCTAGCAGCTGTATTGCTCACGTTAATAGAGTCTGAAGAAATAAATTTACCAGCAATTATTCTAGGTGATGGATACCCGTTATTTGTTTCTCTTATTTGTACAGTCACTCCTAAAGAAGGATCTTTCTGTTTAAAAAACAAATCAGTTCTTGTTAGGAATACACCATCAGCACCGTCCTCTTTATTAACAGTAAAGGTTTGAGAAAGAGGATCCTTGTTGTGTACAAGAATAAACTTATCAGTTCCTTTCATACGTACGTGATAGGTTTTATTTCCGTGTAATCTAAAATTATACAACTGCAAGTCTGGTGAATCTTCCTTAAATTCAATACTTTTTACCTCCACCAACGAACCATCAGAACAAATAATATCATCTCCAATGCTCAGTTGATTGATGTCTATTTTTTCATTTTTAAGAGTTTCTGCATGAAGAATTTTACACATTTCTACTGTTGGAGTTTTCCATCCCGAAGTAGTCTTTATCATATGATCTTCAGATACAGCAAACTCAGATCCATTAATAGAAGCCAATCTCAATTTATGAGGTAGAATATGATTATTGAGACCTAATACTGGTCTATGGAACTCCTTAACTTTGTTTTCGGATCCATTCTCTCCTAGAAGCGTATCCTCAAGTGTAATATCCTCAATATTTCTCCAAGTACCGTCCCGTAACAGAACCTCAGTACCAGCAACAAAACACTTATTATGGACAACGAGGTCATTAGCAATGTAGGTGTGGTTTCCATCTAGAGAGAAGTTATAAACTTGTAGATCCTCACTATCAATGTGTTCTGACATAGTTTCAATTTTGAAACCAGCACCATCGTTGGTTTCGATCACATCACCAATTTCAAGTTTACCAATGTCCCAGGTAGATAACTTAACATACTTCTTCTCTGTTGCTATAGGATCAAAAGATTTCCACGTACCATCTTTCATATAAACAGGGTGGTCATTTGTCATAAACGGAATTGAACCGTTCAAAGATATTAAGGTTCTATCACCCAACTTTGGTCTAATAAAATCAAGAACGGTATTTATTGATTGATCTTTACCAACTAATTTATCACTTAATTGAACATCTTCAATGTTCTTCGTAGATCCGTCTGCCATTGTAATTTTTGTACCAGCGATGAAGCAACCAAAGCCACCAAATTGACCCGTGAACGGTGGTGGCGGTGGTGGCGGTGGTGGCGGTGGTGGCGGTGGTGGTGGTGGTTCACTTGGCGGTGGCTCAGGTGGCGGTACAATTGGTGGCGCTGGTGGTATAGGTGGCTCAGGTGGATCCGTGAAACCAGCATCAACTGTAGCTACAGCTGCAGTTACTACTTCTGCTGGTGGTGGTTCCGGTGGTGGCGGTGGTGGCAACATAGGTATTGCACTGTTTTTAATTTCAGTAACAACACTTACATCAGTGCTTGTAGCATAAGTGTATGTTGTAGGTGCTTTTGTTGATAAAGATACACTGCTACTGCTCTTTGAGAAGTTATAAGCGTTGAATGCTGTAACGGCGTTAGATACTGAGGTTTCTAAACTATCTAAACTTTGTATATCACTAAAAATTACAGACCTCTCACCAACGAAAAAAGTTTCCGGTGGTATGTAAAGGGAACCTACTAATACACCTTTACTAGTTGTAACCAAAGGTGTTCCTCTTATTCCTGTAAATTTTAGCTCAGGATCGATTGTTTCTACGTTATCAACAGTTGCAGGTCTAGCATACGCAGTTACGTCTATCTTATCAAAAAAAACAAAGTGTGTTGTATCTGGTCTCAATCCTTTAACAACAAATTTTATAGTCTGAGATCTAATGTACTGATTCATACCAAAGTCAGTTAGAAATTCACCAACCTTTTGATTATCTATGGTTGTTCCACTACTTGTAATTTGACCTTTGTTTGTAGTAGTAGTTGATACTACAGTGGTGGTAGTCAACCCCTCAGATGATTCAGTAGGTGCTACGGCTTGGATTGATGTTGAAGATACAGATACTTGTTGGGAATCTGTGTTGAATCGAACATTATCATTAATTGTTTTTGTTAAAGCATTCAAAGGGGCTGCTAGGTCAACTGTTACGTTAACACTTCCTTTTGTCACATCATAGTAATTATCATATTTTGGAAAGAGATGAGCAGTTCCTCCAAACCTCCACATTAACTGTGTTGGGTTTCTTACTTTGTTAGCTATGTTTTGATTAATTAGTAAAGATTCTGTATAATCAATTAAAGCATATTCTCCTTTAAATGTAACATTTGAAGATGCAGAGGTATTGGCTACCAAGTTAATAATTTGTTTTTCAATCTGAGGTCTAGCTACAGTATTCTTTGTATCAATGTATATTCTGTATTCTGGATCATTCACATTAGAGATATCGTAAGATGAAAATCCTTCAGCAAAGAAACCATTCTTGAACCTATTAATAGAGTTATTTGCTTCACTTGGAATTATTAAATCCGTTGTTGACTTTTCAAGAGTATTAAGAAGCGAGTAGTACTCAATTCTATTGATTCTGTCCTCAAGCTGTTTAATATCCTTCATGGTATAGCCTTTAACTTGATCTTGTTTGATCAATGTGCTATACTCATGTCTTTGTGAGTCTGTTGCTGACTTGGGAGAAAGAGAAGGATAAGGTGGAACAAATATTGTCCCAAGCTTCATAGTTCCGTCTGTTGGTTTTGGTGGTACTGGATTATTATCTGAAACTCCCTCAACAATCCTCACTGATCCACCTGGAGCCATTACTATAGTATCAATACGACGAAGATACTGAGTTATATCGGCTTGAAAATCTTCATTTGGTGTTGGGAAGTATAAAGTTCCGGTCAAAGTTTCTGTTGACACTGGATCAGTTGAAGCACCCGCTACAGTTGTTGAAACGTTAGCAGTATTAGCAACAATTGGTCTAAAATCAATTGTGTCTCTTAAATTAAAATATGCACCGGTTTTTGGCGACAAGTAATAAGGAATATCTTCTGTTCTTATCTTGTTAGATGGAAGGGTACTTGTTACATCATCAACTGGGTAAGACTCAGTAGATAGATAATATCCACTACCATGTGTAAATGCATTTACTCTAACTAGTAAAGAATTTGTTGCAGTTACAGGAATAGTACTTCCTGGTTTCTTTCTAATATAAGAAAGACCGTAGTAGTTGTTATTTTGACCAGTAATCAGTTGAAAACTACTTGCGTAGTTAGTTGTTGTGTTAGAGTAGGTGTTACTTGACCCAATATAAACTCCAACGAGTTTGAAGGCGTCAGGAATACCAATACACCAAGGTCCATTAGTATCTGCAGATATTCTAGCAGTTGATAGTTTAATATATACATCTTTGACAACAGTTTTAGGTTTTGGACTAGCACCATCAACCTTGGCATTTGAGTAAATAGTTGCAGATGTAGTTCCGCTTATAGTATTTCCAATATAAATTGATGCTGTGTTTCCAACACTATCAATAGAAATATTAGCTGTTCCTCTATCTAATCTAATAGGAACATTTTTAGGGAAAGCATATGATAAAGTATTACCACTGACAACTGGTCCTGCTGTACTGTTACTAGAAGCTATTACAGACATTGAGGTTGAATTAGTAAGAGAACTGACCCTAAAATATGTTGTATTACCAGAAAACTTAACAAAATCACCAACATCTAATTGACCAAGGAAATCTGTTGCTATGCCTGTAACCACGTTACCTGAAGAAGACACTGTACCGCTCAAAGCGGTTGTAGAATGAGCATTCGCATCAGGAATAACAATGAATTCTTTTTCTTGGGTATCATTTAATGTAGTACTTACTGTATATGGAAATTCTTCACCAGCACCAGTCAGTGTCAATGTTGCAATTCCTGTAGATAAAATGTCGATAGCAGAAGATACTTTTCTGTATATAAACTGTTCGTTATTAAACAACTGAACAGCCGATGCCCCAGAACTAAAGATTAACTGATCAAAGGTTGTTTCCTTGAGAACAGAAACACCATCTTCCAACACAGTGTCCGCAATACCACCAGAAATTTGAACGGATTTAACATTATTAAATTTCTGACCAGCTTGCATTGATACATTGAACAAGTAAAGTCTATACAAGCAGCTAGGAGTTCCTATTGAACCAGAATCATAAACAAAAGATCTGATAATAGCAGTACCAATGATAGAACCAGGAGTAGTAGGAGCTCCTCCAAAGTTATCAGTAGCATCATCTCCAACTGTATTTCTTAGATTAACAGTTGCACCAGTAGAGAAGTCAAAATTACCGAGCAACTCATTAACTAAAACATAATTACCATAATTTGTGCTTATTGTTTGGTTATTGCTTGTTGTTGTATCAGTTCCCTTTCTCACGGGGATTCTAATAGTACCGCTCAACTCAGTTCTTATACCGTTAATATAACCTAGACCCGAGCTGACAGAAAGATTCAAGTGAGTAGTGTTACTTGCTCTTTCTTCTGTGTATATGTTGAAAGGGTTTACAACATAGTTACCACTTTCTTCGAGGGTTCTTCTAGCAAGCTCACTACCAATTGAGTTGAATTCTGTTTCTGTACGTCTTTTTGTTAATCTTCCATTTTCAAATTCTATGATGCTTAGAAATTCATTGTTGCTAGCGGCATTTGCCGTAGACATCACAACAAAGGATGGAATTAATTTTAGTCTAAAAGCACCAGGTGCTGTATAGTTACTATATCCTTGAGCATTATCAAGTAAAGTTGAATCTACGCTGTTGTTAACAATAGATTCAGCAGTTAGAAAACCAGCAGATATATTGCTAGGAGAATTAGTATACTTCTCAAGTATTGTTGTTTGCTCTTCAACTCTAACAAAGTGACCTTTTTGATAAACTACGCCATCTCCAACAGTCACTGCACTACCTTTTCCAACAGGATTAGTGTAGGACGAGTTGGCAACTTGAACTTGGGCAACATAGTTTAGAGCTGAAAGGGCACCAGATGAACCTGTTGTTGTTGTTATGGTTAAAGTTGGAGCAGTAGTGTAGCCAGAACCGCCGTCATTTATAACTACATCTCTAATAGAGCCGTTTGCATATGTGACGAGATTAGCAGAAGCACCTGTTCCACTACCACCTGTAAATACAACTACATCTGTATTATTATACGAAGTACCAGCTGCATCAATTATAATAGACTGGATAGAGTAGTCTCTTGCATAAACTACTAAAACCTCGCCATTAGAATATACCTTCTTATTACCAGTACCAGTGCCAAGGTATTTGACAAACAAAGTGGATAAATCAGGGTTTTGAGATTCAAGGCCTTGAACAAAATTAACAATTTCTGATTTCAGTGTAGTGTGCAAGTTATTAGCTGGTATATTTTCAACATAGCAGTTTGCGTAATTTGAAACAAGGGTTGCCTGACCATCGACCTGGAGATCGTTGATTTTAACGTAGGTATAATTATAGTCAAAAGTTAAACCACAACCCTTAATGATTGTACCTTGCTTGTATATGTTGTCACCAAAACGTTCAACTTGATTTTGTAGAATTGTTTGAAGCTGTGTTAACTCTCTTGCTTGAATAGGAACGGCAGGTCTAAACAGAACACGGTGATAGTTCTTGTCTTCGTTATAATCATCATAGTATGGTGATACGTTAAAATCTGTATTAAGTGCCATTTATTCCTCTATTAAAATTCTAAAACAAGTTTAATTGTTTCTGTCTGACCGTTGGCTTTTGATATTGGTGTGAAGTTCTCTATATATATAACGTCTCCAGATCCCTTGACTAAATCTGAAGGGACGACACCAGAAACTAAGAACTGAGCTTGTGAAGATTGTCCCACAATAAGGTACTGTGTTGTAGCATCACTTTGATTTATCGTTCCCTTTTTGTTTACTAACCTCACAACCGTGCTGTTTGATGAGTAGAAATATCCATTAGCGTTGCTTGACTGAACCACCAACTCATCTTCGGTGAACCCCTGAGCGCTCGATAGAGATCCTACAACCTTATATGTCTGATCAAAATATGTTGTTGGTTGTGTAGAGGTATCAACTACTGCTATAGCTCCAGATGTTTTACCTACTAGCAAGTTAGTAGAAGTGTTTCCAGTTATGAAGAACCCATATGCATTTGTTAGTTTAACAACTGAGTCGTTCGCAGCAAAAACAATTCCATTAGCATTACTTGTCTTTATAGTATCAACAACAACGACAGCTGTAGCGGTATTACCTGTAAGACTATGTCCTGTCTGAGATACACCAGCAGTTAGATCAATAGCAGATCCATTCAAAGTAGATGAAAGTTTGACTCCCGTTGAATTAGCGCTAACTATAAAATAGTTTGTGTTGTTAGCTAACCCAGATACAGCGGTATTACCTGCAGCTACAAGATATTTGACAGAATCGTTATTTTGAAATACGTTATTTGAAATACTAATAAAGTCATTAGTATTTGAGACAGAGGTGTTCCCATTAAACGTAACAGGTGCTGGACTAGTTATTGTTGCAGTAGGTAGAATATACCCTTGGCCAGTATTACTTATATATATTTGAGATATTCTACCTGAAGAATTAGAGCTTGCATTTGCAACAGCAGGTACAGAGCTTGTTCCGGATATGGTAACATCAGCATTTGAAGTGTACCCAGATCCTGGATTAGTAATCACTATACTTGCTATAGGAGACCCCTGTGATTGAGATACAGTCTCTCCGTCCGCAAATGACCCTGTACTGGAACTTATGTCCAATATAACGTTTGCAAACAGGGGATCTTTAATGATTCCAACAACCCTGAAGTCATTTTCATTTACAATCTTGTCACCCGATAAAGTGCTATCAAACACTGTACTTACACCAACATAGTGAGCACCAAGTTCTGCAGCAGCATTGCTTCCATGTCCGTTTTTAGGGCTAATCATAACTTTAGCTGTTGCATTGTTTGCTGTAATAGCAGTATTGGTTGATACGTTAATGATACCCGTATTACCTGTCACTGTAACAGTGGCAAATGAGTATTCACTACCTCTATCAACAATTTCAATGCTGTAGATTGAGTTACTTGATGAGTTTACTAAAGCGCGTGCCTGAGCTCCTTGACCGTCTCCTGTTATTGTTACAAGAGGTGTTATCTCATATGTTGATGCTGTAGTGGGAGTAATTGTAAACGCAGAATCAATAACAACACGCCTAGAGCTACCAGCAACTGTATACCCTGTAATGGATTTTTGTTGGCCACTACCAGTACCGTTTGTTATTTTTAGTGCAGAGTTAATATAAAAACTGCTATTTGGTGATGCACTAACAGAATCAATTGCATATATTAACGGATTACCACCGACTCTGACCTCTTGGAAAGCTCCATTAGTGTATGACGCATATCCAGTACCACCAGATACAACTTCAATATTATCTATTGATCCATTTACAGCATTAGCAACAACATTAGCATTAACGTAAACCGGAATATGTGCAGTTGTTGCAAATTTGGTGTATTCTGTTGGGGTAATTGAATACATATATTTCCACTGATACCCATCTGTAGTCGTATAGTAAAAATCATCGTCGGCCGCAGTTTCTGATAGTCTAGGTCTATAAGTGGATTGGCCTCCACCATCATTATCCAAGCACTTAAATACACTATATGATGATCCTTCATCCGAAAGAACATAGAAGTTAGAATCTAGTAGATTATCATCATCGTGCGTGTATTTTGTATATACTGTTCCAGAAACCCAATTGTGTCTTGGCGCCATTTGAACTATATCACTAGAAGTAATACGTTTGCCAAAAATCATATCTTCATACGAGCTAATTAATGTTGTTTGGGTGTTATCATATAAGGTTGGAGGTATGTTGTCATTAGCAAAAGGAATAGGGTTACCAACAAAATAATAATAGATATTAAAATTAGGTTCTGAAAAAGATTCAATAAATTGATCAACGTTAAAAAGTTTAAGGTTGTTTGTTATAAGTTTGCTCATGTGTCTATTTCTACACCAGAAGATTTGATTGTGACATCTACGTTAGATACCTTTA
>Ga0181358_1001287_pt1 | contig 11468 bp, 17 predicted proteins | sample Fa13VDMM110SD_FD_130096 | JGI IMG/M metagenome (GOLD analysis project Ga0181358, IMG submission 130096) | Freshwater viral communities from Lake Michigan, USA - Fa13.VD.MM110.S.D | ecosystem: Environmental > Aquatic > Freshwater > Lake | place: USA: Michigan | collected 2013-09-24
CTAACAAATCAGCAGTAACTCGTTTAGCAATATCAAAATATTTATCACTGAAGAAATCACCAGCATCATTCCACCTAATAACTAATTGGTCAACTTCACCACTTCTTCTACCTTGTCTTTTTAACTTTACTGCAACTGGTTCAAGTTCATCCATAATCATATTATAATATTCCTCTGGATTATTCCAAAGTAAATTAAGTCTTCTCATTAATTTAAGAATCTTACCATCATTCATACCATAAAAACCTTTTCTAGCATAACAAACCAATTGACAAGCACCAGCACCTGGGCATGTGTTAATATGTTTGAATTGACCATCAGTTTCATCATATACAATACCATTTATTGCTGGTAACCCAGTATTAACTGTAAATTGAGTTCTACCTTTATCAGTTTTTTCCATTTTAGGATTTTTATCAAAGATAGTTTGAGGTAATTCAGTTAAAAGTCTTTTAAATTTTTCAACATCTAATTCACCATCTTTATTTAAAACCTGGTTAATTTGTTTTGTGTGATAAATAACATCTTTCTTAGCACGACTATCTCGGTCTTTAGCTGAAATACCTAGTCTATTCACTTCTTTGTTCATATCATCAGCTAATGATTGTGGTGTCACACATTTAGCTATCGCATCTGGATGGTCTTCAGCAACCTCATTAATTAAATTGTTATGATAAACACTAATTAGTGATTCATTAAGTAAGTTATGTATTGTTGGACTCATATTTATAAATATCTACTATAATGTCATTGTTATATTTCCGTGTGGGTCTTCACTAACTTTTTTAAACCCATAATGTTTTTCCATTGTATTTGCTAATGAATTATTAACAACATTCAACATAAAAGTATAGTTATCACCTCTTAATTGTTTCATCTTCTTGTATTTTTCAACAACACCATCAATTAATTTTTGTGATAAACCCATTTTTCTATATTCTGGGTCAATAATCATATGTGGGCTAAATGCACCAGAAGTTTCAATCCAAGTTGCACCAGCTAAACGACCAGTTTCATCATCATATAATATTTCAAATGGGTCAGCTGAACCAAAACTAATTTCACTAGTAGACCTTAATGTATTTGCTTGATTATCTAATGAATCATATAAATCATCATCATCAATATTTACCAATTCAGATTTAACTATACTTTCATTTATATTTGGTGCGTACTCATTGCCGTTATCTAAACCATATTCTAAAATATCATTAAATGAATTAGTGAATTTTTTAGCATAAGGACTTAAATGTGAAAAATCAACTTTAAGTTTAACTTTAATTGGTTCCATAGAAACTCTAATAAGTTCATCTTCATCAGTTTTGGTTAATTCATTAAAGTATTTATGTTTAAATAAAAATTCACTTTCATTTGATTGGGTAATATAGATTATTGGTATTTGAGCGTTTAAATACTCTGATTTTGTTAACACTTCTGTAAAAAATTTATCTTCAGCTTTAAGACCTTTTTTATGGTATTCAATAAAAATACCACCAATTTTATTTAGTACGTTATTTGGTTTGCTAAATATTTTTGAAATAACTATATTTGGTGTCCAACTTTGAACAATTGTTCTTGGGTTATATGTATAATCAACTGGTTCTTCACTAATTTTAATCCTATTTTTTATAAAAAAACTAAGTGGCATATTTGACCCACGATATATCGTTTCTGGTTCATTTATTAACACTTCTGGGTATGTTGACATACATTTCTTTAAATCAACCATTGCACTTATAAATTTGGGGTCTATACCTTGACCAAATGCTATTGCACCAAATTGATTTATTAACTTGACGTATTCATCTTCTAGTCTAGTATTCTTTTCGTAACCACCAAACTGGTCGCCAAATAATTCTTTACCAAATTTATCTAAACAACTAATATCACCCTCATTTTCATTTAGTTGTTTGTTTAATTCTAACCCCATTTTACCATCATTAGTATCGATAAATCCAAACTTACTGTAAAAGTCGTATAAACCAGCTTTATCTATACCATTAGCGTCCATTGGTTCTGGTTCTAATATAATATTAGATAAACCCTTTTTAGTTGCTTGGTTTATTGCTTTATTCATAAGTAATTTAGCATAACCATTACCTCTATATCTATTCAATACATCCAACTGCAATATTTCCATAGTATTGTCTAAATAAGTTATTTCAATATCACCAACCATTTGGTCATTTGAATATAATGTGATTAAGTCGCCGTTTGGTGATTTACTAAATGTAAATTTATTATTTGAATAATTTTCAGATAATAATTGTTTTCTTAATGTATTTTTAATAAAATTTTTCACAATCTTAATATCATTTCTTTATTATTTGACCACTTATTACTATGTGGTAAAACTTGGAATCCAAAACTTTTGTAAAAATTAACTAGATTGGAAATGTTTAATCCACTGCTACCCATTGGGGAGGCATTTAGATAAATGGTATTCTCACCAACTTCTTTACTATATTGTATAGCTTGATTAACTAATTGTTTACCATAACCACCGTTTTTATAATCATCAAATATTAACAAATGTTCAATTTTTAAAAATCTATCATCTGGGAATATTTCATCATATTCATCTTCAGTAATTTCATCTTCAAACATCCAATATACATTCATTAGTTGTTCAACAATAATATAACCAACATTTGTTCTACCAACCATTGCAGATATGGTAACTCTACCATCATCGTCAAAAGTTGTAAATGTAACTGGGTTTTCAAGTGCTTCATTATATAGATTTGTTAATTTCATTGTTGTAGCCATTCATCTAAACTCATACTTCTATCAAAAGTTTTATCCATTAAATCACCAATTTGACCCATGATTTCATTTCTTCTAAGTAATTTAAATGCAATATTTTCAGGTGAAAATTCACCACCAGATTCAAGACCAGCTTGTCTCATCTTTTTTATCCTATCCTTGAGTTTTTGTAATCGATTAACAACAACTTCCTCATTATCTTTTTTGTTTTGTTTTTTAATATCATTAAGGGTGTCAACTATTTTTTTGTATTTTACTTTGACTTCATTTTTATTGATTTTTGGTGACACTTTTTCTGGTTTTATCAACCATTCTTCATCCATTAATGAATATACACCAGTTGAATGGTGCTCTTGGTCTTTACCTTGAATATATAATTCAACATCATAATCTTTAATCTTAATATCATGATTATCATTCCAACTTCTAGTTTTTGCATCAATTAAATCTTTGATTAAATCCTTTTTTTCACCAAATTTATTAATATCAATTAATATATGAACATCAAAATCAGAATATTTTGACCAATTGTAATTAGATAAACTACCAGTTAATGTAATATCTGATATTGGTACATTTAAATCTAATGAATCGTAATAATGTTTTGCGATTTTTATTAAAGTTTCTTTGATTTCTAAATTTAAAACATCTTCTGAATCCCAAACTTTGGGGTTTAATATTTTATTAACCTTAAAAGATGAAAAATCTAAACCATCAGTGATTTCATTCAATGCTGCATCAATAAATAACCCCTCTCTTAATAATGTTTTGATTAATTTGTTCATACTAATAAATATAAATAATATATAAAAAAACCCACTATATTAATGGGTTCTTGTTAATACTTTACCTAATCGTATCACTCTGTCTTTAAATTCTTCAAAAGTACCATTATTATCTATGATGATATCAGCATCTGATTTACTTATGTTAAACGATGAAGCATCTTCTAATGGTAACCTGTTTGATGCATCAACCCAGATTATCAAATCAAATAATTTTTGCTTGATGCATTCTTTGATTTCACTAGAATCACGCATACCAACATAAGCATCAGCATTTTTTAAAATTCCCTTAGCTAATTTTGCTTTATCTAAGCTATTATAACCACAAATTAAATCATACCATTCACTTCTGTGGTTAACTCTATCCTCAAAGCATTCAAATGGTGTGTTATAACCATATTTGTCTTTCAATTCATCATAAATAAAAATTTCAGCAGCAGCTTCTGATGATGATTTAAACTTTAAGTTAAAATATTCTTGTAGAATTTCAGCCATACTATCCTTACCGTGCCTAGCATTTCCAATAATTAATAATTTTGGTAAACTCATAATTTAATTTTTAACAAATATACGAATTATTTTAATTTTTTTTGTCAAAAATTTCAACAATTATAAATATTTCATGTTTATTAGTCATATTATGAATAACATTAATAACTTTATAATATTGCTCCTGGTTATCTAAATATATGAACTCAGAATTTCTTGGGATGTGCTTAACTTTTAGAGTTTGAATAATCATCTCCCATTTTTCATTCATTAATGATACGTTATATTTTTTAAACATATGTTAATTATAATTTTTTATTACAAAAAATAAAGATTAATCTTTATAATTTACATTAAATCTATATATTTATAAGTATAACAATAAATAAAAACTCTTTAACTATGAAATGTGGATGTGGTAAACCAAGAACAACTAGACCAGTTACAAAACCAAGAAATTAATCCATTGGTTTAAAGTTATATATATAAAAAAAAGGACCAATATTGGTCCTTTTTTATTTTTATTTATAGTTTAGGCGATTTCAACAACCTCTAATTCAAATACTAATGTTTTACCAGCCATTGGGTGGTTACCATCTAATACTACAGTTTCTTCATTAACTTCTTTAACCATAACATTAAATTGACCTTGTTCAGTTTGTGTTGTTAACATTTCACCAACTGCAACAGTATCTGGTACAAATTGTTTAGGAACCGACTGAATCATTTCATTAACAATGTTACCATAAGCTTCTTCTGGTGCTAATGTAACTTTTTTATTTTCACCGATACCCATACCTATAATTGCATTTTCAAAACCAGGTATTACTTGTTTACCACCAACTGTAAATGTAATCGGTTCATTTCTTTCAACTGATGAATCAAATACTTGTCCATCTTCAAACGTTCCAGTATAATGTACTTTAACTGTGTTACCATTCTCAACTTTACTCATAATTTTTTTTTTAAATTTATTTATAATTAATTATAAATAATTAAAATTAATTTGTAAATACTAAAAAATAAAAAAACCCAATATGCGTATATATTGGGTTAAATTTTTTCTTATCTCTAGGTAAATTTGAGTAAGAAGCGCTAAGCGTTTTAAATATTTTTTGTATTTAAGTACAAAAAAGTTGACGTGGAGAAGATGGGAGTCGAACCCATGTGTTACTTATTCTCAAAGAGCTTTCTACATGTTTATCCAATTCATTAACTGGCAATCTTTCAAGATGGAGCTGGTTCCAATATCTATAACAACCCGTATCCAGTTTAACCACTCATACGAAAGTGGGGGTTTGGTGAATTATCACCATCAAGTGGGTTACCACTATCGCATTATCTTAGGCTAATGCTACCTCTCCTTCAACTACTTCTACCGAAGCAGTATCTAGGAAGTTTTCGTCAATGTCAAATAAATTGTCATTTACATAAAATAATAGGTTATTAAAGTGTTTCCATCTAACACTACATGCTTACTAGACAAGACCCTAAATAGTCAAAGCCTGGTCATCCCCATAAATTAAAGAACGTTTTCTTTTTTTTTTACAAATATACTAAATGTTTTTATAAATATCAACTTTTTTACAAAAAAAAATGGGAAAATTTCTTTTCCCATTAAAATGTAGCACCAGTTGTTGTTTAATCGTTTAAAATTTGTTTGTCTGTTTTAGGCATTAAATTACCAGACGTTGCCTTTATTTTTGCATCTAATTTATCACATCTAGAATCAATTATTCTTCTAATGTCTTGAAATTCACCATCAGTTTGATTGTGATTGTGATTAATCGTTTCATATACAGCTGTTATTAACCTATCTATTTTGTCATCTGCACATCTTTCTATATCGTCCATTCTTCTATGAACATCATTTATGGTTATTTCAAAGGAATTACCATCAACCTTATGTTTCAACTTAATGAACGCAACCACAATACTTGTTAGTACTGCAACTGCACCCAATGTTGATAAAACTGATACTATTATTATTGTTTCCATATTATTTATTTTTTAATAAAATTGTTATATGGTGCTACATTTTTATTTATTTCTTACCTTTTGGTTTATTTTCAACAATACCATCAATAATACCATAAGCCAACGCTTCTTGAGAATTTAACCAATTATCACGATTACAATCAGCTAATACTTGCTCTCTTGTTTTACCACAATAATCACCCAACATATCAAATAAAATGTCATTGTATTTAATTGCTTCAGCTAAACTAATTTTAATATCTTCAACGTGGCCAGATGCACCAGAACTAACTTGGTGTAACATAACTCTACTGTTCGGTAATGCATAGCGCATGCCCTTTGTTCCAGCACCCAATAATATTGAACCCATTGATGCGGCCATACCAGTATTAATTGTTGATATGTTTGATGATACGTAATTCATAACGTCAACCATACTTAATCCTGATTTAACTGAACCACCTGGACTATCAACATGCATTGTTATAATTTTGTTCTCCAAATTATCTAAGAACATTAACTGAGCTTGTACAACTGTACTCATGGCATCATTAACTGGACCAGCAACCCATAAAATTCTATCCATCATGAGCCTATCAAATACCGACATTTGTGTTACTCTTAATTCCCTTTCTTCTAACACCATGGGTGTCATACTACCAATTACTTGGTTATTTTTATAAATATTATCTTGCAATTTTTCCCAGTAATATAATTGCATACTAGAAATACCCATATGATTCATTGCGTATTTCTTAAATTCATCATAAAAATCTAATTTCATATAACTTTCCATATTATTTTATTTTAAACCAATTTTTAAATTTTTTATTTTCACTATTTAACCTATATTTTATAGAACTTCTACTAATATTAAGTAATTCACTAGCTTCTTTTATTGTTCGATAAATAATACCATCAATACTAACTATTTGTGATTTTGGGTTATTTTCACACATAAATTTAGAATGTTCTGGATTTTTACGACCACTCATTATTTTAGATAATTTTACCTTAGTTTCTTCAGTATGTGGAGACCCCCCACGTTTTTTGACAGCTTTACTAATATTTTTCCTATGCTCATCTGTTACAATTTTATTTTTAGCTGATTCACTCATTTTTTTTCTAGTTTCAACACTAAAAACTCTATTTTTTAACTTTTCAGATTTTTTACGTTTTATTTCTAAAATTTCATCTTCTGTTTTAGTGTAAATCCAATGACCACCACCTTCACCACCAATTGTTGAGTTATAACCATCTTTAAATGTATTATATAATTTAATATAATATACCTCCTTTAAATTTAATAATTCAATAGTTTCAATATTATCCTCTAAAATAACTCTATCAAAAATATCCTTACCATATTTTTTAGCAACCCTATTAGGTATTAAACCAGATGACCAATAGTCTTTTTTATTACCATTATGTTTACCAATATATTTTTTACTATTTCTAATGTCAATTAACATATAAATGTATCCCATATTTATTTTTTATAATAAATATGTCCAACATTAGTAAAGTAAATATATTATATAAATTTTATTCGAAAATTGTACATGTTATTGTTTTTGGAAATACTTCCACTAATTGATTTTCATAATAATAATGACCATTATCATAAAACCACTCAAATTGGAAATATTTTCCATCTGATTTTCTTTTAACCACAATGTTGTGACATTCACCATCACAGTCGTGACTTGGGTTATCTTCAACAAATTGATAAATTTCACCATCTAATTCCCATGGTCCTGATGAAGTGTAGTCACCCCACATTTCTTCGTCAATATCGTAAGTTTCTCTTTCCATAAAATTAATTATATTCTTTTACCGTCAATAGATATAACATATTCACCAGATTCTAGTGAAAATTCATATTTATTTAATGTTTCTAATTTATCATCAGCATCTGCTAATTGAGCTAATGCTTCTTCAGCATTTTTGTAATAATCACCAGTTGAATGGTCACCAATACCTACTGAATGGTGGGCCAACAATTGTAAAGTTGTTAATGCTTTTTGTCTTTGAGCTTCTAAAGTGGCTCTTAACATATTTTTTAAAGGTTTATTCATATTTAATAAGTTTGAATGTATACTGGTGTATTTTCACCCATCCAGGCTCCCAATATATTATAATCAAAGTATTCCATAGCTTCTTCGTAAGTCATACCATCACGTTCAACCATGATTTTTAACATTTTATCAACATCATAAGCGACAATAGGGCCGAGATTGATTCTCTCGGCCATACCTATAATTGCTTCATCAAATCCATCACATAATAATGCGTCTGGATTTATTTCTTCAATTTCTTCCCTACTCATTATGCTTCAGTTTCAGCCTCCGCTTCTTTTTCTTGTGAATAAATAAGTTTAATCAACTCTTTTAACGCAACACATTGGTCAGCACCATATTTTTGCAATAATCCACTGAAAGTTGTAAAGTCAGCTTTACCAATGATTAATTTGTCTTTTTCGAAATCGTAATGAATTCCAGCTAAAGCTTCATCTGAGATGATTACTTTATGTTCATCACTTAATTGGTCAAATACTTTTTCATTTACTACGATGAAAACATCTACACCAGTTTTGTACTTAGTTAAGTCATTCGTCTTAATAAGTCTGTAGATTTCTTTTTGTCTGTTGTTAACCAACACTTCGATAGTAACATTTCTATCTAAGTCTGCTGCAACGATAAGTGCATCAAAAATTCCTTTTGTGTCCTCAAATGGTTGTTCAAATTTTGCCATAAACTTTCTTTTTTTAGTTATTAATTATATTGATTACAAACTTACTATTTTTTTTCTAATTCAACAACACTATCATCATTATTTTTTAACTTTTCTAAAATTTCACGTTCATCATCATTTATTTCTTTAGGCATTGATATATCCAAATTAATCATTAAATCACCTCTGGATTCAGAGTTCATACGTTTCATACCTTTACCAGCAACTCTTAATGTATCACCAATATTATTTAACTCTGGAATTTTAATTTTAATTTCAGAACCCTCAATTGTTTCAATATTTGCTTCACCACCCAATACTAATGTATGGTATGGTAATTTTAATGTATATTTTAATTCATTTTCGTATCTAACATATTTTTTATGTGGTATTTCATTAAAATTAATTATTAATGAACCAGATGTACCATTTTTAACAGCTTGACCCATACCTTGAAATATCATACTCATACCATCTTGCACCCCAATTGGTACTTTTATTTCAATTACTTCATTTTTAGGTATAACTCCCTGGCCGCTACAATTACCACATTTATTTTTATGAACCACACCATCACCTTGACATAATTGACAACTTGTAACATTTTGCATAACACCAAATGGAGTTCTGATTTCTTCAGTAACTAAACCCTTACCATTACACCTAACACATGTAATTGGTTCTGAGCCACCAGCTGAATTGCAAGTCATACAAGCACTTTGTCGGTTATATCTTATGGTTTTACTTGCACCATTAAAAATTTCTTCTAAACTAACTTGTAAATTCATTCTAAGGTCACCACCTTTTCTATTCATTGATTGTTTTCTTTGGTTAAAACCGAAACCAAAATGACTAAACATATCTTCAAAACCAGAACCCCCTTGATTTGGTTTTGAATGACCGAACTTATCATAGTTTGATTTTTTTTGTTCATCACCTAATACTTCGTATGCTTCAGCAATTTGTTTAAATTCTTCCTCATTACCACCAGAATCTGGGTGTTTTTCTTTTGCAAGTTTTCTGTATGCTTTTTTTATTGTGGATTGGTCAGCATTTTTATCCACACCTAAAATATTATAATAATCCCCTTTACTCATCTATTTATTTTTGAATAAAAATAGTTATAATTATTTAATAAATCAATAGTTAAAATGTATAGAGTTGTACTAATAAAAAATGGGAAATATAAAAAAACTTTACATAGGTGTAGAACTAGAGAAACCTCTTTTTTAAAATTTAGGTCATTAAAAGAAGAAAATAAATTAGTTTTGTTTCCAAAACAAAATGTAAATTATAATAAAATTAATAAAGTTAATTATAAAATATGTATTGTTAAAAATACTGAAGAAGGTGATAAATTTAGAATGTTAAGGGATTCATATGGTAAACTATATGAAGAGGCACCATTAGGTGATTGGACAATATTACATGATAGTGAATATCAAATTGAAGAAACTTTTTGGTTATTTGGTAAAAGCCCAAAAAATGATAGAGTCACAATTCATGATGTGATTAAATTAATAATGTCTGGGGTGTATAAGAAACAAATAACTAAACAAGTTATTGTTGTTCATAACAAATTAATAATTCACAATGAAGAACAATTTGATATGGTAATTTGTAAATGTCTGGAAGACGCTCAAAGACTACACCATGCTTTAAATAAAGCTTTAAGGTCTAATAAAATAAAGAATGTTTTATTTATGGGTACTGCTAGTCAGGCAACTATTAGTAGAATGTATGATTTGATAAAAGAAAAGACTGGGTGGCCCATCCAAAAGATATGGAGAACCACCACTCGCCCTTAATCTTCTAATTCAACTTCATTTGCTGAATCATCTTTACCTTCATCAGCACCTTTACCAATATCAAAGTTACTAGCCAAATCTTTAATCATTTGGTCAACTTTTTCCATATCAGCATCATGCATCATAACTGGGTTTATACATTCGATTCTTTCTTCATCATCTGTTGGTAAGAAGAACGCCATACAGTTGGCTTCTCTTTGTGCAATTGCGTTGTTTACGGAGTCAGCAAATGCTCTAATAATATCTCCTTGCATCATTACCTCTCTATCAAGATAAAACACTAAAATTAATGGGTAACCTTTTTCTACACTCATTTTTATTGGTTTATGTATTCGTTATATGTCATTTCTTCAAATTTAACTATCTCATCAAATTGATTAGTTAAATTACCAATAACATTATTTTTATTCTCATTATTTGCATATTCACATTTCAATGGTGAACCACCATCATCCATGACATATATGATGAAATTATTACCAGATTCATCAATCTCCTTTGACATTATTTTCATTTTTAAATCAATTTATCGTCTTATTATTTATAACACAAGGATATCGATTTTTTTTGAAAGTGTAAAGTTTAAAAATAAAAAAAACCGAATATTTCTACTCGGTTTTTAATGTCTGTGTCAGAATGCTGGGGCTATATAGCTTAACCCAGTAAGGCTTTGTTACTTTATTTTTGCAAAAACCGAGTAACCAACGGTTTCGGATATGGGACTATCGCCCCAAATCGCTGCTCTGATTGTATATAGTTTATATTTTAATCTTTGCAGTACGCATTCTTTGCACAGTATTTTTTACACAGTTACCACTGAGTATCTTTCTGAATTAACCACTTCCATCATCATTGAGAATGGTGTCAAATCTTTACCACTTAATAAACTTGTTAATAATGACGGTGAAAA
>Ga0181358_1001288_pt1 | contig 11453 bp, 14 predicted proteins | sample Fa13VDMM110SD_FD_130096 | JGI IMG/M metagenome (GOLD analysis project Ga0181358, IMG submission 130096) | Freshwater viral communities from Lake Michigan, USA - Fa13.VD.MM110.S.D | ecosystem: Environmental > Aquatic > Freshwater > Lake | place: USA: Michigan | collected 2013-09-24
AGACGCGAAACGCTGGGCTTTCTTGAGCAGATCCGGTGGCAATGAGATGCCCGTGGGCCGGACTTTTTGCGAGGTGGGTTTGCGCTTGTTCGCCATATCGAAGCGCCAACTCTTGCCAAACCTTTAACAAGGTTCAAGCGAAAAGATGGGCAGAAAACCCCATGCCCAAAACTTGTTAACTTTTGGTATTGTGCGAAGGTAAAAGCATGAATCCCAAAAAACCCGCGCACCTAAAGAGCGTCCACGCCGGCATTTCGATGGAACCCGCGCTGACCAAACGCGCCAAGGCCCAGGCCAAGGCCCAAGGCTTTAGCTCGCTATCCGCTTACGTGCGGTTCGTTCTCACCAAGGCCCTCAATGACGCGGCTGACGCGGCGGAGATAAAAGGCAAGAAGCACCAAGCAGCTGCCAAAGGCAAACTGCCCCCACGCAAGTAGTATCAATAACTTATTCACGCCCCCACGTTATCGGCGGGGGTCGGACATCGGTAGTCCTATGTGTGAGTTACTTTTTCTGGGCCGCCGCTTTCTTCCGGGCATTCAGCCGGCACCGCCGGCGCGTCTTCGAGGCATACCGCTCATTGGTCGCGTAGTACTTCCGCTTGCGCTTGTTCTCCTTCTCCCGAAAACCCTGCTCGCCCTCGTAGCGTTCGCGGTAGCGTTCCCTCATGTACGCCTTGCGTTCGTCTGGATCTGCATAGGGCATAGTCGAAAGATACAACGCGCCAAGGAGGTTGAAAGAGGCAAATGTGTGCTAACTTGCTGGGCTAACTCTCGGCTCCGCGGCCCGTTCTACAGAGAGAGAGGCGAGGGTCGGAATCGAACCGACGCTCGGGGCCAGCCCTTCTGTTACAGAGTAAAACGCTCGAAAATTTACCACATTAACCACTATTGCATGTACAAATTGGTGTGCTAACTTTCTCCCCATGGCCTCGCTGACCACCATGCCCAACTCCCCTTTCTGGCTGGCCCGGATGCGCGTCTGGGTGGCGGCACCGGATCACCCCCAAGGCGGGTTTTGGCGTCAGACCATACGCTCGACCAAGTTGCCACTCAAGACCGCCCGCCGGACCGCCCAGCGCGTGGCGGACGAGATGGAAGCGGTAGGCCGAGAGCTACGCTCCGAAACGCCGGACAGCGTGTGGGCGCAATCGCGCTTGGATGCCCTGCTACGGGCCGCCGGCATGTCCGCGGCCAGACGGCGCTCGACGTGGGAAAAGGCCGCCCAGGGCTATCTGGCAGCCAAGACGGCCAAGACTCGCAGCATGGAGAGCTACCGGAAGCACGTGGCGCACTTCGCAGACTTCCTCGGCCAGCGCACCCGCCATGACCTCCGGTCCATAACGCCAGAGGATATAAGCGAGTTCTACCACGGCATGATCAAGCGCGGCCTGTCCACCAATACCGCCCAGCAAGTCACCAAGACCATCCGGGCCGTCTTCACCCGCGCCACGCACCTCCGCAACATCGAGGCCAACCCCGCGGCCCTCTTCCGTATGAGCGCGGACGCCACGCCCTCGGGACGCAAAGCATTCAACCAGGGCGAGATTGCGGCCATCCTAAAAGTCGCCCAGGGCGAATGGCGCACCTGCATCCTGTTCGGGCTGTATTTTGGGATGCGCCTCGGGGACGCCCGCCGGCGGTCCTACGAGGAGATCGAGGACGGCAACCTCCGGTTTCTGCCCGAAAAAAAATCCCGCCTCGGCAAGGTGGTCACCGTCCCGCTCATGGGTGAGCTACAAACACTCCGCGGCCAGGGCCTCATCACCCCCACCTTGGCCGCCATGGAGCACGGCACCGCCAGCAAACACTTCTCCCAGCTGCTCGACCGCGCCGGCATCGTCCGCGTGAAAACCACCAAGCGTGGCGAAGGCCGCGGCATTACGGACAAGACCTTCCACTCATGGCGTCACACCACCAATTCCCTGCTGGCCGAGGCCGGCATCGATCAGCGCGTACGCCAGCTGATCTGCGACCACGATTCGGTGCGCGTCAGCAACCGCTACACGGCGGTATCAATTGATACCATGGCCAAGGCCCTCACCAAGGCCATCAAGCTGCCCAGTTAGCGTTCACGCCCCGGGTGTCGAGGTGAACAAAAGTCCGGTAAAGGCCCAGCCCGCCCCGGAATTTCCCGTCCCGCCGCATCTCGAGGAGGATCTTGTAAAGCAAGGCCGGCTTCTCGGTGCCCAGATCGAGGGCACAGAAGCGCATGTGCTGGCTGGATTTGGCCCCGCCGATTCGCCGGTTGTACGCCGGCGAGCGGTAGGCCGAGAGCACCCGAATGGGATGCCCCAGCTTCTCGCGGGCCTCGTCTGCCACCACCGCGGTGGGGATCATATTCTTCCACAATTCCTGCGGGGGAGGAGTATTCAGCCTCAAAGTCGCATCGCTCGACCCGCGGAAAAACAACTCCTCCGCCGTGAAATGATTTACGCCGGCCACGTTCAACATTGCTCGAAATGCATGCATCAGAATTCAGCCTTTCCTTTCATCCAGAACCTTCGCGCTTTCAGATCCACGTCCAATTGCAGCGAGGAGAGCAAACGCTGCCAAAATGGCCGCGGGTCCTCCGGTTCCGGTTGTTTTGTTATGAGTTCGGCAAGGCCCGCCGGACTTCCGTATAGGTCACCGGACCGGCATAGCCATCCGCCGGCACGTTGACCACGGCCTGGATCTTTTTCACCCCGTTGCTCTGGGCCGCGTTGGTCGCGTAATTGATCACGCTCACCAAGGCGGCCATCAAAAAACCCGTGACCGCCGCGGGGTCGATATGGCTGGCCAAGGTGGGATCGTGCGCGGCCACCCGCGTCACCGCGGCGGCTACCAGAGCGGCAATCGCCGGCGTCAGCAGGCTGCCCCCCTTCGAGACAAGGAATCGGAGGATGAAGGATTTCATTTGAGTTTCACGCGCTGCACCGCGCTTTCGACAGTCCACCGGAGCAGCGATTCGGTGGCGGAAATTCCTTGGTCCAGTGCCGCCCTCTTGAGCGACAGCAGTGCTTGGTCACGCTTGGCCCCGCTCGGCAGGTCCGTCTTGTTCAGATTGCGAACCACGTCCACCGCAAGCGGAAGCAGGGCCGTGGCCCCGGTGTTGAAAATGTCGCGTAGCAGGGGAAAGTAAAAATTCCACAAGGCCAGCGATATGCCTGCAAGTTTGGCAAAAAGAGAGTTCATGGTTTTCGACTAATCCTCCGCGGAGTTTTTCAAGGGGGCAAGTTGCTTCTGGATTTCCACGGCCAAAGGCAAAATGGTCGAGGCCGCATTGAGGCCGCCAGTTTTCACCGCGTGATCGAGGCACTGCATGACCACTTGGGCCTGCTCGGCTGTCAATGTGACTTGCCTACTCATTGGGTTGCTCCTGCGCGGCGAGGTAAGCCATGGTCGCGGGAATCGCGGCGAGGACGGCCTCAAAAGCGGTGGCAAGTTCCGGCACGGCGGCAAGCATTTCATCCGTAATCGGCGCGGTAATCTTCTGCACTTGGTCACCGGAAGCCAGCTGGCCGTCAGCGGTCGCCGGAAGGAGATCGACCGAGATGGAACCGCTTTTCGGATGAAGCGTAGGCTGGATTGCGGACAAGCTGTAAACGTGCAGCTTGTCGTAGACTTTCGACGGAACGGGTTCCGTCACGATGGGTGTAGGATTGGTGAGCATAAAATGTTAGGTGCCAACTTTGACTGTATTGCTGTCGTTCCAGAGGATGCCGGGGCCGGGGTTGCTGGTCGGGAGGCCGCTGATGTGAAGTGCGCGGACGGTGCCGCCGCCGCCTGCTTCGGGTTTGATCGAGACGATGTTGGAAGACCAGCCGATCGATAGACGTTCAAAGTTCGTGGTGCTGGTGAAGGTGTTGTAGATGCGGAACGTCTGGGCGTTCGCCGCATTTCTCTGGGCGAGGACTCCCGCATCGTCGCGGACGAGGATGGTGTCGGGACTTTGACCCAAAGCGGCAGCACGCCCTAATGACAAGTCTCCAGAGCAACGGAAAATCAAGTTGGTGGCTGTAAATATTTGCGATCCCGCGTTGTTGACACATTGAATGTGTCCGCCGTCTCCTGTGGCGCTTTGGTAGGAAAAGCCAGTGCCGCTATTGGCTCCAGCTACCAAGGCAAATGATGTGGCCAATACCCTTCCATCACGCCGTATGTTTGCTACCGAAGTGCCGCCTACTTGCAAATCCATGAGCAGCGAAGCTGTTGCGCTCGCCGTGTTGGTGACGTTGACGCGCAACGCTGTGAACGTGGCTGCGATCCCATTCCATGTCTGCGTTGCGTCAATAAGCGGAGCCGATGCTAAGACTGGGCCGCCTGTGAGGGTCAGCGCGGAGCCAGAGGTCGAGCCAGAGGTCGGAGCGGCGGAAAGTGTGGTGAATGCGCCAGAGTTTCGGGTGGTGTTGCCAATGGCTGGCGGGGCGGCGAAGTCGGAGGTTAGGGCGAGGGTGCCAGAGGCATTTGGCGCGGTCAGCGTGCGGGTGGTGCCGGTGGAGATGCCGGACAAATCAAACTTAAATTCTTTCGTAGGGTCAGTTGAGTTATACAGTTCCCAGTTGGCATCTGCATTCACCTCGGGGAAAGCCCCGAGATATTGCCAATCCGCGGCCACGCCGTTGTTGGCCACTCGCACATACAGTCCCGCGGGCCGGCGAGAAATTAGCCACAGGCCGGAACCCGCCTTGGCAAGGAAAACGGAGTCGAGGGCTGGTGTTCCAAGGGTGACCGGGAGCAGGGAGCTATCAGCCACCACCCCGTCAATGTAACTCGCACCTCCACCGACAAGGTCGAGTTGGCCGGTGATCGGATTGTAAGCGTAGTTGCTCACGTCCAGTGAACGAAGGCCGGCTGTCCCGCGCCGTTGCCCGAGGTGTTCCAGATGATGTTCTTCGTTGCAATCAATCCGCTCGGGGTGTTGGTCGAAGTGTCAAAGCCACTGTAAAAGGCAATCGCCGTGACCTGGGCGCTGCTGTTGTACGTGTACCCCTCCGCCTTGGTCCCCGAGGGACGGTCCGGCGACATAAGAGCCGGCTTCCCGTCCGGCCCCATGGCCACCGCCACCACCTGGCTGACGATGCGGTTGTAGTCTTGGAATTTGATGTCACTCATGGCAGGTGGCCCTTTCTACGCGGCGGCATGTTTCGGATGATCGAGATCAGCGAGGCCACGCCACAAGCCACGCCAATGCCCACGCCGGCCACCCGGAGGATCAACTCGAGGTGCGACATAAAAGTCACCAAGGCCCCGCCAAAAGAAGCGACCATCCCAGTAACGCCCTTCAACAAAGGAGCAAAAGTGTGGCTCTCGGGGATCATTGCAAATACTCCGCGGAAGTTATCGGACCCCAGAGGGCGCGACTGTTGTTGGCCGCCATGGCCACCGCTCGGGCGTCACTCTTCAACGCACGCACCCGAGTGCTGCCCCAATCGCGGTCATAGGCCCACAGCTGGTTCTTCGCCGGCGGATAAAGGTAGACCGCGTAAGCATGCCCCCGGGCCTTCTTGCCCTCGAGCCAATGCACCAAGAGCACCTCGCTCCAGATCCTGCTTTCGACTAACCCTTCACGCATCGTGATGGCCGCCGGCAAACAAGCATTGATCTCCCGCTCGACCGCGGCCTGGGGATTCCGGGGAGTCGAGGCACAGGCCGTAAGGGCCAAAGCAAAGATGGCGAGCGCGTGCGTCATGTTAGTCTGTGACATTGAGCCACGCTGCATAAATTCCGGCACCGGCAGCACCAGAGTTTGTTTGCGTAGAAAACATTCCAACTTCCCACGCGCCTTCACCGTTGCCCGCGTTGTTTGTCGGTCCGCCGCTGATTGCTGCGTTTGTGATAAAGGACGGTGCAGATGAGTTGACTCCCACCATTAACCGCACCTCACCAGTACTTTTGTTTTGTAACACTCCAATGGTATAACGATCAAACCAGTTTCCAACATTGACCCACGGTCCGTTGGTTAAAGTGGTTCCGTTGTGGGCAATCAATCGCACGCGATTGGTTCCAGTGCCAGCGTTTTCTCCCGCCAGCCCCATCTCAAAACCCACCGCACGTGTAATTGGAGATGATGCAATGTTTGTGGAGAATGCGCTATTGCCGGCCACCACTCGAAACGTGTCTGAACCCCTCGGAATGCAATCAAACACAATCCAAAAAGCATGCGAATCGGAATTCCAAAGCGTTCCGGCACCAGCGTTTGGCCGTGCGTTTGCTGTTGCCATCAAACGAACAGCACTTATTGAGTCAGCGTTGGTATCACTCAAAGCCACATTGATTTGCGAATTGGTAAGGATTGCGATTCCGTTTCCGCTTTGTCGCGTTGCAAGATTTGCGAATGTCGCGTCTGTGCGATTGTCGCTTGATTGGCTATTGGCTGACCAAAAATTCTGCGGGCGTTGCACAACGCCGCTGTCATCCACCATGACGGCCTTGAGTTGAGCAAGACCGGTGGATGCAGACGCCAACAATACCAAGATAAGAAGTTTAAGGATCATAGGATGCTAATGGTTTCCATGCGCCGGAAGCCCGGACATAGAGGGTTGTAGACGCATCTCCGTCTGTGCGGAGATATAGAGATCCATTGGGAGCGGTTGCACTTGGGGCTGTGGCACCGTGTAAAACACGCACAGCAGGAGCATCAATAGCGCCACCCATTGCAAATTCACTAATCGTCCACCAAGAAGTCTGATTTTCCGCGGCAACCCGCAAACCCGCCATAAGCCGTTTTAGTTTATCATAAAAGCCAAAGGCAATACGTTGCAGACTTTGTGATCCCAATACATTTGGCATTTGAAAGCGATGGGCATTGTCGTGGATCGCGTGAAACTCTGTAAATGATGCCCGGTACACGTAATGAGTTCCATTAGCAGGGCCGGCATTGTTACTGAACAGTGTGAACGTGTTTGCGTTTGTCACGCTATGAACCCTTGCGGTTCCCGAAAAATAAGCGTTATGCAAGCCGTTGCTGTCTACGTCCGGGTAAGTTAACCCGCTTCCGGGAATATACACATAGTCGCCTGGGGCCAACTTGTGATTAGAAAGATTAACGGTTACCGTTTGGCCGCTCCGCGTCCACGTTGCTGCTGGATATATTATGCCACTGCTATTATCCAATACCCACCCTGCTCCGGTAAAGCGAGGATTGCCGGCTGTGGATGTATCAGCAGAGCGTGGAACAAGCCGTCCATGATACCCTGCTTCGGGATAAAGGTCCACAAGCTCGGCAATGTGGACTCCCGGTGCTCCGTATGTAAACAAATTGCCGCCATCTGTCGCGTCATTTGTGCCTATAGCACGCTCAACGGTACCATCGTTAGCGCGTAATTGACGGAAAAAATGTCCAGTAGATATGAGGCTATTAAATCCAGTGACGCTCACGCATCCAGGTCGCTGAAAATATGGCAAATAGACATCAATAATGCTTGTAATTGATCCAACGGCAGAATTCGCAGGAATATTAGTAGCAGAATTAAAGGTTCCACCCACAATGTTAATACAGCCAATATTTGATTCTTTTTGTGTAATACCTTCTATAAGACATCTGAAAGTGGCCGCATGGCCAGATTCACCTTTAACGCCTATAATGTTTACAACGCCCGATGTGCCTACCCTAATAAGCGTGTTGTTACCATCACCAGACGGCTTGATCATTGTTGCTGGTGACACATCGGTCCAAAACCCAACGTCACAGTTCCAGCAGGACGCATCCTGTATGGTGGAAGCCGGTGAACCATGGACTAAATGAATACCGACATCAAAATTGTGGCATGAAACATTACGAATAAATGAATCCTCGCCAGTGCATGTTCTAATGCCGGCGTGACGATGAACCCCGTGCAATAATACGGTGTTTGTTGGCACATTGCTGGTCAGCGCCGGGGTTATTGTAAGTTGAGTTCCTCCAACATTGTAAGAAACAACTTCGTATTGCGTGTTGTGATTGGCAAAACGAACGTATTGTTTAAGTCTTGGTCCAATAGGCTCTCTAAAAGAATGAGAAAGCGTAACTGTTGTGGAGCCTGCCGAGCCTACGGCTGTGGTTACGTGCGAGCCAAACACTGGATATCTTTTCCAATCATACCCAGACACTCTCATTCCAACAGCGTTGGGGTCCGTGTAAGTTCCAACATTCATATTGGAGTGACCTTTGATCGCCAGCCCTTCAATGGTCATGCCGGCAGCATACGCATCAAAATGACCAAATTGCGCTGCCGGATTGATCACGTTGTAAGGCTGTTGGTCCCAGTATGTCCTTTCATGCCATGAAGCAATATCTTCAATTGCGGCCCCAGTATGCGAGGGGTCTACAATAATCGTTGCTCGTTGCGACCTTGTTCCAATGAGAGTAGTACCGTGTCCGATGATGATGGGTTTAGTAATTCTGTAAACCCCCCAAGGAAAAAAGACAGCGCGATGTCCTTGCCCACTGTACAATTTAGGAGTCGGTCTTCCGTCTTTAAAAATAACATTGGCGGGAATAGATAGATCGTCAGTGAGGGTGGCCGCATCGGCACTGTTGTTGGTAGCGGCATAAATTGCACGCTGGATCGGTAGCCAATCGTCGGCAATACCATTGCCAGCGGCACCAAAATCTCTGACGTTCACAACGTCTCCAAATCGATCAGCTGTAAAGATCGGAGTGCTGCTATTTACTGTGCTTGAAGTTCGTGTTGTAGCATAATGCCCTTGAAAAGTTCCGCCTTGCAGCACGTTGTCAACAGCGGTAATTGGGCCAGTGGCGATGGCGGGCATGGTCTGCCATGATGGCGCGGAACCGGCGCCCGCAGTGACGAGTGCTTGAGTGCCCCCGGTGGCAGGATAAGCGGGCAGCTGACGATTGTCTTCCCACGTGATCGTGCCGTTATTGCTGCCCAAAAGGCGGTTTCCCGTGCCGGCGTTGGGCAAATCATTCGGGTTGTTTTGGGTTTCGGGGACCTTGAGGGCGCGGTCGGCCAGACGTTTGGTCTGCTGGGCGATCATGGTCAGCTTGTCCAGGGCACGCTCATGGGAGGCCGCGGGGAAATCTCCGCCTTCCTGGTAGCTGGTGGTCTGGGTTGCCGGGACGTTGCGGAAGATGGTGACCTTCGAGGAGGTGGGGACGGCGGTGGTGGTGGTAAGGCTTCCGCCGTTGGCGTTGGCGGCCCCGGTGACATTGAACCCGCTCCCGAGGGCAAGCGTGGTATCGACGCCGGCGCTGCTGGTCACCACGCACTTGATGTGCGCGTTCTCGAAGAAAACGAAGGGAATGGCATAGCTCGAGGTGGTCGAGTTGTTGCCATTGTATTGAATCCGAGATGTGTCGTTTTGCAGAGCCATGGGATTAGTCGAAAATAGTGCAGCGTTCAGTCAGAGGGACAAGCGGATTATTCGGGATTCTCCGCGTTTTCCATCGCGCCCACGATGGGTTTGGCAAAGTTGAGCAGGGCCGCGGGCGCGGCGAGCGTGGGGTTGAAGCTGGCGAAGCGGAGCAGGTTGTTCCACTGCTTGAGCATGGCCTCGGGGTCCGAGGTGTTGAACGTATTGTCCCAGCCTTTGATCGAGCGTATGCCGCGGTCGATCATCTCGTTGGCCGGATCAGTCGATTGGAATGTCATTTCACCGAATGCTTCGCGCACCACGGTCGAACCCACGGTGCCCACCAGCATGTACCCGGAGAGCGGGGCCAGCATCATGGCCATGGCATAGCCTTCGAGCGTCCAGATCTCATCGTCCGGCTCGTCACTGAACCAATCGCGGTAGAGGTTGGCCATCGTCTGGGTGACCACCGCCATGATCATCAGCGCGGAAATAGTGCTGGCACCTTTGCCCCGCTCGCCTTCCTTGCCCAGCTGGCCGATGCCCTCGGCAAAGAGGGCCGTCTTCAGACGGGCGTCCGAGAGGAACATCATGTAGACCTTCTGGAGCATGTTGCCGCTGACCTCCCGGAGCGACCGGCTGGTCATGTCGATTGGCTGGCTGTAGTTGAAGACCGCCTTGTCCATGGCGTCGAGGGCGGCCTGCTCGGCCATGGCATCGGACGCCTCGGCTTTCTTGGCCTTGTTGTAAGCGTTGCGGTAGACGATGGCCGCGGTGAAGGTGGTGAGCGCGGCATCGGTCATCTGCATCGGGATCATGGATTTCTGGGCGGCCCAGAGGAGCATGCTCGGGCGGACCGCGGCCCGCTCAAACACGTAGCGCACCTCGGGCCGGCTGCCTTCGATCAGACGCCGTTGCACGGTGTCCGAGTTCCACGCCTTGGGCATGTCCGCCATCCACCGCGGGTCCAAGACGGTCTTGGTGTATTCGGCAAGGCCGATGTCGAAGGCGGCACGGCTGGCCGCGTCGATCTGCATGAAAAGGGTGCGGACACTAAATCCCAGCGAGGCAATGCTCTTGCCGCTGATGAGGGCGGCCCAGATATCCTTGTCCGCGGAGAGTTCCATGGCGCGGCGTCCCCCACCCTGGGCCAGCGTGTCCATCCACTGGTCGAAGATCTGCAACCCGCTCCGCCCCATGGTGGCTTCCATCGATTCGCGCACGTTCTGGTTTTTGAGCACCCCGCGGATCTCGCGGTTGATCTCGGCAAAGTTAATCCAGTGACCCATCTGGGCGGCGTGCTGAAAGAAGACGGTGATGGCATCGGTCCGGCGCATGCGGGCATCGTGGCGTTGGCGGGCCTTGAGGGACCCGGGCGTGGTGCCGGCCAGTTCGAGCGCACTGCCCATGGGGGAAAGGTCACTGCTGTCATCCTTGTGCCGGTAGCGCGTGGGCGCGTAGTTCTCGATGCGGGGCATGGCCATGCCAAACATCTTCATGTAGACGGGGTCCGCGGCATCCCCGCCGGCTTTGTATTCGCGGCGGAGGAAATCCATCGTGGCTTCCCCACCGGGGACCGAGGTGACCATCTTTTGCATGTCCTCGATGGATTCGTCGGTCCATCCCTGCCGGCGCATGCGGGCCTGCACCTCGCTCTGGTCCCAAGCCAGCAGAAGCTGCATGGCCTCGGCGGGTGACATGTTCAATTTGTCATCGGTGCCCTCGCTTTGCAGCACGTAGAATTCGAGGAATTGCTGGCGGTTGGGCGTCTCGCGCACGGCCCCGGAGGGCGTGGTGCGCCGGCGCATGATCGGCACGGCCAAGTAGGCTTCGCTCATCTTGGCCACGGCCTCGGCATTCAACTTGAACGCCTTGGCCGAGGCGCGGCCTTCGAGGATGTTGGCCGCCGTTTCCATGGGCAGGCGGATGAGTTTCTCGTTGTAACCCTCTTTGTAGCGCACCGCGGCCTTCCGCGTCTTCCGCATATCGTACATGAGCCGGCCCACGCCAAAGCTGGTCTTTTTGCCGCTGGCCGCCATGAGCATATCGATGAACCGCTTGGCCGCGTCCATCCGGTAGCGACTGCTCCCGATCTCGGCTTTGCGGATCGACCGCTCCCACGTTTCGAGAAAGCCGGCCTTGGGCAGGACGCTACGTAGCAGCTGCATGAAGCTG
>Ga0181358_1001289_pt1 | contig 11444 bp, 20 predicted proteins | sample Fa13VDMM110SD_FD_130096 | JGI IMG/M metagenome (GOLD analysis project Ga0181358, IMG submission 130096) | Freshwater viral communities from Lake Michigan, USA - Fa13.VD.MM110.S.D | ecosystem: Environmental > Aquatic > Freshwater > Lake | place: USA: Michigan | collected 2013-09-24
TTGTCCGCGTTATACAAAGCATTGGGCGAGGCATTAGAAAAGCAGAAGACAAAGATCACGTAGAAATTTGGGACATTACTAGTGCCTGCAAATACTCCAAGAGACATCTTACAGAAAGAAAAAAGTTTTATAAAGAGGCCAAGTACCCCTTTACCATTACCACGGTTAATATATGAGACTACTTACACTAAACAATCAAGCATTTGATTTAAACGAACTACCGGACGAGGTAGACGAAGACACTAGATTTTCGGTCTTAGATAATTCAAATCCTCAAGAACCAGATTTCTTTTTCATGCCGCTGATATTTCTGGAATCATTTAACTCACCTGCCATCGTGTTGAACATAGGCGGCTATGAAGTACAAATGCCCTTGGACTGGTGCATGGTAGTAGGTGACAAAGACTGCGGACTCGATCCCGAAGTGTTACCACTGACCTCAATCAATGAGCGTGGGTTTGATGCCCTAGTATTCAATCCTATCAAGGGATTTAGAGCAGAATTCATGCCTATAGAAATTGTTAATATCTATCAGGATGTGCGCTGGTATTTTCCTAAGATGAAAAACGGACAGTTATTAACTGTGCCACTCAGCGAGGAAGTCAATCCACCCTGTGTGTTTTTTGTCAAAGAAGTTAGTAGACAAAGTGAAGTTTTACAGTTACATAAATTGATCTGATTAAATACACATATTAAGGGGATAGCATGAAAGCAGGTAAAATTTGGGGACAGACAGAATTAATCCATGCAAACGGTGTACTAGAGTTTCATCGGATTGAATACAAAGCAGGATTCAAATGCAGCGAACACGAGCATCAATTTAAATGGAACGGCTTCTTTGTGGAATCTGGTAAGATGATTGTGCGGGTATGGCAAGACGACCAGGGACTAGTTGATGAAACAATTCTAGGGCCAGGCGAATTTACACAAGTCAAACCTGGAAAGATTCATCAATTTGAAGGTGTAGAAGACGGTGTGGCATTTGAATTATATTGGGCCGAATTTAATCATAACGATATTGTAAGACGATCTGTAGGGTCAAAAGTAAAATGAAATCGTCATCGCTACCTAAAATAGAAAAACTTCGAGAACATTTCCCTCAACCAAATTTAACCTGTCTTGATATCGGTGCAAATTGCGGACAGTTTTTTGATAGTCTCAAAGAATTATATCCCCAAGCTTCAGTAACTATGGTTGAAGCCAACCCTCATTGCGAACGATTTTTACAAAGAAAAAAATCTCCTTATCATATGATTGCGTTATCTGATAAAATTGGAATCTTAGAATTTTTTACTACTAAAAGAAAACCAAGATCTAAAGGAGCATCATTTTATCCAGAAGTTAATTGGAAAAATATACCCGAAGATGAAATTTTAAAAATCAATGTAGATGTATCTACACTAGATATACTTTTTGAAAATCAAAAATTTGATTTAGTCAAGATCGATGTTCAGGGAGCAGAACTCGACATCATCAATGGTGGTACGAAATTTCTACAATTTAATGATTTGCTTTTGATAGAAGTTTCACTAATGGAATATAATCAAGGAGCTCCGCTAGCAAATGATGTTGTAAAAAGATTAGAAAACTTAGGGTTTTATATTTTAGATTGCATCGACGACCACGTCTCAGCCGGCGAGGTTATACAACTTGATTTATTATTTTCTAAAACTATAAATGCACACAACACAGATTGTGTGAAAGAATATAAAAACGTGCTATGATCGGTATAGTTTCAACATTCAGCGATAATGGATACAATGAGTATGCTCATCTACTTGTAAATGGGATTGGCTCCCATTTAGATAAAAAAATAAAAGTTTTTCTGTATATTGATACTGTAAAATTTAAAGTGCCTATTAATGTTTCGGTTATTCCTCTCGAACCATCTGTTCCCGATTTAACTAAATTTAAACAAAGACATTCAGATAAAAAACCAACAAAATTTATAAATGACGGCGTACGATTTAGTCATAAAAGTTATGCTATTTGGCATGCAGCTAAAAATAGTAATGTAGATAAATTATTTTGGTTAGATGCTGATACAGTATTAACCAACGATGTAACTGAACAATATCTAAATAATTTTTTACCAGATAATCATTTTACATCATATTTAGGAAGAGGTAAAAGTTATACCGAAACAGGGTTTATTGGATTTAATCTTAAACATGCCTATGCTGATGAGTTTTTTAATGAATTTATTGATTACTATAACAGTGATAGAATTTATTCTGAATTACCAGCATACACTGATTGTCATGTTTACGATGCCACTCGAAATAAATTTGTAAACGAGAAAAAAATAACTGCACTCGATCTCACACCTGGCCTAGGAAAAAGCAATTTTAATCACATACATCAAGGGTATATGGTTCATAACGAAGGCGGAAATAAAACAGGCAGTTCAAAGAAAAAAGGAAAATGAATATGAAAAAAACAGCGTTTGTTACAGGTATGACTGGACAAGATGGTCCATATCTTGCTAAATTACTCCTAGAAAAAAATTACAAAGTCTACGGACTAGTTAAGCGATATTCAAATCCAAATTTGGAAAATATCAAATTTCTAGGAATTGAAAATGATATCGAGCTAATTACCGGAGATATCACAGACGACGGCTGTATGAATCATTTAGTGAAAAGCCTAAAGCCAAACGAATTTTATAATCTTGCTGCGCAGAGTTTTGTTGGAGCAAGTTGGGATCTAAATAAAACAACCACTGAAGTAAATGCTGTGGGAGTTTTAAATATTCTCAATGCTGTTAAACAGCACAGTTCAGATACCAAATATTATCAAGCCAGTACCAGTGAAATGTTTGGCAACAGTATTGAAATTTCAGGCGGACGACAAGATGAACATACTCCATTCTGGCCCCGCAGTCCATACGGAGTTTCTAAATTATATGCCTATTGGATGACTGTAAACTTCCGTGAAAGCTACAGTCTACACGCATCAAACGGCATACTTTTTAATCACGAATCACCTATTCGTGGCAAGGAATTTGTAACACGTAAAATCACCGACGGTGTCGCAAAAATCAAACTCGGCCTTCAAGACAAGATTGTGTTAGGCAACTTAGATGCTAAACGTGACTGGGGATACGCTGGCGACTTTGTCGAAGCCATGTGGCTAATGCTACAGCAGAACGAACCAGGCGACTATGTTATTGCCACAGGTGTGCAATACACCATTGGTGATTTACTAGAACGTGCATTCAAACATGCAGGCATTGATAACTGGCAAAGCTATATCGAAACTAATCCAGCATTTGTTCGACCTGCAGAATTGCATAGTCTATGCGGTGATCCTACCAAAGCAGAAACTGTGTTGGGCTGGCAACGTAAAATAGATTTCGACAGCCTTGTTAAAATGATGGTTGATGCTGATATAAAAAGATTGTCGAACAAAGGGATGCTATGACAACATATCTTGAAGGAAAACTTGGTCATTTAGATCGAACGGCCAAGGCATTTTTAAGTCTTAGTGTTACATCTGAAAGTGCAACATATATCGAAATCGGCGCACATCGAGGCAGGAGTATTGTTGCAATTGGCAACTTGTTAAAAGACAAAGTTAAAAAATTACATATCATAGGGTATGATCTGTTTGGCGGCGACACACAACTTCATATCGCCGAAGACAACGGCAAAGGCGCAGGCAATATTGTTAAATGTCGTCGACAACTGGACAAACTCTGCAAAAGAAATCCGCATGTTACATACGAATTAAAGGAAGGATATACCACAGACACGTTAACTCCTAGTACAGCAGCTTGGGCGTATATCGATGGCGGGCATAGTTATGACACTGTTAAATGGGATCACCAACAGCTAAAAGATTGCGATGTGATTGTATTTGATGATACAGATCTTGAAGGAGTTAACAGGTACCTTTGGGAAATCAAAGATCAATATAAGTTATATGAATTATATTCTGATCCAGGCGGATCTAAGCAGGTGGCTATTATTAATAATACTAAAAACTATAATTTTGATACTGCTGAATTGTCTGAGTTCATAGGCAATAATCCGGAGACCTATCGTGGATATAGATAACCTGCTAACTACGCTGTCTGAAGAAGATTTAATCAAAATAGCAAAAAAAATAGGTCCGTATGTGATCGATGCTACTCTCCAAACACCAAGATTTTTAGGTGGCCGAGAAAGACTGATCTCTAGCAAAAAAGTTAAACTGCAAAACACATTCTTTAATCTAAACTCTGGCCAAGTTACTATCGGAGACGGCACTTTTTTTGGTAGTTATGTCTCTGTGCTAACAGGAACACATAATATAGATTTAAAAGGGGCAGCAAGAAAAAAAGCGCCAACTAAAGGAAGTGATATTGTAATTGGGCAAGGAGTATGGATATCAAGCCATGCAATAATCATAGGACCTTGTACCATTGGTGATAATGCAGTAATTGCAGCAGGATCTGTGGTTACTCCAGGAGTATATGAAGCAGGATGTATGTATGCCGGGGTTCCCGCAAAATTAAAATACAAAATAGAATTCAAGGAAGGCCAATGAAATACCAGTTTGTAACATCGATGCATAAACCATACTATGATCATATTGGTCAAGTTATGATAGAATCATGGTTAAAACACTGGAACAGAGCTGATATGGAATTGGTTATCTACGGTGAAGATTTCAATCCAGGGTTGACTGATTCTAGAATTGTTTGGAAAGATTGGGGAGAACATTGTAAAGATAATCATAAAAACTTTGTTGAACTTTCTGCAGGAAAAACTCCAGGGAGTGCTAGAATATTTGCTAAAAAAGGATTTGCTTTTTTAAACGCAATGAAAAATACCAAGGCTGATAGATTAGTTTGGTTAGATGCTGATTTATTATTTTATAAAGAAATTGATTATATCAAATTTGATGCTCTGTTGAGCAACAACAAATTGATTGCATTTTTTGATCAGTTCTATAGTGTGTACCCTACTCATACACAAGAACAATATGCTGATCTTACCACTAGAAAATCATTCGGAGCAGAAAGCGGATTTGTAATTGTTAATCCGGCACACCCTAATTACAATCAATATGTAAAGAATTACGAAACTCTTTATTCTGAGAGAGATCCGGCGATAACTCATTGGTACGATAGTGAAGTGGTTGTATTAGCGGCCAGACCTTTTTTGAAACAGGTGTTTGATCTTTCTAGTTTAAGAACAACAAATAAAACGCAAACTCCGTTAAACAGATGTTGGCTATCCGAATATTTTAGCCACCAGAAGGCAAAATCTAAAACACAATACTCTATCAAACAGTTAAGAGATTTGTGCGGCTTAGTTTGAGTAGTTTTAAAATATAGAAGATTACAAATTATGGGATATTTTAGTCAAACGGTAATTGTAGATTTGTCCTCTCAAGATGTTTCTAGACTAGATTTTTTAACACCACTGGTAACAGGTCTCAAAGTTCTGCATGTTGGGTTTGTAGATTACCCAATTACAAAACCTAAAAAAAATCTACATTTAAGAATAGCATCTGTATGTAAGAGAATAGACGGTATAGATCCCAATGCTACAGATGAAATAAAATTAGTATTATCTGTACCTAACGGTAATATATACGATTCTTGGAATGATGTACCTAACGATTATGATGTAATAATTGTACCGGAAGTTATTGAACATGTTGACAATGTTGCATTATTTCTGCAACAGTTAGATCAAGTAAAGGGAAAATTAATAATCACAGCCCCTTGTGCTTACAAACTTAATAATAACTTTAGAGAAGAAAACGGTGCATATATTGAAACAGTACATCCTGATCATAATTGCTGGTATTCTCCGTATACATTAAAAAATGTCATAAACAAGTATAGTAAAACTCGGCAAGTAACATCAATGCATTGGGCAGTTGGATCAATTATAGCTGTGTGTGACATGAATGAATAAAACTCTCTATATATTCTGGACTGAATCTAACGAGCTTACACCTCGTAGAAAAAATAATCTACAGATTATAAAAGATCAATGTGGTGTAGAATTAAAATTTTTACAAGACAAAGAAATTTATGAATATGAATTACCAGAACATAAATTTCATGAAGCGTATAAGTATTTGTCGGCGACTGCTAAATCAGATTATTGTAGAAGTTATTTTATGAACTTTTACGGAGGGGCGTACTGCGATATAAAAAGAGCCGAATGGGATTGGAGTCCTTACTTTGATCAATTAGAAAATTCTAATTATTGGATCATAGGATATCCGCTGCCGCAAGGCAACTTTATAGCAGATCCTCAAGAGCCAGACGGTGTAATAATGTCTGAATCATGGAATCAATTGATTGGCGCCGGTGCAATGATCTGTAAACCAAAAACACTGTTAACTGAATATTGGTTTAATTTAATGACTGATATTTTAGATAGAAAGAACGAGCAATTAAAAAATAATCCAGCAGCACATGTAAGAGACAGATTAAATTGGTCTGGGACCACCTCAAATTATCCGTTAAGATGGGCAGAAATTGGTCCAGAAACATTCATTAAAAGTTGTTATCTACATAAACAGTATGTTAGTCAACAATTACCGAGTCCTGCTTTAGACGAGAAATATAGATAATGAAAAATATAATAGTACAAATTTATATTAGTTTAGATAAATCATCAGCCACTGCTCCTATTCTTCCAGCCTTCGATGAACTAAGCGAAGTATCAATTGGTCTTGCAAAAAAATATTGTAACAAAATAGGAGCAGAACATGTGTTAATAACTGAACCGTTTGTTAATTTCATTCATCCAACCTACGAAAGATTCAGATTGTTTGAGGATCCTTATTGGACTGACAACTACGACAATATTTTATATCTTGATTCCGATGTGTTTATATTCAACGATGCTCCAAACATATTTGAGCGTTATCCTGATAATACAACATTCAAAGTTTGTCAACACTATCAAGAATTTTTACGCGGTGGTCCATCTCAGGGGTTTAACGCAGGAGTCTTTATGTTGAATAAAATTTCAAGAGACATAATGCTACCTCATTTAAATTATAGGGTAGATCCTCCCCTTCGTTCGCATGACAACACAGCATTAGTTAACTGTGTTAACGACTCGGGAGTTGAAGTCACAATTATGGATGCAAGATTTAATGCAAAAAATGCTACTGATTGCTACTTCAGTCACACTTGGGGATCTGGCAAAAGAAAAAAACCAAATATGGAATGTATACTCAAAGCTAAAGCACAGGTAAATTTATGATAATTGAAGAAATTTTTAACAGTTTTAAAAACAAAACTAGAGAGGGTATTCGCTGGAAAATGGTAGGCGATATGTATCGTAGAATGGATTACATACAACAGACATTTCAAGGCGTAGAAACTATTACAGAATTTGGTCCATTCCAGGGATGTTCGACATCTGCCTGGCTAATGTTAAAACCAAAAAAATTCGTTACAGTTGATCAAGGTCTAACGCTAGACAAAGAGTTATTTCAACGAGCAGCAGAAGAAGCCGGAATTGAATTTCAATTTGTGTTAGGTAATGATTTAGAAATAGAGATCGAACCCTGCGAGTTATTGTTTATAGATACCATGCACACCGAAGAACATACTTACAATGAACTAAGACTACATGCAGACAAAGTTTCAAAATATTTGGTGTTTCATGATGTAGCAGAACCTAGATTTGAAACCTATGCAGGTATAAGAAAATGGTGGGCCAATAATCCCGAATGGCGTATAAAATACCATGACAATGATGACTGCGGATTTTTAGTTTTAGAAAAATGAAAATTTTAATAACAGGTAATGCCGGATACATCGGTTCGCATCTGACTCAATTACTGAGTAAGAGAACTGATTTAGAACTTTACGGCCTAGATAGGAATAAGCCACAGTTGCCTGTTAAAGAGCAGTCTTGGAACAATATAACAATGCCTGGATATTTTCTATGGACAAAAGATTTTGAATTTGATTGTGTAGTTCACTTGGCGGCTGAAGTGGCTGTGGGACGAAGCGTGACAAATCCCATAGTGTATTATCAAACAAACACCTTAGGCACATTACGAGTCCTACAAGAGTTAAAATGCAAACGATTTATACATGCCAGTACAGGTTCAGCAGGCCCAATGAATAATCCCTACGGCATAAGCAAACGAGCCTCTGAAGAAATTGTAGATCAGTATTGTAAAGAACGATCTATTCCGTTTACTACTTTTAGATTTTATAATGTAACCGGCAGCGACGGCATTAAACCAACTAATCCAGATGGACTTATGTGGAATTTAATGAATGCTCAGAAGACCGGAGTGTTTAATCTATTCGGCAATGATTATGATACTCCAGATGGATCTGCTGTACGCGACTATACTCATGTTAATGAAATCTGCCATGCTCTAGAACAAGCTATTGATCGTTCAACAAATCAAATAGAAAATCTAGGACACGGGGTTGGAACAACAGTTAAACAGATGATCAACTTGTATAAAAAAGTCAATAACTGTGATTTTGAAGTTCGAGTTTGTCCTAGAAGGGCAGGCGATCTTGAGCGAAGTGTACTTGACAACCCCTCTCCTTTTATGCAACAATTGTATACTATGGAAGATTTATTATGGGTACCTTAACACCCGGTGCAAAATACATTTATGAAAAAGCAGACGGTATAACCTATGCTAGAGAGGTTGGTGCACCACACAATGATCGATTTGAAATTGGTAGAGATTACGAACGATTCTTAAAAGATGAACTTCAACTTTGGGAAGACATAGTTCGAGCAGGTCGGACTAATCAGGCCTTGCAAGCTGCTCTCGATCGTGTTAAAATACTATATCACCTGAGCAAAGATCATGGCTAAAAATAAACACGTAGACCTATTCAAAGATATCATACCCTGCGTTGATCAGGGAATCAAAGAACTTTGGGATGCTGCCACAGAAGAAGGCCGCAAAGAAATCAAGGGAGATCTGTGGAATCTCAACCGATACATCAGCAGTGTGGCCACCACAGACAGAGAAATACAAGAACACTATTTGCTCACAGTTAACCAATACTACAACAAGAACTGGGCCAATGTCAGTCAGCATCCTAAACTGCAATGGCTGACTCTGGCTTCATGCAGTCATGAAAGCAAAGCCAAACAGTTCCATGAATGGATTGCCTTAAAGAAAGAAAAGAATAAAAAAGAAGAATTCCTTGCAGACTTATTTCCAACTATGAAGAGAGCGGACCTTGCTACACTTGCAATCATTACCACAGACAGAGAAATCAAAGACTATTGTCAAAATCTTGGGTGGGACAAAAAAGAAGTCAATGCAATTAAATTTTAAATGCGAACACTGCGAGAAGATATTTGCCAAAGAAAAGACTTTGGTAGTACATGTCTGCGAACAAAAACGCAGACATCTCAGTCGCAATGAAAAACATGTGCTAATGGGATTGTTGACATTCCAAAGATTTTATCAACTCACGCAAAAAACACAACAGCCCAAGACATTTGAAGAATTTGCTTCATCTAGTTTCTACACAGCCTTTGTGAAGTTTGGCAGTTTCTTGGTTAATACCGCTCCCATCTATCCTGAACGATTCGTAGATTATGTGGTCAAAAGCGGAGTCAAACTGGACCATTGGTGTAGGGATGAATTGTATCAAAGCTACATCGCAGAACTAATCAAAGTGGAACCTGCTGACGGAGCCATTCAACGTAGTATTATGACCATGATGAGTTGGGGAGAATCAAACTCGGCAGCGTGGGAACATTACTTTGCCTATGTAAATCTAAACAGAGCCACGCACGATATCAAAGAAGGATTGGTAAGTCCTTGGATGATATTAAATGCCCGATCAGGCAAAGAGATGTTGACTCGTATGAATGACGAACAATTAGAAATTGTTGGACCAGTGATAGATCCACAGTTTTGGCTGCGTAGATTTAAAACACTGCCAGCAGATGTGGAATTAGTCAAGGATGTTATCAAAGAGGCTAAAATATTATGACTGAAGAAAACAAACAAGACCCCGAATCTATATCCAGTGACGACATTGATATAGAAGTAATGAGCGCCGAAGAAGACAATGAGCATTGTGTGTATGTCAAGTTTTCAAACTTTGCTGACGAAGAATCCGCAGAAGAATATGCACAATTTTTAGCAGAAACATTGCCTTTGCTGTTATTTGAAACCACAAGGATGCAATAATGTCAAGAAAATTACTAGATGGTAGCACAGTCAAAGAATCTCGCACAGCAGTGGAATTAACTATCACAACCAAGTGTCCAGAGAAATGGCTGTTAGTTGATAGGGAAACTGGTGAGATATATACTCCTTATATCACACCAGGACCCAGCCAGTGGAAGAAGATAGACTATGCCACATGGGCTCCAACTACAGAGATCAAAGACAATGCCTGATATTGACATAGACTTTGTAGACAGAGATCATGCTCTGAAGTTATTCAAGCATGTACCAGCTAGTCGTATTGACAATGATAGATTGGTCAAGCATAACACCGGAGTGTATCTGCACGGAGTTCCTGCGAGTGCTACAGAAGCCGTTTGTAGTGTGCCCTATGATCATTCAGAAGCAGAAAAGTATTTCAAGATTGATTTTTTGAATGTTGGTATCTACAAAGGTGTAAGAGACGAAGCACATCTCATCCAATTAATGGAGACTGAACCTCTATGGGATCTACTACAAGACGAAGAGTTTATCCAGAACCTGTTTCACGTGAATGGGCATGGGTCTATTCTGAGACAAAGCAAACCAGAATCTATAGAGCAGTTGGCAGCGGTACTAGCGATGATCAGACCAGCGAAACGTTATCTGATTGGCAAAGACTGGACTACGGTGATGACAGAGGTTTGGACCAAACCCGAGAATGATGAGTACTTCTTTAAGAAAAGTCATGCCACAGCCTATGCCGTGGCAGTTGTGGTGCAGATGAATTTGATCTGTGAGCAGATTAGCCACGGATACAGTTAAACTATCTTTCTAACTAAGGTGATTGATTTACGCTTGATTCGCTTGACGATGATGTCATTGAGACTGGTGCAAGGTCCGTGCATGAGTTTGACATCTTTGGTTGAGAAGTTTCTAATCACATAGCGAAATTCAGTGACTTCTCTGGCTAAGAAAATGTTGATAGGAATTTGTCTGTTTGACTCCCACCACCAGACTTCGCCTAGTTCTAGAAATCGCTGTTTTTCCTCATCTGTTTTTATCATAGAGTAGTCATACATACTGGTGACTTGAGCATCTTGGTTGATAATGATGCCCACATATTCATGGCTAACATGCACGATAACGCTGATAAAAGGGAAATTTTCTTGTAGGTTAGTTGTTATTCTCATTCGATAAATACTGCTAAAGGTCCGTTAGTGTATGCAATTTAATCCTGTTTATTTATATGTCAACAAACTCGATGTATTTACCACCCCGGCGGACACTTGGTCAACTGAGAGGTATCGCAGAGTGTATAACAGAAATCTAAA
>Ga0181358_1001291_pt1 | contig 11442 bp, 10 predicted proteins | sample Fa13VDMM110SD_FD_130096 | JGI IMG/M metagenome (GOLD analysis project Ga0181358, IMG submission 130096) | Freshwater viral communities from Lake Michigan, USA - Fa13.VD.MM110.S.D | ecosystem: Environmental > Aquatic > Freshwater > Lake | place: USA: Michigan | collected 2013-09-24
AGCATCTTCTTGTCTGTTGGAAAAACTAATGTCCATGTAAGTCTTTAGATCGGAAACCGTCACCAAAGCCATTGGCTACCTCCGATTATCGTTTAGGACGAGAACGACGTCTTTCGAGTCTGTTGGCGAGACCCCGAGCGGCACGGGCGAGAGCGCCACGGACACCACCACGACGGGCATTTCCACCAGTGCTACGAGGAGTTACAGTACGAGGATTGCCTGCATTACGACCCGCACGACCTGCACCTCTTGCTGTTCGGTTTGCGGCTCGTCCACGACGGGCTGCGTTACTTGCTCCCGCTACAGCGCCACGGCGTTGCCGTCTAAGGGCATTGAGTTCAGCCTGACGGCGACGATAGTAACGAGCGTTTCCCGGAACATTCCGACCACCTTGTCGGCGAGGACGACGGACAAAACGAGCACGTCGAACAACATCACCAGCACTATCAACATCTGTGCGGAATTCAACATCTTCAGTCGTTCTTGGTCGTGGCATCAGTAATCTCCTGAAAGGGGTACTTGGAATTTTACCACATACTGACTATTTGTATTCCCTAACGGTCGGCGTTTGGAGGGCGTTCAATCAAAACAGTGTCCTCAACAACGGGTTTTGGTACCTCAATCGGAACCCAAGCACGAGAATATTCGTATTTCTGCCAATTTTTCTTCTTTAAAAGACCGTCTGACATGAGCAAATCAACCTCGTCATCATGCATCAAGAACAGGTTTCCAAAATCGTCTTCTTCATATCTACCTGAAGCAACAATTCTTTTCACTAATTTACTCAGACCGTACGAATTGACGGAACCACGCGCCCTATTTAGACGAACATGCATCACCATCGCTTCAATTTCGTCAACATCTTGATAAATGACAGGAATCTTGTCGCCGTACTTTTTTAAAAACTTTTCGTCGTCTATGGATATTAGATATCTCTGATAGCCGTCAATAATTGTTTTATCTGAGAGCCTGACAACTAGTGGCTGTAGCCAACCATGTTCAATTAGAGAAAGTTTAAGAAGCATTTTCTCTGGTCTTAAAATGCTTGTAGAACCCCACTTAGGGATTTTTAAGACTTTATTTTTAACTTCAGTTAATTCCATGAATTCTCCTCATGTTAGTAATCCTCGCCAGCCTCTATCGCCTTCAAACGCATCGTATGTGCCCTCGTTTTCGGTCCGACAGGAGTTGGTGTTGACTGATGAAATTCGTTTAACAAGAGCGTTCTAATCAAGTATTCAAGAGGGAAACCAAATGGGTCTACTGCTCTTTTTTTTCTGAAAGCAGAAGCGAACTTCAATGCATCCAATCGCATTCCGGGTGTCAGCATGTGGTCATCAATACATTGAGATACACCATCCCAACCCATAGACGAATAGTTCAGAATCAAACTCTCAATATCAAAGTCAGCCCAATATCTCCGTTGAGCATCAATTTGAGGAAAACAGCGAACCAACTGGTCGTAAAACTCTGGCTCAGTAGCAACGACATCGCCAATGCGTCTAATTGCAACAGAATGTAAAGGAATTCCAACACGACTGTTGCTACCTGTCAATTCTGCCAAATCATAATATTCGCAATATTCAGCCTTGTGTTCATCAATGATGAACTTCATGACATCTTCGGTTGTCCAGTCATAAATGACTTTGGCAAATTTAAGAGGTATTGATTTCTGTAAAAGAAAAGGTGAAACAATGTAGTTTTCATGAAGTTTCTGTACGCACGACCTGTATCTGACCATTGACTCGTTGGCACGGACACCCATAACGAATGCGGTTCTACCCTTCTTGCCCTGCATCGTGTAGTAGTCAACAAGATTAGGACAGGGTTTTGATGGGTCTAAACCAAAGTGTTCTGCCTTGATAGCCCACTCAGGCATTTCACGAACTAAACGACCTTCAGTCTTTCTTTGTGGAGACCAAAGCAAAACATACTCACGCCGACCTAGAACCCATATTTCTTGACCCGATGGAAGGCAATACCATTCCATGTCAACCCAATCGTAATTCCTGACTTTTTCAACAAAAGAGACAACCGTAGGGCTAACCATTTCTTCGTCACGAAAAATAACTTTTACTTTTCCAAGGTTTCGTTCTTCGTGGATTTCTTTTGCAAGATAGATGATTGCCGTACTGTCTTTGCCACCAGAAAATTGGTAGCAAACAGTGTCAAAGGTGTCGTACACATGACGCAACCGTTCACGAGCGGCGTCAACACAAGAAATGTCAAGAAATAGTCTTTGCCTAGTCACTATTCTACTTAATCTTCAAAATCACCGAAGACATTATCTTGGGTTAATCCTTCAAATTCCCATCTACCATCAAGCGATGCGTAGAGAGCCTCGTCAATGCGAGTGGTTTCCATCTCAAAGTCTTCCATGAGCGACCACCATTTACGAATAGCCCTACGGTAAAAGTCTTCGGTATTTTGTGAGGCATCATCACTAGAAGACAGAGCGTTCAATCTTGATACTTCATCAAGTTTCGCTTTAACGAAAAAGTTAAATCGCTCAATTTTTGATTTACGAGCAGTGAAATTGGCTGATGTCTCAGCAATTAAAGCGGTTCCTTCTTCACCCAAATGTTCATATTCTTTGAGTTTGGATGCCTCAAAAGCATCAATTTGTTTTAGTTGTTCCTCAAGATTTGAATCTAGGTATTCAAGAGCCCTTCTCCATCTTTTGATGTTTTCAGGTAACTGAAGATACTTTTTCTGTGCTTCAGTTGATTTATTTTTTACATCGTCGGCAACTAGCCGTGCGAATGATTCGTCGTTCATTTGTTCTTCTTACTCCATGCAGGGCATATAGGTTTATAGTGGCACCATCCACACAAGACTCCGACCTTAGTTTCAAAGACCTCGGTTTCGCATCTTGCATCTATGGCATTTCTTGTTTCAATTAACATGTTAGTTATTCGTGTAACATCTTCTTTTGTTGGATTTTTGGTCAATTTAACACTGTCTTTAATGTACAGCAATTCCAATGTCCCAATGTCTTTGTCTTCTATTTCTGACAAAATAATTGCGTAAATTAAAAGTTGGTCAAATTTGTCATCACGGAATCGTGGCTGAGGAACTTTGCCCGTCTTGTAATCGCCAATATTTATCTTGCCGTCACCAATAGCCCACCTGTCAATAAAACCTTTTATTTTCACACCGCTTACAGCGTGATTAAGTTCAGTTTCAATTCCATCAAATTCAATGGTCTGTGACGATTCCATACCCATAAGGTTCTCTACGCAGTAACGCGCACGCAATCTGAACTGTGAAATGCTCTCTGTTTTACCGCGATAGATATTTGTAACATCTTGAGAGTAATCCTCCCAAATGTTTCTAAACAATGTTCTTGCGCTTAGAACATTCCGTTCACTTGCTTCAAGACGATAAAACTCCTCAAGAATGGAGTGAACATAATTACCTAAAAGCGTGTGTTCTGTTGGTGGTTCTTTGATTCCATCAATGCGAGAAAGTTTGTACTTCAACGGACATTGATGAAATGTTCCTATGGAACTTGGTGAAAGATATTCGGGAGCAGTAAGCACATCAGTCAATATCTCTGCGCGACGGCATCTCAACACTCTTCTGCTTCTTGACAGGAGGTGTTTCCACGACTGTTGCGCCGGGGAAACTGTAAGAGAGTAGTTCTGCAATCAGGATGTCAAGTTCTTCTTCAGTGAACTCTGATGGCTTTGGAACTGGTCGTCCACCACCATAATGACCCCAAAAATCTTTAATCTTTGATTTGTACTCGTCATTACCCTCAAGTAAAGACTTGAACTGTGTGTACTTTGGAGAGACGGTAGGAGCAGGAAGGGCAATCGGTGCGTCAAGCGCCTGCTCAATTTCCATCGCTTCATAAGACCGTGCAAGATACAAACCAATGCCAAGCGTTTGAACCGCTTTCTTCAAAGCGTCTGAAACGGCACCCTTAACTTCGTCTCCAATATCAACAGGCTCACCCTGTTTGGTCAACTTGATTTTCTGTCCGCCGACACCTTCTCTAGTGACGGTATTGCCCAAAATGGTTGCTGTTACTGATACATGAGCAACGATTGATGTTCCTACCTGTTCCCAACCTTTGACAATGAAAGACCAGTTTTCTACACCGATGATTTTATTCATACGAGTAATAACTTCGCTAATAGGGATGTAGACCAAACTTGCGCCACCTTTACTGAGGCGCTTCTCCATCTCGGGAGGGAATTGTTCGGTTAGTTGTTGGTAAATATCGTTCATTATATTTTTTCCTTTCGCACGATAATGCTTGTTTTTAGTTCTCCGACTTCACAGAACTGGTCTGCGTTTATTCCTAGTTTTGACAACTCTTTAATGCGCCAATAGGAAGGCTGTACATAGTCAAGAAGTTTCATGGCAATTTCCTCGTCGGTCATTGTTACTTCCCCCGTATCCATGTCAACGGACAGGTCACGCAATCTACGCAACACTTCAGAAGCAATGTCCTCGTGTCTCCATCCCTTGCGGTCAAATGCCGACTTCTTTTCAATCAATTGACCGTTGGAGGATTGGTATTCTGAGAGTTCAATTTTCTCAGCAAAAAGATTTGAAAACTGTGTAAAAATCGCCGAAATATCGCCTTTTATCGCATGAAGCAACACAAGCGTATCGCACCATAATTGCTCATCATCTTGCTCTAGGTTCTGTAAAGCCTTATCGCCAACGGCAATCATTGCTTTACGAAATTCAGTAAGTTCTAATAGGTCTTTAGATTCCATATTTCCCCTTTCGGGAACTAGGTTTAGTTCACACGATGATAACGGCTTTCCTCCGTTGAGGCAACCCCAAACCAGTTAAAAATGTGAACGCTCCGACGGCGGAGTCAACTTGGTCGTCATGGGTGCAAGCCTCTGGGAAAGATGAGACTTCATCCAACCAGTCAGTAATCCATTTTCCTCTAACCAAACGAACATTGCCGTTAGCGACAGCGGCTGCGAATGGTCTCGCCCTCGTTTCTTTGTCTCCCGATGAACGAATACCCTGTAAATCCCAACCCGGTACTACGTATCGTGCGTATTGGTCAATAAGTGCCTTACCCGACGAACCCGGCTCTTGCTCCATGCGGATGGTTACGCCCTTGCCGTCCTCTTGCGCTGTTTGATGGATGAATGCTTCAACCTTGTCTGATTTTGCCCTGACTTTACGGACATCCATGATGTAGGAGATTCCTTGGTCAAAAATCATCAAAGTGCCCACCGTCCAGTCAGGATCGGTGTTCCCTGAATGAGGCTCAGTTGCCGCCAAGTCCCAATATCTGACCGCCCTAGCACTACTTGTGATTTCGGGAACATCAAAACCGTCAATAATGGGGAAATCGGTTCTGTCAAACAATGTTCCAAGAGTGGTTGCCCACCAGTCGCCCATTTCAAGCCTTCTGCGCTCTACAGGGTCAAGAACAGACAAAGCCTGACGGTACGATTCTGCGTCAATTCCGGGGTTGTCAGTTAAAAATGACGGAACAAAGAATCTCTGCTCATTTTTACCTTCAACAATAAATCGCTGTCTGACCCAATTTGGGGCAGGGTTGGAGGCTGAACGCATCCTCAAGGGGACTTTAGAGAGTGGTCCGCTCGCAGGGCGACGGAGACGGGAGAACATGTATCTGTAGTCAGATTCGCGGATTTCCGTGACTTCGTCCATGCCAATAAATTGAAATTCAGAGCCTTTATAACGTAAGTAATCATTAGTATTATTTAAATACCCAAAGGAAACTCGCGCACCCGACGGGAAAGTGGCGACATAACTGTTGGCATTCCAATGAACATCGTCGTACGCCGATACCCAACCGCGAAAACGATCCATAAGCGCACCCGGCAAAGCAAGGTCGGCGTAGGTGCGACGGAAGAGAATCGCTGAATAGTTTGGAACATCCACATATTGCAAAGCCGCCATCAGTAGTGCACTGCTTTTGCCTCCACCTGCGGCACCACCGAATAAACCCTCAAGCGAGTAACTACGCAAAAAAACTTTCTGCGTCAGAGAAGCCTCTTCAGGGCAGAAGAGTGACTCCTTCGGTTGGAGGTAATCGTAAATTTTATCCCAGTCAGCCATTAGTCCTCGTAAATATTGGTACATACATAATGTAGTATTAAAGAGGTCTCTCATTTGCTAAGGTGATGGTCTCAATGGACATTTTCCGAAAATTTAAATATTCCCTTACCCGCCCCAACCTTGCAAACTGTTTGATGGTTTTATTCGTCACAGGAATTTCGATAGGAACGGGTCTCATTTTCCCACCAGCAGGCTTAATTGCCTTCGGAGTAACCTGTGGAATCTATGGTTACCTGTTGGGATCTGAATAATGGCTTGGAATAGCGACAATAATAAAGATCTAAGAAACAGTGCTGAAAAAGCAATGTCAAACCCCGGTGCCCCTGTCGCTTTTGACATGGGACGAGTTGGGAAACCATACAAAGACGGATGGGACATTGACCGCGCATACCGAGAAGGTATGCAAAAAGTTACTTGGGTATTCCGTTGCATAGATGCAATTGCGGGAAACCAAGCGCGACTTCCTGTCATTCTGCGAAAAGGTAACGACCAGCGCGGAGAACAAACAAAAGACAACGAATCACTTCTTGAGATTTTTAACTCAAAGTCAAACGAGGGCGAAAACTCGTTCGCTTTTAGATACAGGATTTCTGCTCAATTGTTGATGAGCACGCGAGGCGTTTTCATTGAAAAGGTTCGCTCCCGAGACGGAAAAATAATCGCGTTGCAACTTCTTCCGCCACAGTACACAGCACCAATTCCTGACAGTAAGAAATTTGTTCAAGGTTTTGAAGTTGACATGCGCAACGGAATGAAGTTTGTTCTAAAGCCCGAAGATGTTTGCTGGATACGACGCCCGCACCCATTAGACCCATATCTCTCAATGACTCCGATGGAATCCGCAGGTATTGCAATTGAATTAGAGAACTTGTCCAAACTTTATAACCGCAACTACCTCATCAATGATGGTCGTCCGGGTGGACTACTTGTGGTTCGTGGCGACATGGAAGATGACGACAAGCAGGAACTAAAGAACCGATTCCGTGGAAACCTTTCGCGTGCTGGTTCAACAACGGTTCTTGCTTCATCAGATGGTGTTGACTACATAGATACTTCTGCTTCGCCAAGAGATGCCGCGTACACCCAAATGCGTGAACTTCAAAAGAACGAAATCTTCGCGGCTTTTGGTGTTCCTGAATCAGTCATTGGTAATGCATCAGGAAGAACATTCTCAAATGCGTCAGAAGAGTTGCGTGTCTTTTGGATGGAGACAATGGCTCCTCACCTTCATACTCTTGCACGAGCATTTGATGAACTTGACGAAAAGTATTATGTTGATTTTGATACGGAAGACATTCCAATTCTCATTCTTGCAAAGCAGGAACGCGAACGCTATGTGATGGACGAATTCCAACAAGGTCTAATTAGTCTCAACGAATACAGAACTGCCACAGGTCGCAAGAAGGTTGAATCTGAACTTGCAGACAGTCTTCTGTCCAATCCGAACCTCACCCCTATTGCCAACACTGAGAAGGCTTTCAAGCCTGAAGAACAACAGCCCGTTGATATGGCTGGTGTTGACCCGAATGCCATGCCTCAAGGCTTACCTCCACAGGAAGGCGCAATGCAGGTTCCACCTCCTGCGCCACCAACAGAGATACAAATTCCTGACGCTCAAGCAGGTGTCGCTCCCGAAACAGCAACGCTCACACCTGACCAACAATTATCAGAGTTTGAAAAGATTCAGCAAGAAATGCAGTTGAAGTTCGTGCAGGAACTTGAGACCAAAGCAGATGCGGATACCGACAGATGGACTGAAATACTTGACCGTGCTCTTGAGCGTGTGTTTGAAAGACAACAGCGTGTTGTTATGGAGAAGGCTTTTGGCAAGCGTGGACTAAAAGCGCTATCCACGGGAATTCTTACCGTAGATATGGTTTTTGACGAAGAGGTTTGGAACAAACAACTCGCTGACGACCTAGAACCAATCATTTTGGCAATCTACACAGAGGCTAAAGAGTATGTCGCTTCTAGGACAAGTAGCAATGTGGTCATGGAACCGCAAGAAGTTGAAAAACTCGCTCAACAACAGGTTGAGAGAATGCAAATGGCGAATGCTTCTACCGCCGAAGAAATTGGAGCGGCTATAGCCGTTGCGTTGATGGAAGAAAGCGAAGAAGAACGCTCCGTCCTTTTGCGTCTTGCGCTAATAGCAATTTTTCTCAAACTTCTTTCCAAGCGTCGCAGAGACATTGCCGAACATGAGGCTCAGGCTTCATACAACGGCGGAGTGTTCTTGGCTGGTAAAGAAAACAATGTTGGTTTGACGAAAACTTGGATTACACGAAAAGATTCACGCGTTCGCAGTACCCATAAGACATTAGAAGGCAACACGGTTGATTTTGGTGACGGATTCTTGGTTGACGGTACGGTTTTGCGCTTTCCGGGTGACCCTTTAGCACCACCTGCTCTCACATTTAACTGTCGTTGCCGTTTGCGTTTCGGCTTCAATAAAGAGTAGTTTCAGTAAAACAAGCCCATTATACTTAAAGTGTTCCTTTTTTGGGGCTCCAAATAGTTTATTGTTAAATAAACAACTTTTCATCGGAGCACCATGCCAAACACCGCAGTAGATTCTCAGCAATACAAAGCACTCCAAGGTCAATTCAATATTGACGAAGCGCTTGGTGTCGTTGAATGCTTCGTTGCAGGCATTGGAAACAAGGACAGCGTTGGCGACATCATCGTGCCGGGCGCATTCACCGAGAGCCTTAAAAGGCGTAAACCTCGTGTTGTTTGGGGTCATAACTGGAATGAACCAATCGGAAAAGTACTTGAAATGTATGAAGTTCCATCATCTGACCCACGACTTCCAATAAAAATGCGTGCCGCTGGTATTGGCGGACTTTACGCAAAAGTTCAATTTAACCTAAAATCCGAGCGGGGACGTCAGGCTTTCGCTGATGTTGCCTTCTTTGGCGAAGAGCAAGAGTGGTCAATTGGCTACAAAACTCTTGATGCAGATTTTGACCCACAACGCCAAGCAAATGTCCTCAAAAAAGTTGAACTATATGAGGCAAGTCCTGTCCTCCACGGTGCAAATCAATTAACTGGCACAATCTCAATCAAGTCCTTTGAGGGTAATGACTCAAAAGGTCACATGCGTGACGGGAACGGAAACATCACTGAGGCGGGTCGTTCGCTTCTCGCACGCTTTATGGCGAGCAATATGCAACGCAACAAGCCACAAGTAGAACGAGACAATGAATACGATGATGACGCCGTAGATGCGCCAATGCCATCGCGTAGTCGTCAGGAGAACCTGCCATACGCACTTGCCAAGAAGTTTGGTGGAGCCGTTAAAATAAGGGAATCAGACGCAAATAGCGTTATTTTTGACCACCGCGTAGAGGGTCAAGGCATCATGACGATGCGCGTTTCATACCATTTTGAAAACAATCAATTCATGTTTGGTGACGCAACACGGGTGAAGCCACAAACCGTTTATGTCAACGCAGATTCGGATAATGTTCCTAGCGGTTCAGACGCAGAACGACGCTACGAAGACCGTTACCGCCTTGACGCTGACCCACAAGTCCCCATGGGTGTTAAGCCAAAATCACCAGAAAAAGCAGACCCCCTTGGTGGAATCATTCCGCAAGAAATCGTCACTGCGCGAACCCGTGGATACGGACCTCGTCGTGGGAACCTTGAACAACTCCTTCGTTACTGGCGTCCAATTATGCGTAAACCCGGCGGATTCCGTCGTTGTCGCGTGATTCTTGCCAACCACCCTGAACTTTACCCGTTGAGCAATATTTGCGCATGGTTGCATCACGAAACCACTGGTCTCTGGCCGAACGAAGGTTGCCATCACCCCGGCATGAAGAACTGTCGCGGAAAACTACGCAAACGGAATTGGGATGACAGCGAATTCAATAACCGTCTTCGTGGAGTTCTCAAACCCGGCAAGTCACTTGAAACCATGACCGAAGATGAAATCAAGTCGGTCTTCGACTTCCTTGAATCGGAAGAAAAGGGCTACGAGATGATGGAGGCTATGGCGAGTCGCTTGGCTGAATCAGACGAAACAGAAGAAACCATGAAGATGGAAGATGTTGAGTTTGAAAATGATGACGAAGCCGACGAAAAGGCATATGAGGCTTTGAAGAAATTCATGAATGCTGAGCCTGACTTCATTAACTACATGGCTGACAAAGACAACTGGGTCATGGAAGGCGACGACGATAACGGCGGAGTCATGGAAATGCCTTACTACAAAGGCTCTGACGACGATGATGACTGCGGTTGTGGTGGCGGAGATAAGAATCCAAAGCAGATGATTGGCATGTTAATGGCTGCTATTTCGGAGTTAATGGGCAAGGACGCCAACGAAGACATTGAGGTCAAGGCTGGTCGTGTTATCAATTCACGGAACATGCTGAAACTGCAAAATGCTTTCAATCTTTTGCAGGAAGTTCTTAGTGCAGGTGGTGTTGCTAATGACTTGCAAGCAAAATCATTTGGTTACACCGAGAACGAGACTATGACTATCTCGTCGGACAATCGTTCACTTTATGAATTGAAAGACCTTCTAGATCCGGTTTTGGATTACTACCAAATCAAATCAGAAGTTACCGAAGACGGAGTGAAGGTTGATTTAACCGACCTAGAAGATGACGCCTTCGATGCTCTCGTTAATGTGATGGATGTTCTGTAAATAAAAAAAATGCTTCACAAAATCTGTGTTGCATATGAAACGAAAACAAAACACTATTATGAGTTATACTTCAATAACAGGTTTACCACAAAAAACAGCAAAGTATCAGTGTCTGATGTCGGGCGAAAAACGTCTGACACCATGCTCTGTTTGCTCTAATCCATCAAGGTGCATTGCAAAAACAATGCACTATAAGGAGTCCACGAATATGGAAAATACGACACCAATAGTAAAACTTCTTGCTGACGGCGGAATTGAATGCGCCAAAGGTCTGGATTTAAAGGATTGTGGCTACAAGCCCGGTGCGAAAGTTTGTGGCAAGTGCGGAGCAAAGGCTGTCACTGAGACCGAACAAGCCGTCCCCTCTGATATGGCACCAGAAGCATCTACTCCTGTTCAAGGAGAAAAGAGCGAGTGGGTAACTGCATCTGAAGAAAAAACAATGCATGGTGATTCGGCTATGTCAATGACTCCGTCAAAGAAAAAGAAAAAGCCAATGATGGAAGTTCTTGACGAAGAAAAAGGCATGCACGGCGAAGACGATATGCCAATGGATGAGGCAAAGAAAAAGCGCATGATGGATTTCATGGAGCAAGAAAAAATGTACGACGAGGAAGAAAAAGGCATGCATGGTGACGGTGAAATGTCAATGGATGCACTTATGAAAAAGAAAAAGCGCATGATGGCTTTTCTTGAAGACGAAAAAATGTACGGCG
>Ga0181358_1001295_pt1 | contig 11424 bp, 10 predicted proteins | sample Fa13VDMM110SD_FD_130096 | JGI IMG/M metagenome (GOLD analysis project Ga0181358, IMG submission 130096) | Freshwater viral communities from Lake Michigan, USA - Fa13.VD.MM110.S.D | ecosystem: Environmental > Aquatic > Freshwater > Lake | place: USA: Michigan | collected 2013-09-24
GTCAATTGGAGTTCCTTCTTCGTCACCTTCGTCAGAATCTTCGTCAGACATTCCCATGTCATCTTCGTCATCTCCTTCAGCTTCTTTTAGGTCTTCCATATCACCTTCTTCCATTTCTAGCTCTTTTAAAAGTTCTTCCAAATCAATTTCATCCATTGTTTCGTCTTTTTCATCGATTTTTCCAAAGTTTCCTCGAGGACCGTCAAATCCTGGTTCTCCATCTGGGTCAAATCCTGTGCCTAAACGTTCATCAATTTCTTCCTCATCGGATTCCATTTCTTGAAGTTTCATTGAAAACATTGATTTCAATTGAGGTGTGAAAGCTTCTTCTAGAGCGGCTTTTGCATTTGCAATAGCAGTTTCTTTTACAGCTTTAGCATCTGCGATTGCTTCTTTAAGCAAGTCTCTGTTTGTTGCCATTTTTCCTAAATTTTTGTTGGGAAAATACGTTTATTGAGAAACGTAATAGAATTTTTAATTATGATACCACATAAGAATGGGGAGGGGTGGTATATTCAAGTTATATATATGTGGGGGGGATGTTAAAGTCGCAAAAATATAAAAAAAGACCCGCAAACAGTTCTTAAGGTATGTTTACGGGTACATTTATTGCCTAAGGTAGCAGGCGTTTTAAAATATAGGACACGTGCCTTTAGCACATAAAATTTCAGTAATTAATGAGTTTGTTCTAGCGTATGGATCTAAATATGTAGAACGGGATTCGTTTAACGCACCATTTTTCATCCAAGAATCAGGGTTAGATGGGTTAGAAACAAGATCCCATGTTAATAGTTCAAAATCATCTTGTACTTCCATCACTTCACCCATTTGCTTTAATGAACCCATTCCACGAGAAGAAATACCAATAATTAAACCATTTCTAACTAGTGCACCTGCAATACGGCCTGAAGTAGTTCCTAAATCTCCTGAATCAGCAAATATTTCGATTTTGCCCCATACTTCATCTCCCCTCCACCATACTTCACGGATCGCATGTGATGCGTTTTTAAGGTTGATTACTTGAGAATCAGGATGATCTAACTCACCTACTGTTTCAGTAGATTTCATTTGGATTTTACGTGTAAAATTGTCAATTTCACGATCCCACAATTCACGTTTGTAATATCTACCATTTCCATTTTTAACTTCAACAGTAGCTAATATTCCCTCAACAAAAATATTTCCACCTTTATTTACTCCTTCAACCAATCTTATTGGTTTGGGATCGAAATGTCTAGTTTCTATTAAGAGTTGTTTGTCCATTTTAGTATGAATAATCAGATTTTTGGTCTTCTGGGGCTATATAGTTTAAATAGTTATTTAGATCTTGTTTTTGGTTTAGTCCTAGATTATTGTATGTGTCTATAATTGAATCTACATCTTGCCCATTATCTAATCTACTTTCAGAGTCTTCAAGATATTCAACATTTACATCTGGCTCATCTTCTATTTCGTCAATTACTTCTTTATCTTTGGATTTTTTGCCTTTAAATTTCGACATCATTTTTTCAACTTTGTTACGAGCTACTTCTAACTTTTTGATGTCTTTTTCAATTTCTTTAACTTTTTTCTTGTCAGTTAAGGCTTTCATATCCTCATCTTCGTCAAGTTTACCAAGTTGTGATTTACGTTTATCGATTAATACGTCAATTTTGTCTAATTTAGATTGTAAAACTTCGTGTTCTGCTTCTTTGTTGATATCCATTAAATCTTTTTCTACACTTTCTTGTAAAGATTCTGCATTAAAAGATTCTTCAAACATTTGAGGTAAAACAACTACCATCCCACCTTCGGGATTTTGGTTAAGAGATTCTAAATTAGCTATAAATTTCTTTAAACTTTCAATATTAACTGGGCGTCCTCTTCCTACTACTCCAGATTCAGCTTTTTGGAGCTTAGCATATTGTTTTGCTAATTCTTTTTCAGCCCAATCTTTTAATTTTGCTACTTCAAAATCATTAGGAAATTCTAGAACATGATAAACTGCTTCTCGTCCAAGAACAGGATATTTTACTGTACTAGAACTAATAAACTTTTTAGTATATGTTTTAAATTGGCTCCAGTAAAAGTTTGATTCAAGATTTTTTAAAATACTATTAAGAGGGTTTCTATTATCTGATGGGTTATCTAGTGCATTTACTAGATAATTAGAGTATAAAATTGTGTTATCAGGTAAAACTTTTATATGAGGAATCCTTATAGATTCATTATATGAAGGAGCATTTTCTCCAGGGTTCAATAAATTAAGTTTTTTTCTAGCTATTGGGGGTAAAATATAGTATTTAGGAATAAAAATCCCACCACTTTCACCTTTAACATTAATAGTTCCCATAGTAGCAAAACCTCTACCTGCTTCTTCTAATTCAGCATCAATCATTTCACGAATTACTTTACGTAAAGTAGCTTCTTCTTCATTGATTGGTTGAACTGATTCTTTTAAATCACCATATCCACTTGATTTATATTTTCCTTTAGCTTCTTTCGGTTCACCTAAACCAGGTGCTTCAGTTACATATCCTAAATCTTTAACTCCAAATTGGCCATCTTTTGTATAATAGATTGGATCTTTTGTTAAGTTTTTAAATACGATGTCTTTTAATTCTTGCATCGTTTTATCAGCATTTTTAGGATCCTTCATTTCAGCATAGTAACCCATCATAATTTGATCAAAGATCATATTGTCAGGATTTTTTTCGTCTGAATAGTCAAAGTTATGGGAAAGATCTTCCTCTACAGGTTTAGAAACTTTTTTCTCTTCTGCTTTAACTTTTTCGTCTTCGTTTTTCTTTTTTGCTTCAGCTAAAAACGCTTCAAAAGCAGTTTCATAAGATTCTTTTTTCTTAGGATTAAATGGGGAATTAACAGCTGTTAAACCAATTATATTTTCTGCAATTATATTTTTGGTTTTAAGAGATGCTGCTGCTTCTTCAAATGTAGCTGCATTACGAACGATGTCAGGAAATTGACGTTTTGCCTCTGTAAGAAAAACACCTTTGTGTCCTTTACCTTCTTTAATTAACAAATATTGATCTTGTAGTGTCTTTTTCATTATTTTTCTGATAAAAGTTGTTTTATGTCGTTTAAATAGCTTTTCACCATTTCGATTGGTTTATTTATATCATATGAACCCGCGTTTCCACTATATAGTTCAATTGTTTCATTTTTTGCATTTGAAATTAATGGTTGAATTTCATTCATTAATTTTTCAATTTCATCTAACGAAGCGATACGTTTCTTTTGAACATCGTTCATTTCGTTTAATGTTTCGTCTTCCCAAAGTTTTTTAATATCGTATGACTTAGGTTTTATTTTGGGAACTGGTTTAAATCCCAATTTATAGTAATAAATGTTTTTAGTTCCTTTAGCGTTTGTTTTAGAAGCAAATGCTGCAGGTGTAGCATAATTAGCACCTTCACCTGCGGAAAAAGAAGCACCACCTTGTCCAGTAGCACTCATTTCTTTAAGTTTTTTACGAATTATCTCTTTTAACTTATCCATTTATTGTTTCCAATTCATTTATTAAATCATAATATTGTAACAAGTCAACTAAATCGTTATCTGTTATTCTAGCATTTTTAGATGGGGTGTCAATGATATTGATTATTTCGTTGATTTTAATTTGGGTTGCTTTATTTTTTGTACGTTTGTTTAAAACGTTTAATTCGTTTTTAATTTCATTTACTTTTGAAGTATAGAATTCTCTTAAACGAGGTGTGTTATCAATAGAGGTAATATACTCTTTTAATATCAATTTTTGTTTTGGATGTAATGTATCGTATTTTGTATTAAAATTTTCTAATACTAGTCTATAAGCTAATAAACGTACATCTTTATCAGCATTTTCAAACTCATTCATCACATCATCACGAACTTTATCTTCCTTAATTTTAGCAGCAGTTAAATGCTCTAAAATAGTTACTTTATTATTGATAGTTTGTTCGGGATTTCCAGGTTGTTGAATATTTGCAACTTCTGTTAAAGTATAGAATGCAGCAAATATTTTATAATTTGGTAATTTATGGTTAAAAAACTCATTTAAATTATAATGTTTCTGGATTTCACTAATTAAATTATATTTTTGACGTTTGATTGCTCCTCTATTTAAAGTTTTAGAAGATTCAATTAAAGTGTCAACTACAATATTTGCTTTACCTTCAGTTAAGGATGTTTTTTTTAATAAAGTTTCATATAACTTGTACTCACGACCTAATTCCGACTTAACGAAATATTTTTTAAGTATATCTTTTGCTGGGGAATCCTTACCATCTAATGTGTCGGTGGTAATCTGGCGAACTAATAGTTCAAAGAGGATGCCAGTATTTTTATACTTTGAATGTTTGATTTGCATTCTAATGTTTATTTATAAATATGTGGGGTTTTTTACTCTCGTATCTGTGATTCATCTAACAGTGAATTTCCTCTGATATCGGATTCAAAAATCATTTGTTTATTTTGATTTTTAATATCATTAAACATTTTAGCGTTGCGATTTATTTTATTTTTTGTTTCAAGAGCTAATGGGCTTCCTCCTTTATATTGGGGTTTTGTTGAATCTGATTCATCATTGTCTTTTTTAGCTCCCATGGCTCCAATTCTGTCTTTTCCAAATGCATTATCTTGTGTATTTCTATCACTTACTTTTTCAGAAGGACGGCCTAAATCTTCATTTTCATCATATCCAACAGGAACATTTGTTGATTCATATCTACCTCTACCATATAAAGCAGCTAAGTCATGTGGTGTGCCGTAAGATTTTCCTGTTTCTAGTGGATCATTACCTTCATTCTCAATTTGAGCAATACGGAATCTACGTTTAGCATCTTGAGCAATTAAATCTCTATATTCATCGTATTGATCTTCACTCAAATGGAATATATTTTCATAGATCCAATCTGTTGGTAACAACTTGTTTTCCATCATTTGAGCAGCTAAATCTACCTTTTCTTTCATTAATGCTATTCTTTCTTGGTCATAAATGATAGAAGGAGTAGTTAATGAAAGCTCAAAATTTGTCATACTTTCATCATGATATCCTTGAGTATATAAGTGAACCAAAGCAATTTTAGTCAACTCAGATACTACAATACGTTGGATTCGTTCAATTGTACGAGCAAATCGAATATCTTCAGCAGCTAAAGTTGCTTTACCTGTTAGATCCTTTTCATAACCCATAAATGCTTTAGGTACCTTAAGGGCTGCAAATAATTTATCTCTTAGATATGTAACATCTTCAATACCTTGCCATTGTAAACCTGCTAAATTATCTATTTTGGTTGCTTGATCATTTCCTCTAATAGGGATATAAAAATCTTCAAGTAGATTTTGCATGTTATACTTCAAATTATAATCACCGGTTTGTTGATCAATATATGGAGTACGTTTCATTTTAGAAATTGTCTTCTGCATAAAGTTTTCTACTTCAGCAGGAGCAATATTTCCAACGTTAATATAGAATATACGTTTTTCAGGCGCACGAACAATACGATGGATTAACATTGCGTCTTCCATCATAGTGTATTGTTTAAACAGTTTACGAGCTGGTTCTAAATACGATCTACCATAAGGTAAAAAGTTAGTATCTGTCAATAAGCGGAAATGTGACATTTCGTAATTGTCAAAGAAAATAGCACCTGCTTGGTTACCTGAATTTGGTACATTATAGTATCCATAATCTGAAGGAGATGAAATACCATCTGGGTCAAATCTAAATCTTACTGAATTTGGGTGGTCTTTATCATACCCATCTTGCCTTTCAATATGGAATGCATTATAAGGGATTACATTATATACACCGAATTTTTCAGCAATTTCTAGTTTTAAGAAAAAATCACCATATTTCAACATATTACGAATCCAAGGCCATAAGTTAAATTCAATGTTTAATACATCGTAAAATAAGTTGTATAATATTTTTTGTACATCTTCATCCGAACTACGGATTTGAAGTACTTCACCCATATCATTACGTAATGTACTTTCATCAGCTAAGATATCTAAGGCAGAAGCAATGATAGCATCTGTATCCATTGAATCGTATTCTGAATACAGTTGGGGGCGCAAAGTTTGGTAATTAAAACTGCTTTGATAACCATAAATTGAAGTATGTGAGTTAGTATAGATACGATTAAATCTGTCTACTAATGCATTTGTTTCATATTCACCTGAAACTTGTATTTTGTTAATATCAAATACTTTTAATTGGTTATCTCCTTCATTGCGAATGATAACATCAGTTGAAAATAATCGTCTTAATCTACTAAATAATCCTGTATCTGCCATGTTTTGTTTTTATAAAAGCCAAGAAATATCTTCTTGATCGTTTGAATAAGGGTTGTCTATTTTAAATGGGTTTTTGTTATACTTGTCAGCATAATTTGGTCCTTGGGAATAACCTCCAGCGTATGATGTACGAGAATTTCCTATACCATTCAACATACTTTTGGTCATTTCCATACTATTTGTTCTAAGTTTAAAAGCGGTTTCACGTAAATAACATCCAATACAGAATGCCATAATCAAATCGTCATTATATCCTCCTTGAGCTTCTGCTCTACCGTTTTTCCATATAAATACTTTCATTTCCTCTAATAGGCGTACAGAGTGGAAAACAACTCCTTTATCCATAACAGCTTCTTGGAATTTTCCAATTGATATGGGGCGAGTTGTGTTTGACATAGTAAAACCAGGTGTCATTTTACTATGATCCATGTAAGGATCAAAGAAATTGTCTACATTATTTGTTCCACCTTTTGGTGAGTAATAAAAGTTTTGATAACCTCTATCTAAAATAGTTTGTACTGTTGACCAACCTACACTTTGGTTTTCAACTGCAAGTAAAGCATTGTTATATTCTGTTGCAATGCTAACTAATAGATTTCCATAATCTTTTGTATTAATTTGTCCTTTATATTCACCTACCTGAGTAAATGTTTCAACATCAAAAATATGAAATCCTGAGTAATCTTTACCATCGCCACGAGCTACATCGGCTACAATAAGGTAATTTCTAGAATAATCTGCTGGGTCCCAAATCCATAGGTTTTGGTCAACTCCACGTTTTTCAAGAGGATCTTTTACGTGAAATTGTTCGTAAAAAGTAATATCTTCTGGGGTGAATACTGTATCACCAGATGTTGTAAAATCACAGTCACATTCTTGTGCTGCCATTCGAATACCTAAATCGGCGTCTTGTTGATTTCTCCAAGTTTGGTCTCGTTCAGGATGAACTTCCCAAGGTAATCTAATAGGTAAAAAACTATTATCACCCATTTCTGCAGCGACCCATGTTTTATGAAACCAATTACCTGTACCGTAAGGTGTAGATAATGCAATACAGCCCCCACCAGTTGCTAGTGTTTGTTGAGCTGAGGCCCATATTTCACCAATATTGTGGATGAAGGCAGCCTCATCTAAAATCAATAAAGAAACAGCTTCTGATCGACCAGCATCACTTGAGGCACCAACTGCTTTAACTTGAGATCCATTAGGTAATCGAAGTGTTAACTTATTTGCTTCGTCAGGTTTATTTGAAAATTTTAACCAGGAAGGTAAGCTTTCATACATGAATTTTACCTTAGTAACCATATTTTTAGCAGTTTCCTGCTTTGTTGCAATACAAAGAATGTTTTTATCTTCGTGAAATAGCATCATCCACAATGAATAACCTGCAGCTAGTGTTGAAATGCCTAATTGTCGAGATTTAAGTACTATAGAGTATGGGTTCTCTTGGAATAATGTAAGTACTTTTTCTTGGAATGGATAAAGATTAAATTGGATACGTCCGCGTTTTGGATGCTGGATGTAACAGTATTTTTTCATAAAATATGCTGGTGAAGTTGCACATTTTATATATTCCTCTCGGACTACCTGTTTTAAATTTCTTTCTTCCATTATTTAACTACTATAAATGTAATAATAGTAAGTACAGAAGCCACGAATCCTCCACCTAACCACTTAATTCCTGATTTAAGGTTATTATTTTTGCGAGTTAAATGGGTAATATCTTTTTCAAGATTAGTGATAACTTTATCTTTTTCAATAACTATCTTTTTATAATTATCTATTTGACTATTATAGTTTTTTTCTTTTTCAACATATAAAATAATAAGACTATCTTGAGAATCAATTTTTTCGTTAAGTTGATAAACTAGTTTGTTTACTACTTTAAGTTCAGCAATAGCCGAATCACCCTTAACTAAATCAATAGCTATGAGTTTTGCTTTGTTATATGAAAAACAAATTTTATTTGTATCTTTCTGCGAAAAACTGGTGGAGCTCAGAAGGAGAAGAACTAGTAAGGTTTTTAATTTTTTTACCATAATATGTTCGATTTTTAGTTAGTTCTTTTTCTGTTTTTTTAATTTCATTACTTAATGAATCTATAACTTTTTGTTGTTTACCTAAATCAATAGTTAATGTATCTTGTATATTTTTTAATTTATTGATTTCGGTTTTTAAGCTATCTATTTCTTTTTTTTCTTTATCGTAAGTGTTTATTTGTGTGGGTGTAGGTCTAAAATATATTAAAAATATCAATAATAGCAAAAGTATCCCACCTATGATTAGATGGGATAACTTTATTTGATATGCTTTTTCTTGGATCATATTTCAACATCTCTACCAGCGGCACGTTTCAAATCATCCATCATTGTTTTAGGAAATTTAAACTTGTCTTTTGCTAGTTTTAAGATACCATCAATTTTAGCTTTATCTTCTTTATTTTTCTTAACAGACGATAGAAATTGATTGAATTTAACTTTCTTTTCTTCAGGTGTGCTTCCTAATTGTTTTGCGGTTTCATCACCTGAAATGTCTTTAGCTGATGGGCCTTCTTCATCATCTGAATAGGATACATCATCGAATCCATCATCTCCCTTTGTACGAGTAGCTACTTTTGTTTTAGGTTCACCTGCTGGTCTTCCTTTTTTACCTGTAGAAGTTGGTTTTTCTGCTTTAGGTTCACCTGCTGGTCTTCCTTGGGGTTTGTCAGTAACTGTTTTTTTAGTTACTCCAGTTACAGATTCACCTTTTTCTAGGATACCTACGTCAATAAGTTTATTAATAAGTGGGTTAACTTCTTGCTGGATAACTCCCATTTCATTAGCTATGTCTCTTTGGCGGATTGGTTTTCCTTCTTTTTTGGTTTTTTGAATAATTTCTAATGCTTTAGCAAGTTTTATTTCACCTTTTTTAGTTGAATCTTTGATTTTATCTTGCAATTTAGCTAATTCATTTGGTTGAGCTATGATAATATCGTAGGCCATTTCATTTAATTGATCTTCTTCAAGTTCAATTGTTCCTCCGGTTTTAAGTTCTTTTTCAGCATCTACTTTACCAGTAGAGCTTAAAGTACTATATGCTGGGTCTTTTTTTAAGTCTGGGATAGCATTTTTTCCAGCATATGAGGTTTCTCCTAGGGCAGCTGAGATTTCTTCACGTATGATTTCAAGTAAACGAGTTTTTTTCATGTCTAAGTTTATTTATAAATATTAGAGACCTATTACTTGTTTAATTTTCTGTATTCTTTCCTCAGTACTACCCGATAATTCAGCGTAGTTTTGAAGTTTATTTCTATGTCTGGTAATCAGTTGTTGGATTTCTTTATTAACTTGGCTTCTATAGTCAGCATCTACAACACGTACACCATTATCTTCAAGTTCTACACCTTCAGGTGAAACATAAAATATGTAATCATACTCGCGAAGTAAATGCGATACAGCATCATTGAAATCATCCGCTATAAAATATGGAATTGATTTAGCTAAGCGAGTAAACGCCATTACATCAATTACAGTTCTATCTGTGATCATATTATCGAACATAAGTTCACTTGCACGTTCAGCCATAAACACTATTTGACCCTTTAATGTTGAATCTGTGTTTAATGGGATACCTAAATCACGTAAATATTTTGAACGTTCTGTTTTAAATTCATATCCTGCAAATTCAGGTAATTCTTTTAATGCATTAACTAGTGTTGTTTTACCAACTGAGATTGTCCCACAAAGACCTATTTTCATAACTTTTATTTAATTAAATTTTCTGCTACATAAATTGCTTGCGCCCCTGATACTGTAATACCTCTTGCACTTAAAGCATCACCTACGAAATGTACGTTTGGATAGTCGATCAAACTAAGATTTTCATAGTTTACTTTTACCTCAGGTGAAAGATATTTTACTTCAGGAATGTACATTCCCCAATCATCTCCAAGTGTAGGGAATACTTTTTTCATATCCATGATAAAGTCCATAACATATTTGAAATAACCACCCATTGCAGGTTCTACAACATGAGTTAAAGTATCTAAACTAATTTGGGTTGAAGTTACATTATTACCTTCTGATGTTGTTGATGGAGTACGAGATGGACTATAATATAAACCAGTTCCTTTTGATTGTAATTTATTTACTACATCACGTGACCAAGTAAATGGATCTTCAATACCATTGATTTCCATTAAGATACCAAAGTTAGTCATATTATTTCTATACGCTTCATCTTTTTTAGCGTGACCATTGTAACTGTGATCGCCATATGTTTCTTCTACAGCAACATAAGCAGCATTGTTATTTGTACAGAATGAACGTAACGATACTCCTTCATCATCAAATTTTCTATATAACTTAAAGTCATATGAAATATCAATTAGTTTTTGGAAGTGTTTTTGTGGTGCCTCAAATCGAACACCAATTTGAACTGATTTAGGTTCGTCTGGAAGTTCATATTTTTGGGCTAATTGTTGAGCAAAGTCAATGCCTGATTTACCTACAGCAAAAATAAGTTCATCATATGTAAGAATAATATTGTGGGTAAAAACTCTATTATTTTTAAAATCAATTCGTCTTACCTTTTCTTCCCAATAAAATTGTACACCTTTAGATATTAAATAATCGTACCAATTTTTAGCAATTTCAGATAGGTAATCTGTACCAACGTGCCATACTGGGAATAAACGTAAACCAAAATATGGTTTAATAAATTCAGGTTCCTCAACAGGATTTGAACATTGTACTTCTTCAGGTTTAGGGTGAAAACGTTTGAAATTGGTAATTACTTGATCCATCAATTCCATTGCTTTTTCTTCACCACAATATTTAGATAATTGACCTCCAATTGCTGTATGGTATGTTAATTTACCATCACTCCATCCTCCAGCACCTAAAAAACCTGTCATTACTTCTTCAGGTTTACGTTGGTATGGATCTTTACCCATATCAATTACTTTGATTAATTCTCCAGGATAACCATTATCCACTAATTTTGTTGCAGCGTTGACACCGGCAACGCCTGCTCCTACTATAACTATTCTTTTGTCCATATTTTATTTTGTGTTTTAAAGATACAAAAAAAAGTGACCCAATCCAAAGATTGGGCCACAGCTCCTAAAATTTTTTTAATCGACAGGCTATGAATCTGTCTGTA
>Ga0181358_1001300_pt1 | contig 11407 bp, 8 predicted proteins | sample Fa13VDMM110SD_FD_130096 | JGI IMG/M metagenome (GOLD analysis project Ga0181358, IMG submission 130096) | Freshwater viral communities from Lake Michigan, USA - Fa13.VD.MM110.S.D | ecosystem: Environmental > Aquatic > Freshwater > Lake | place: USA: Michigan | collected 2013-09-24
ATACTATGGCTGATGGGTCTAAATTACCTGATGGTAATGTAGGTTTAGACATGATTATGGGATTAATGAATAAAAAATAATGCCATATAACGCTCAACAAATCCCACCAATTGATTTCCGTCCTGGTAGAGCGGTAGGGGTAGCGTTACCTTTTAATGGCCCTGCTTGTTTTAAATCTACATTTACTACAGGTGAAGCTATAAAAGCTAATTTAATAGATTATTTTTTAACTAATACTGGTGAAAGGCCCTTAAACCCAACTTATGGTGGAAATTTACGTCAATATATTTTTGATCAAATTTCTAATGATAGCTTAGATGGTATAAAGCAAGATATACAAAATAAACTTGCTCAAAATTTTCCTACAGTAAATGTTCAAAGATTAGATGTATTATCACAACCCGACTATAATATAATTACAGTTCAGATATTTTACAACGTTATTAATACTACAATCTCTGGAGAATTAACATTAAACTTATAAAATGGCAGTTACTCGTAACATAAAATATATTAATAGAGACTTTTCTACTCTTAGACAAGCTCTAATTGATTATTCTCGTACATATTTTCCAAACACATATAATGACTTTACAGAAGCATCCCCTGGTATGATGTTTATGGAAATGGCTGCTTATGTAGGTGATGTTTTATCTTTTTATCAAGATAACCAATTCCAAGAAACCTTTATCCAATATGCTAGAGAAACAAGTAATTTGTATGATTTAGCTTATATGTTTGGTTATAAACCTAGAATAACGGCTACTGCAACTACTAATATTGATTTTTACCAACAAATCCCAGCTTTATGGTCTAGTGGTCAACAAATCCCCGATTATAGTTATACTATAACAATCCCAGCTAATACACAAGTTCAATCACAGAACAATAGTAACATTAATTTTATTATTGAAGATCCTATAAATTTTGCAGTTTCATCTTCAATAGATCCTACTACAGTATCAGTATACCAACAAACTGGAGGTGTAATTGATTATTTTTTATTAAAGAAAAGCCGAAAAGCTATCTCAGGAAATATCAAAACCACTACATTTGCTTTTTCCCAACCCGAAGAATTTGCAACTCGTATTATAAATGATATTAATATCATAGGAATTTTAGATATAGTAGACTTAGTTACAGGTGAAAAATGGTATGAAGTTCCCCATTTAGCTGACGAATCAGTATTTATTTCTGTTACTAATACTAACCCAAATGACCCAAATCTTTATTTAGATCAAGATGCTCCTAATTTACTTAAATTACAAGGTGTACCGACAAGATACGCTACTCGTTTTATAGGTAGTGGCTCGTTGCAAGTTCAATTTGGCGCCGGGTCTCCGAACGATACCGCGGAATTAATCACACCTAATGCTGATAACGTTGGTCTAGGATTACCATTTGAAATTGATAAGCTTACAACAGCATTTTCTCCCCAAAACTTTATGTTTAACGATACTTATGGTATTGCTCCTTCTAACGATTTAACAGTTAGATATTTAACTGGAGGTGGAGTTACTTCAAACATACCTGCTAATAATTTAACAGTATTACCTATAAACACTGCTACATTTAATAATTTTAGTTTGGCTAATACTACTATAGGTAATTATGTATTTAATTCTGTATCTATTAATAATCCTATAGCTGCTTCTGGTGGGGGAGACGGAGATACAACTGAAGAAATTAGACAGAATACTTTAGCTAACTTTAACTCTCAGTTACGTAACGTAACCCAAGATGATTATTTAGTTAGAGCATTAAGTTTACCTTCTGAATTTGGTACTATTGCTAAAGCATACGTTACTAAAGCAAAAGCTGCTAGTGATACCCCAGGTGAAACCCCAAGCACAATAGATTTATACGTTTTAACTTTTAATGTTAATGGTAATTTAACTACAGCATCACCAGCTTTAAAACAAAATTTAGCTACTTATATATCTCAATACAGAATAATTGGTGATTCAATTAATATTAAAGATGGATTTATAATTAATATTGGAGTTGAATTTGAAATAACAGTTAGACCAAACTTTAATAGTAATGAAATTTTACGTAATTGTATATTAGCAACCCAACAATATTTTTCCTTAGATAATTGGCAATTTAATGAACCTATTCTTCTTAAAGAAATTAATTTATTACTTGATGCTATTGAAGGAGTACAAACGGTAGCCTCAGTTACAATTAATAATAAAGTAGGAACAGCTTTAGGATATTCTCAATATGCTTATGATGTTCAAGGTGCAACCCAAAACAATACAATTTACCCTTCAATTGATCCTATGATATTTGAAGTAAAATATCCTAACACAGATATAGTAGGTAGAGTAGTAAACTTTTAAAAAATAAATTATGGCAGGATTATTAGATTTATACAACTCAGCTAGTTGGAGATTAGCTTTTTACCCACCTTCAGGAAACCAAATTGGTCAAAGAGGAAATGAAAATTTAGGTATAGGATTAAATGTTAACAATAGTGCTTTAGTAGATTCATTTGATGTAACAGGCCTAGATGTTGAAAATCCATCTTACCGTTCACCTGGTTTAACACCCCCTAAATCACCTGCTTTTACAACTCGTATAGGGTCTAACGTAATTCAAGTTCAATCTTCTCAACCTTATAGTCCAAGATTCACCTACCAAGATCAATTAAGTACAGTAGATGGTCAAGGTAGTGTTTTAGTATCTAGAGCATCTGATTTTTATAGATAAAAAATGGCAGTATATAAACTTTTCCCATACAAGGATACTACATTATATTCACAGTATCCTAAAATGAATACGGGTATAGATCCTATTTTACAAGTATCTAACCTTAACTTTGCTATGAACACTTCACCACAAGTTGCTAGATCACTTGTAAAATTTGTTAATAGCGAAATTGCTGAAACTTTAAATGGTTTAGTATCCGGTTCTCAATGGGATGCTTATTTAAAACTATTTATAGCCACAGCACAAGGAATAGTAGAAGATTCGATTATAGAGGTATGGCCTGCTGCTGTTTCCCCTACAGGCTCAACTTGGAATAATGGTACTGGTACTTATTTAGATCAACCCTTAACCACAGATGGTGCTTGTTGGGAATCTCCATTTTTTGCTGATGGTAATGCTTGGCCAATTAATACTTTAACATACTCAACTGGCTCTTTTAATGCAACATATTCAGTCCCTGGAGGGGGTGCTTGGTATACTAGTTCAAATGGAACTAATTATACACTAGTTACCGAATCTTTTGATGTTAGAACTGTAAAAGATCTAAATGTAAAAGTAACTGATATTGTAAAAACTTGGTATTCCCATTCAGCAATAACTAAAGTTAATAATTTACCTAACCAAGGATTTTTAATTAAGTGGGAAGATAATATTGAATTTAATCCAAATAAATTAGTTCAACCTGTAATGCAATATTACAGTGTTGATACTAATACAATTTATCCCCCACAACTTGAAATTAGATGGAATGATTTTGTATGGGAAACCGGTTCATCTGGTATTGAGGTATTAAACCAACCTAATCTTAAAATTTCATTAGCAGAAAATCCTGGTACTTTCTTCCCTGAAAGTATTAATAGATTTAGATTAAACGTTACCCAGATGTACCCTCCTGTAGTATGGACTACATCTTCTTTATATACAATACAACACTATTTACCCTCAGGTTCATCTTTTTATGCTGTAAAAGATTTAGATACTAACGAATACGTAATTGAATTTTCAGAATACACTAAAATTAGTGCTGATACTACTTCAAGTTATTTTGATATTTACATGAATGGTTTAGAACCCGAAAGATATTATAAAGTTTTAGTTCAAGTAACAGCTGGGGGTAGTACAACAGTTTACGACGATAAATACTATTTTAAAGTAGTTAACGGATAATGGAAAAAGTTACTTTAGTTAAAGAAAACTTTACCTCTAAAATCCAATATCAAGAGGTTATTGATACTTCTTTTACTCAATTGGTACCCCCTACTCCTATAATAGATGAGGTTTTAAATGTTCCTACTATAGATGAATTTTTCCAAAATTACGAGCAGTTATTTTTTGAGATACCTAAATTTGGAGAAATTAATTCTCATGAGTATCTTATAAAAACAAGCCAAGCATATATTGGTTCTTCTGTATTAAATGATGAAATTGTTCTCCTTCAACAAGAAATTACTCAATTAAGAAGACAATTAATCGAACTACAAACTCAACCCGCTCAACTTATATCACAAACTTTACAAACTTCAGGGTTAAATTTACCACAACTTACACTTCCACCATTACCTACACTCCCTTCATTTGAAAGCCCTAATATATCTAATGCAGCTTTAGATCCCAACTCAACAGTAGATCCAAAATCATTAAGAAAGAAGCAAAGAGAAGAAAGAAGAGCAAATCGTAGAAAAATAAGACAAGAAAGACAAAATAATAACTAATTATGGCTGAGTTAATAGATATATTTCTTATAGATCCGGTTACATTCTCAACAGAAATATACCAGGAATCAGATATAAGCTTACTTAATGTTAACCTTTCAGAGTCTGTATTTAACCCAAATACGGACTACGTTGAATTTTACATATATGATTTAAATAATAATATTTTAAATTCTTCAGTCCCATTTACTGATTATTCTATATTAGATAATGAATTATATATTGATCCAAATATTAATGTTACATTAGCGGGGTTTGATCAAGGTACTGTTAATGTAGTATATAATTTTTATCAAACTTTACTTAGTTCTTCTACTAGTGTTTATTACTATATTAAAGAAATAAGTCCCAATAGAACTGAATTAAGACTAGCTTCTACAACACTAACATCCAATGAAATTATTTCCTCAGTTACTGAGTATGTAAATTTTAGAAATAGTCAGTCTGAATTTGAAGATTTTTATCTTAATTTTGGAGATAATTTTACAGTTATAGCTAATAATATTTTATTAGATGTTATAGGAACTGAAGCTACAATATTAATTAAATTATATGAACCTCTTCCTAATAATATAAGTCTTAAAGACCAATTATGGGTAGTCGATAAAATATCAGATAGTCTAGCATACCAATTGCTATATATAGATCAAGTTACTCTACAAAATTTAGGAATTCCTATTAGTGGTCCTAACTTTAATATAGCTGCTTCTAGTCAACTTAATAATTCTACAGAATTTGCTAGTTTAGATAATTACATTAATGCTTCAGTATCTCAATCACAATATCAGGTAAATAGTTACTTTAATAAACCTGGTGTTGAAATTAATATTGATTATTCTAATTTTGAAAATTTCGTTAACTTTTCTTCGGCATACGCTCGAGTAGAAAATTTTTTTACTAAAGTAACATTAATTCAATCAGCTAGTGCTTTATTAGATGATTTAAATACTTTAACAGCTACATCAGCTACTGCTAACGAAATTAATTCAATTAACAATTTTATAAATAGTACTATCACTAACTTTGATGGGTACGAGTACTACTTATACTTTGAATCTAGTTCTACTACATTCCCTAAATCAAATATAGAAGCGCCTTTTGAAAACGTAGCTTATACTTCTTTAGCTGCCCAAACATGGGTTACTGCTAGTTTAGTAGATGCTACTGAATATGATGAATTCAATAACAATTATCTAAGATACGCTATACCTGAATACATCAGAAATGATGTTCAAAACGATAATTATATGACCTTCGTTAATATGGTAGGTCAATTCTTTGATGATAATGTTTGGGTATATGTTAAAGACATTACAAACAAATATGATGCTGATAACCGTTTAGATTATGGTGTATCAAAAGATTTAGTAGCTCAAATTTTAAGAGATTTTGGTGTTAAACTTTACCAAAACAACTATAGTGACTTTGACCTTTATTCAGCATTTATAGGTACTACAGCTTCAGGTAGTCTATTCCCCTATCCTTTTATGACGAGTTCTTTACCTACTCCTACAGGATATGAGTACGTAAATACAGCTATTTCAGCTTCAAATGATGCTGTCCCAATTGATGATGTTAACAAACGTATTTACAAACGTTTGTATAATAACTTACCATACCTTTTAAAGAAAAAGGGTACAATAGCTGGTTTAAGAGCTCTTATTAATGTTTATGGTATTCCCGATACCATTTTACGTATTAGTGAATTTGGTGGTAAAGATAAGATTAATAATAATGATTGGGATCTTTGGTATGATCAGTTTGATTATAAGTTTGCTACCAGTGGTAGTGGTTGGATTAATACTGGGTGGCAACTAAATAGTAATTGGAATGCTACTAATAATACTCCTGCTACTTTACAATTTAGATTCCAAACCCCAGGTTTAGATTCAGCTATAGCTTTCCCAAGTCAATCTCTTTGGAGTTTAGGTAATGGCAGTCCTGCTAAAATTGTTCTAGAATACACGGGTTCAGGATTTATTTCTGGTTCATTTAGTGGTTCAGCAGCTGATCCTTACAATGAATTTGCTACCCTAAAATTAATAATAGGTACAAACTCAGCTAGTGTTTATTTACCATTCTTTGACGGTGATTGGTGGTCTGTAGCAGCTACTGTAAATACTTCAACTCCATCCGCTAATTTTACTTTATATGCTGCTAATAACATATATGATGGGTGGGATGGTTCTACTATAGGATTTATATCTTCTTCATCTGTAAATACTAGTGTTGGGAATTGGACAGGATCAACTTTTTCTTATTTTCCATCTAATACTAGAGCTAATATAGGTAACTACGTACCTTTTACGGGTTCATACCAAGAAATTAGATATTTTACATCCCCACTTTCAGAAAGTGTATTTGCAGATTATGTAATGAATCCTCAATCAATTGAGGGTAATGGTATCAATAGTGGTTCACTTCAACTAGCATTTAGAGCCCCATTAGGGGGTGAATTATATACAGGTTCAGTTTCAATACACCCAAAAGTAACTGGATCTTGGATTGCTACTTCTTCATTTGCTTCTAATAGTAATTTTGGAATTAATAGTGGAAGTTTTAATACAAATAGAGGTACTATCTACTATGATTCACCTCCTGTAGGTATTAGAAACCGCAACACAGATAAAATTAAGCGTTACGAGACTATTTTACCTCCTGACGTTTATGGTGTATCGGCTATGATGCCTTTACCAAATTCTAATACTCTATCATCACAGATTTCGGTTCAACAGTCTTCATTTATAAGTGAAAGTTATACTAATAATATTAATTTATTAGAGGTAGCTTTTTCACCTCAAAACGAAATTAACGACGATATAATCAATTCTATCGGTTTCTTTGACTATGGTGATTACATAGGAGACCCGCGTTTAATCCCGTCGAGAAGCACGGAATACCCGTCATTAGTACAGCTACGTGACCAATACTTTTTAAAGTATATTAAAAACTATGATTTAACAGATTTTGTTAGATTAATCAAATTCTTTGATAACTCACTCTTTAAGATGGTTAAAGATTATGTACCCGCTAGAACTAGTATTGCTACCGGTATTGTAATCAAACAACACATGCTTGAAAGACAGAAGTACCCACTTCCACAAGCAACAATTGAAACTCCACAAGGTGCTTATAGTAGCTCAGCTAGCTTAACCACCCCAATCCTATTCCAGGATTTAACATTAACAGGTTCAATTGGTCAAGTTCCAGCAATGCTAGATGGTCAAAGAATTTATAGAGCATCTAGTGATTATGAATCATTCCCACTTTACACTTTTACAGGTTCACAGGGTGGTACTTTACCTAATCTAATAACTAATTTCAATGAGGATTTTGGATTCACAGTTAATCAAGTAGTTAACGTAACTCAAAGTTGGGATGGATATAATGTAACCCCATTTAAGTTAATTCCCTTTACAGATAGTACTGCTCAAGAATTTATTAACGGGGAATTTAGTGGCTCATCTATTGTAGCTACAAATGGTGAACTGAATCCTGGATGTGATCCATTTAAAGTAGCAGATACTACAGTTGTTACATACAATATTCAACATTATACCAATAATAATTTTGGACAATTCTCTTTTCCACAACAACAAATAAATTTAAGTTTATTTCTTAGTGATGACCCTTTTACAGGTATACCTGTATCTTCAGGGGGAATAAATGTTTGGTGGAATTCATCTCGAGTAACAGATAGAGAAACTTCCCCAATTACTTATTACGATACTTATAAAGTTGAGTGTATAAAAATCTCTAAAACCTCAGGAAATGGTTTAAACTTAGGAAATTTTATTCCGAGTTCAAATAAAATTATAATTCCATCTATTGTTGTTAATGATAGTATGGTAAGTATAATTTTCTCCCCAGGTTCATTTATTAGTTTAACAAATAATAGTAAAAACTATATTGAATTAGATTTAGTAGATATTAGTGAAAATACTAATTATTATCTTTTAGAAGTAATTCAATCTGATGGGTATGAATTTACTATACTTAGTGAAGGAACAGGATTTTTAGAAGAATCAACCCCAGCCCCAGTTACAGCCTCAATCGATTCTAACACACAAACTCTTTTAGAACCATTTGTTCCTACAAGTTTTGAAAATAGTGATTGTAACGCAGTTTACGGAAACGCAGTTTTAGCTAGAATAAATCCAACATTTATGGATATTGATTATCCAAACAGTGCTACTATTCCTATTAATCAACAAGCTATTTTAAATGGTAATGCTACTCCTTCTACAGTACAAACCTTTAACTATAATACTAGAAGAAGTACTTTACCACGTTATATAGGTAGTAGAAATTCAGATGAACAAGGAATAGACGATCCAGGATACTATTATGGATCAGTTAACCCAGAATTAAATAATCCATTTTACCCAGCTCAAGATAGAAGTAACTTAATTCTTGAATTTAATGGTGGGGGTGGTTCATACCCCGAAATCGAAAAAGGTGGTGCTGTATTTGTAACCCAAATGATCAGTGCTACTGGTCCCGATAATGTTTTTTATACTAAACAAAAAGATCAAGAATATACCGACATTCTAAATTATAATTATAGAGGATACGATTTTGAAAACTTTGTTATAGTAAATCAATATGATGGTTCAAATGCTACTATGCCCCCAACTTCATCACAAATTGTGATAACCGATGGTAGCATCCCTGCTCTATCAACCTTTATAATCCCATCTACAGCAACTGCTGCTGGTACCGGATCTATAGTATTTAATACGGCTAACCAATTTGTTACATGGAGTAACCAAACCGCAGGTAATAGTTGCATTTATACTGTAACAACTAATGCTAATGGTTCTGAGTGTACTGGCTCTCAAGTATCTACTAATACTTTTTTAAACACTTTATATACAGGAAGTGTTTCTGGTAGTGAATATTACATATCACTTTATCAAAATTTAGGAGATACAGCTACAGGTACCTTAAATCAAGTTTTAAACTGGCCTATTAAAATTACAGGTGTAAGTGTAACTAGTGGAATTAGTTATTTAGCAGCCGGTATTAAAGAAGCTGATTTTAGATCATACTCTATTAATAATGATAAAGTAGGAGGTAACCAAAACGTAGGACAGCCGGGTAATGTATCTGGGGTATCTTTTGGTGCTTTAATTTGGGCTGTAGATAGAAGTAAAAGAGCAGTTGTAATGCAGGCCCCCCAAGTTACCAACTTTTCAGGTATACAAAAAGGAGCACTAACTAAACCAGATAATACAGTGTTTGTTCAGCAAAACACTGAGTATATTACTAGAAGATTTGGTAGTGACCCAACACCTAACATACCTTTAGTTCAATCCACCCCACGTCCTCAGTCCCCACCACCACCACGTAATAGTGGGGGAGGAGGTTCATCAGGTCCTCTAAATCAGGATGGTAGCTTCTCATAATGTTCTACTATAAAAGAGGAGATATAGAAATAACAGATCCTTGGGAAAGACCAAATAATATAAATTTTGAGTCTTTCCTAAATGATTTTAAAAAAATAAAAGGAATTGAGGATTATCAAGTATATTTAGTTGGAGCTTTTTGTGAAAACTATTATTTAGATACTCAAAGAAAAACTTGGGATGTTGATTTAATATTAATAGGCGAAATAAAAGATTATTTAAAACTAAGAAATATATTAAATAGAGCTATGAAGATAGGCTTTAAACATAGTCTTTTAGTAGATATATCTTGGAGAAGTAGTCTTCCTAACTTAAACTTGTTTTCTCAAGAAAAAGTCATTACCTATACGAACGCCGAACAATATACTTTAGAAACTGAATGGAAACAATCAGTGGAAGGAGAAATCAAAGAAATACTTTCAGGGTTATATTATGTTAAGTTTAATCCTATAAAAGCATATAATAAATTTATATCTAAAAACTATACATTAAACTATAAAAAAATCGAATTTTAATATATTTATAATAAATCAAACATTAAACAATGGGATATTTAAATAACTCAGTAGTAACCGTAGACGCTATCCTTACAGATAAGGGCCGTCAATTACTCGCTCAAAATGATGGTTCTTTTCAAATCACACAGTTTGCTTTAGCTGATGACGAGATTGACTATACACTTTACAATCCTAACCAACCATCCGGGTCAGCCTATTATGGTCAAGCAATTGAAAACATGCCTTTATTAGAGGCGTTTCCTCAAAATACTCAAATCATGAAGTATTTGCTTACTACTTTACCACGTGGTACTGCTAAGATACCTATCCTAGATTTAGGTTACACTTCAATCGTAATTAAACAGGGGGCTTCATTAGCAATTACCCCACAAACCTTAAACTACTTAGGTGGAAACCAAAGCGAAGCAGCAGGTTACACAGCTACTATTTCTGATGTTAGATTATTTAGCCAATTTAATGGTGTAGGTATTAACACAACAGATGCAGTTGCTTTAAATGCTTCAACAACATTAGGCACTTCAGTATCTAAAACAGTAGTAGGCACAACAATTAATCTTAAAGCAACTACTGTTAATACATTATTTGGTACTAACTCAATATTATATGCTACATTAACTGTAGTTGGTAGAGATTCAGGAGCACGTATTCAAATCCCAGTTCAAGTAACTAAAGTATCTTAATTTATAAAATATGTCATTTCAAGCTCTCGACCTAGATGATTTTGTAGTATCAGTAGACTCAGTCACTGCTGGTTTATGGACTGGTGAAACCGCTAGTTTATTTACGTTTTTTACGTCATCTACCCAAGCCGCTTCTTCAGCTGGTAACTATTACTTAAATGTTTACAATACTGCCGCTACTGAATCAATTCAATTTGCTGTTACATATGGTAATGCAACCGGATTAGGTACAGAATTATATGACTCATCAGTATCAGGATACTCATATTCAGGTACTATTTGGGGTCAATATCAGATTTTAGTATTAGGTGATGAAAATGCTAATTTTTCTTTTGGTGGTATTACAGGTTCTGATTTCTGGGCACTTTCATTTG
>Ga0181358_1001302_pt1 | contig 11398 bp, 15 predicted proteins | sample Fa13VDMM110SD_FD_130096 | JGI IMG/M metagenome (GOLD analysis project Ga0181358, IMG submission 130096) | Freshwater viral communities from Lake Michigan, USA - Fa13.VD.MM110.S.D | ecosystem: Environmental > Aquatic > Freshwater > Lake | place: USA: Michigan | collected 2013-09-24
CAAAGTGGTGATTTAACTGGTGCTAATTTATCGTTAACATTACCAACATCTAATGGAACTAGTGGTCAATACTTAAAAACTGATGGAACTGGGGTTACTTCATGGAGTACATTAACACAAGCTGGTGTAACAGTTAATCAAACAGCAGCTATAACACCCACAACAACCACAATGACAACCATAACTGGACTTACAACTACGTTTACAGCAGACGCTAATCATCTTTATTTTATATCGACAGCTGGGTGCATCGTAGATGCTGCATCAACAACAAATAGAAACGTAAATTCACAAATATCAATATATGTTGACGGTGCTACCATAAATGGTGGAACATCTGTAGCTACAGCTCAAAACTTTGCAACAACAGCACGTTGGGGTTACGGACCCTGGTCTATAAATTTAGTTGTTTCATTGAGTGCTGGTAGCCACACTATTGATGTGAGAGGAAACCGAAGAACTGAATCAAATACAGATAACCCAACAATTGGTGGAGCCGCTGGTGGTATATGTCAAGGTTCACTAACGGTTTTAACATTAACTAAATAAATCATCATGAAGATATTATTTAGTTTATTTATATTATTATCGTTAAATACTTTATGTCAAGGTTCATTAGTTGTATCTAATGGAACCAACATCGTATCAACAAATAACCCAACTGTTAATTTGTATAATACAGATTTATATAATAACACGGGTAATAGTGATTTAGGAACTGGAACTATATGGTCATTTACTGGAAATGTACCACAAAATATAAATGGTACAAATATCACAAATTTTCATGGTTTAAGATTAAATAACACAAACGGATATACTTTATCGTCTAACACCACAATTACGAATCGTTTAGAGATGGTTAGTGGTAATGTTGACTTAAACGGATACACTTTAGAGATTGGGTCAAGTACATCAAACCCTGGTGAAATTAATTGGACAAGTGGTACAATCATTGGTCCTTTAAAAAGATGGTTTGCCCCCTCAACTAACTCAACACAATCATCTGGGATATTTCCAATCGGAAATGATGCTACAAACAGAAACGTAATTATAAACTATACTCAAGCACCAACAGATGGAGGTTATATTGTTGTTGAATATAAAAATGGTACTCCTTCAATGACAGATATATACAGTGGATTACCATTATGGACATCAGATGGACAACTTATTCAAAATTATGAAAATCAAGGTTACTTTGATATAACACCATTTGATTACAATAGTTCATTAAATACAAAACAATATAATTTAACAATCAGGGGAAATGGTTTAACTAGTGTAAACGATAGAACAGGTATAAGATTATTGAAATGCCCTGGACCCAATCATGATACATGGGTTTCATGTGGAACGCATTTATCTGTAAATGGTAGCTCAAATAGTGATTTTACAACTACCAGTACAAACGTTATAGGTTTTAGTTGGTTTAATTTTGGTGGTGGTAATGAAAATCCATTACCAGTTGAATTATTATATTTTGAAGGTATAAAGCACCCATTATTTAATCTATTGAAATGGTCAACAGCTTCAGAATATAATTCTGATTATTTTAAAATAGAAAAAAGTGTAGATGGTGAAAATTGGTCAAATATATCAACCATAACCGCAAGTGGTAATTCAACGCAAGAAATTAAGTATTCAATTATTGATTCCAATATTGACCCAATTATAAATTATTATATATTAAAACAAGTTGATTATAATGGAGAATATAAAATATACGGGCCAATATCAGTAGATAATACAAATTCGTTTAAAAAAATTATCAAGTGTGTTAATATTTTAGGTCAAGATATTAACCAATATACCAAAGGTATATTATTTGAAATATATGAGGACGGTACATCACGAAGAATAATTAGATAATAAAAAAAAATTAAAAAAAGTGGGGTAATCATTTGGTGGTTACCCTTTTTTTATGTATCTTTGCTGAATAATTAAAAAAAATATGTTAGCAATAATAGAATACATAAGAAAAAATGGTTTAGAAAAAGCAATATCTGAATTCAATTTGATTTGTAAAGAATATGAACATAAAATTTTACTAAAATACAATCAGATAGAATCTGACATGTCAATACCAGAAGTCCAAGACTGTAGAGGTTTAATCCTTGAAAAAAATACTTGGAATGTTTTAAGTTTGGCTTTTAGGAAATTCTTTAATAGTGGTGAAACACATGCAGCAAAAATAGATTGGGACACAGCACACATCTTAAATAAAGAAGATGGTACTATGATACAAGTTTATTGGGATTGGCATGATATGATGTGGTATGCTGGAACTACTGGAACTGCAAATGGTGAAGGTGAAGTTAATAACAAATATGGTACAACATTTAATGACCTATTTTGGGATACCGTTAACAACAAATATACATTCAATGAATGTTTGTTGAATAAAGACCTTATATATGTCTTTGAGTTATGTACTCCGTACAATATTGTTGTTACACCGCATGGTGAATCATCAGCAAAATTATTGGCTGTTAGAAATAGATTAACATTAAAAGAACTATCACAAGTTGATTTATTTATGGTTTCAGAATCATTGGGGATACCATTGGTTAAATCATATGACTTAAATGTTGGTAATGCTGATGAATTAGCTAAAACATTAGTTGGTATGCCATGGTCCGAAGAAGGGTATGTTGTTAGAGATGTTAATGATAATAGAGTTAAAATCAAAAATCCAGCATATTTGGCCGTTCACCACTTAAAAGGTAAAACTGCTGAACACAACATAATGACTATCGTTAAAACTAATGAAATCGAAGAATTCGCTTCAACGTTTCCAGGTAGAAAGGAAGAACTGTATCGTTTAAAAGAAGGATACGATGAATTGGTATCCAAGTTGGAATCAATATGGTCTGAACTTGATGAAATAAAACCATCTGATGCATCTTCTAGTGAAAGAAAGAGGTTTGCTATGTCATTAATGGAAACAACCGCTAAACACGATTTAAAAATGTTTACTGGATTGTATTTTGGGTTGGTTGACGGTAAAGTGAAATCAATTAAAGAATATATGATGGATTATGATGACAAGTTATTGTATCATTTGCTTTAATATTTGTGTAATTGAAATAATAATAGTATATTTGCAATAATAAAAATAATCAGATATGAAAAAAATGATTAAATACCCATCTACTCCTCAATTTAGGGAAGTAGTTGTTAACGTAAATAGAAGAAATAATTTCCTAGGTTTAGATGAAAATGGTGATGCTATTTATGACCCTAGTTTACCAAAACCAATTATTAAATTTATTGGAACGGTTAAATTACATGGTACAAGTGCAGCTGTATTATACAATGATATTTCTGGAATGTGGTCACAATCTCGTGGGAATATTATCACACCAGAAAAAGATAACGCTGGGTTCGCTTGGTTTTCGGAATCAAAAAAAGACATTTTTTTAACTTTAATTGATGAGATTAAAACAAAATTTAGTATTGATACTACATTGAACACGATTGGTATTTATATGGAATGGGCTGGTGGTAATATCCAAAAAAATGTTGGAATTTGTAACATAGATAAAACAGCATTTATTTATGGTGTTAAAATTTCACCGTTTAATGATGTTGATGATGAAAATTCGACAGCTTATTGGGTTGACTATTCTGGGTTAAGAAATAATGAAAATAGAATTTACAATATGTTAGATTTCAAAACATTTGAAATTGAAATTGATTTTAATCGTCCAGAATTAGCTCAAAATTTAATTTATGACCTAACAATGGAAGTTGAAAAAGAATGCCCAGTTGCAAAAGCTTTTGGTTTTGATAGCACAATTGGTGAAGGGATTGTTTTCTCTCATATTTTTGATAATGGTTCTAGAGTTTTTTTTAAATCAAAGGGTGATGCGCATGCTGGTGTTAGTAAAGTTAAAACTATTAAAAGAGTTGATGATGTAAAAATCAATAAATGTATCGAAGTTGCTGAAAAAGTCACACCTAATTGGAGACTTGAACAAATGTTAACTGAAACTTTTGATTTAATTAATGGTGGACAATTAGATGTGAAAAAAACTGGTGATTTCATTAAATCAGTTGTTAATGACATCATCAAAGAAGAAACAATAACCATTAGTGAGAATGATTTAGAATTGAAAGATATTACTAAATATGTTTCACAAATTGCCAAAGAATTCTTTTTCAATAGATTAAATCAAGTTAATGGTCTTATTTAAGGCTTTATTTTTTAATAAAATAACGTATTTTAATAATAAATAAAAAATATGAGTAGAGTAAAATATGTAAATAAAGTTTTTAGGTTATTAAAGGGAATTGAAGTATCATTTAAGGGTATTCCAGAACCATTAAAATTTAAATCAGGTGAAGAATTTCACATTGTTGCTGATGTTTTATACATGAATGGGTTTCCATTACCAGCAATGTTTCAAGCACCTATAATTAATTGGATAGAGTCAAACCCTAGATTATTTATAGATGATACAAGAAAATTCTAAACCGACTACTGGTATATGTGTTGATGGTGGTACCGAAGGTAATCCTGGACCATGTTTTTATAGGGGTGTTAACTTGGAAACGGGTGAAATAATCTTTGAAGAACATTTGGGTCCAGGAACCAACAACATTGCTGAGTTTTTGGGGGTATGTCATGCAATTCACTATTGTAGTAAAAATGGTATTGAACCAAATATTTGGTCAGATAGTAAAACTGCAATTGCCTGGGTTAGGGATAAAAAACATAAGTCAACATTTGATGGTGAATTAACTAAAAGAATGGATAAGGCTTGTGATTTCCTCAAATCTAACGACATTAAAATAAATAAGTGGCTAACTAAGGAATGGGGTGAAATTCCAGCTGATTTTGGAAGAAAATAAATAATATGTTTGAAAATTTTAAAAAAATATTTTATTGGGTAATATTAATTTGCTTAAGTTTTGTATGTGTTATTTTAACACTTAAATTGATTTATTACTTGTTGATAGTACTAGCCACAATTGGGTTAGCATTAATTATTAAAACATTATATGAAAAATATGGAAGAAACTAAAACACCTTATGAATGGTGTGTTGAATATAATATAAGGGTATTAGATTTAAAGGAATGGCCAGTAGAATACTATGGGTCAAAACAAAAACATTATTTTGAAATGTCGTTTGTTGGTAGAGATGAATTTTTGGAATTAATTTCATCTTGCACTGTTAAAGCAAATTCGCAACCAAGAAAAAGTGAAGAATATTTGGAATGGAGAATGTATGGATTATGTAATTATCAGTTTAATACTATACATGGGGGTATTCAATTCGGTCATGCTGTGGTTGAGTATAATAATATAATGTTAGATGGTAATTCTAATATGCAAAGTGTTAATTTTAATCCTGAATTAGTTAAATCTATTTTAATTCCTTTTAATAAATGGAGAAAAAAAGATAAAACATTTATTATCCTAAACGGGGGTACTACTAATAATGATTCTGATTTAGGTAGTATGCAAAAACATAGAAATATGTTATACGATAATGGTGTTTTATTCTCTGAGTTCTATGAACCAGATTTAAATAATGCACTAACATCAATTTGTTTTTTAGTTGATGAACGTGTTTGGAATAAAGAGTCATATCAAGATTTTGTACCAGAGGTTTTACCATGGTCTAAAAATAAACCTTCAGAAAAGAAACTATTAGAGTTAGAAAATAGAAATAAAGTTAATTATGAACATTGGGTGACCAAAATAGGCGGTGAAACAAATACTTTCCTACGTAAATTTTTAAAAGATAAAAAATTGTTATAAAAGTGATTTTTATCGAATGTACGATATATTTATTTATATACATTCGATACTATGGTTAAAAATTATTATGTTTATCAAATAACAGATGAAGTAACGAACCAATTTTATATTGGTTCCAGGGGTTGTTATTGTGATATTAATGAGGATAAATATTTGGGGTCTCCAAAAATTTGGAAACCAAATAAAAAAAGATTAACAAAAGAAATAATTTCATCTTTTGAAAATAGGAATGATGCAATACTTTTTGAACGAAATTTGATAATTAATAATTTATCAAACGAATTGAATATGAATTTTAGTATACCACACCCTAATATTCATCGTGAAAACTTAATTACCGCTAAAGATAAATCTGGTAAAATAATAACTATTTATAAAGATGACCCATTATTTGGTGTTGAATATTTTGGGGTTTCAAAGGGGTTAGTACTAGTAAAAGACTGTGAAGACAATGTATTTATGACTAATGTTACTGACCCTAGATATATTAATGGGGAATTAACACATTATAATAAGGGTAAAAATGTTGGTTCAGAACACCATAATTTTAATAAAATATGGGTTAATAATGGTTTTAAACAAAAATTAGTAGATTCTTCAGAAATATTGATTGGTTGGGTATTTGGTACTTTACAAAAAGGGTTTGATACACCATCATCACACAAAAAAACTATATGGGTTAATTTTGAGGATAAAAATAAAAGGGTTAAAGATTCAGAAATAAATGAATACATAAGTAAAGGTTGGAAAATTGGTCGCTCAAACTTAAAAGAATATGAAAAAAGTGGTAACAGAAAAATTGTGATACCTGACTTAAAAGGTTATAAATGGATTCATAATATTGAATTAAAAGTAAACAAAAGAGTAATAAATAATCAAATTGAAGAATTTATAAATAATGAGTGGGTTTTGGGTCGTTTTAATTTTAAAAAATAAATAGGTTATTTTTTGGACATATTAAATTAAATATATACCTTTGTAATATGAACACAATAAAACTAACTGGTAAAATAGTTTTTGACCCAGAAGATAAGACGGCAAAACATAGTAAACAAGCATCTTGGAAAAAAGTTGCTATGGTTGTTATTGGTGGTGATGTTTGTGAATACTATTCTTGGTTTCTTAGAAAAAGATACAATTTAAAGTTACATAAACCACTAAGAGGTGCACATGTTACATTCATAAACGATAGGGATTCTGAAATGAATGGTAAGTGGGAAGAGATTAAAAATAAATGGGATGGTAAGAAAATTGAGGTCATAATAGACCTAACACCAAAAACTGATTCATCTGAACCAAATAGTGATTACCATTGGTGGTTTAATATCCCACACGAACATAGAGGGGAGTTACAATCAATACGCACCGAACTTGGGTTGGGTAAACCGTTTTTTGGATTACATATGACAATAGGTAGAGCTGTTGATTACACAACAGATGATTTTGAACCTGGTGTTATGAAAGCAAAAGAAATGTGTGTTGACCACTCGATTTACCTACATCAACTATTTAAACATGGTTTTATTGATTAGTAGTTTCGTTTTCAGGTTTCTTTTTTTTGGTAAATATACCTTCTATTGAGGTTAAACCTAAACAACCAAAAGCTAAAAGTGCTACAGCCTCAACTAAAACATTTGAAGGATTGTGACCAGTAGTTTGACTAATAAATAAAGCAACACATAGTGAAATACCACATAATAAACCTATAAACCTTTTTGAAGAAGGACTTCCCTTCTCATCACTAAACAACCAGTAAACCCAATTACCAAATTTTTGATACCATTTCATAATTCCTATTTATAAATAAATATAATTTAACATTGGTTATATTTGGTAAATTAAAAAAAAATAACTATATTTGTAAAAAATAAAAGAATGAAACAAATCACACATGAATTTCTTGTTGAAAATGGGTTAATCTTATTTGAAACAATTGTTGGTTCACAAGCATATGGTACTCAAACACCAACATCAGATATTGACAAGAAATTTGTTTATATCTTACCACAAGATTATATCTTAGGTACTGGATATGTTGAGCAAATTAATGTTGATAAAGATTATGTTGGATGGGAGATTAGACGTTTCTTGGAACTTATGGGTAGCAATAATCCAACGGTACTTGAGTTATTAAATTCACCAGAAGATTGTATTGTTTCTAAACACCCATTGTTTGATGATATTATTGCACATAAAGATGATTTTATTACAAAGATTTGTAAAGATTCATTTGGTGGTTATGCTAGACAACAAATCAAGAAAGCTAAAGGTTTGGATAAGAAGCAAAATTGGGAAAAAGATAAAGTTACTCGTAAAGATGTATTGGATTTCGTTTATGTTATCGAAGGTAAAAAATCTATACCCTGGAAAGTTTGGAACACTCGTTATAATGAAAAATTTTGTGGTGTCGTAAATGTACCAAATGCTAGAGATTTATATGCGGTTTATTTTGATGTTGATGCTAATAATTGTTTTAACGAAAAAATTCCAGAACATATGAGGGAAGTAGCCAAAGCATGGAGAAAAGAAGAAGGTGAATCAATGGGTTTTGGTTATAAAGGTTTAGTTAAAACGGGTGAAGGTGCTAATGCTGCTGAATCTAATCAATTAAGACTTTCTAGTATCCCAAAAGGTCAAACACCAATCTGTAATGTTATTTATAACAAAGATGGTTATACAATGCACTGCAAAGACTATAAAGAATACCAAGAATGGTTGGAAAATAGAAATGAAGCTAGATACGTTGAAACACAAGAACATGGTCAACGTATTGATGGTAAAAACATGATGCACTGTATGAGACTTATTAGAATGGCCCAAGAAATTGGTGCTGGTAAAGGTATCATTGTACGTAGACCAGATGCGCAAGAACTATTATCATTTAGACGTGGTGAAGTTGATTTAACTAACCTAATTGAAATGGCTGACCAAGCAATTGAGGAAATGGATAATATATTTGATAATTCAGATTTACCTAATAAAGTAAATCCAGAGTTAGTGAATAATTTATTAGTTAAAATTAGAAAAGAATTTTATGGAATCTCTTAAAGATAAATACATTAAATTATTAGCTAGTAAGATAACTGTTAGTGTTGATGATTTAACTGATAATGAATTGAAGTTAATTAACGAATCATTTGAGTTATTTAGTGAAAAATTGGAGGACATCAAAATATTGCAAGATGAATTAAAAAGAGTTAACATTGAATTAATAAATCTTAAAGCAATGCATGATGATTCTGAAAACGATTATGATTAAGATATTTATTAATAAAATATGAAAGATTTAATAACCATTATTATCCCATGTAAGAATGAAAAGGATGTTATTCAAAAAACACTCGATTTATTAAACTATCAAAGTGGTATAAATGGTGTTAATGTGATTATTTCAGATTCATCAAATGATGAAGAAACTGTTAATAAATTATTAAATAGGGTTGGTGATAAATTTAATTTAAAAGTGATTGAAGGTGGTTTACCATCAGTTGCTAGAAATAATGGATTTAAACACGTTACTACTGATTACGTTTTATTTTTGGATGCTGATATATTTTTATTAAATTCTGATTTAATAAATTATGCATTAAATACTATTGTAAATGAAAATAAAGATTTAGTTAGTTATAAGTTCAAGACGGATTCTGGTGAGTATAATTATGTTTATTTTTGGTTTGGATTGATTCAAAAGATTATGTCTTTATTTTCACCATTTTGTTTGGGTGGTTTTATGTTATTTAATTCAGAACGTTTTAAATCTATAGGTGGTTTTAATGAAAAAGTTAAAGTTGGTGAGGATTATATTATATCTAAATCCATCAAATGTGATAAAATTAAAATAATAAATAAGAATATTTATACAACACCAAGAAGGTTTGAAAATAAAGGCCTTTGGTTTATGGTTAAATTATTATTAAAAACATCAGTTAAAATAAATAAAATCAATTATTTAAAGAATGATTACAATTATTGGGATTAAAAAATGGAAATAAGAAAAGTAAGTTACGATGAAGTTTTTGAAACATTTCAATTACTTAAGCCAGACATAATCGATAAATATGCGACTTATTATGGTGCAATAATTAAAGATGAATTAGTTGGTGTTGTTTCATATGTTGAACATGAAACATCAATATATCTTTGTCACGCATTTGTTAAGGAAGAATTTAGAAGTAGTGGTATATATAAATTATTGTGGAATTATAGAGAGTCAAAAATATATGGTACTGAAAAAATTGTTTACGCCCATTGCAATGTTGATAGTTTAAAATATTTCATTAATAATGGTTATAATATAGAAAAAGCCTTATTTAAGGTGGTAAAAAATAAATAATATGAATACGTGGCGAACAATAATAATGAGTGACTTACATTTAGGTGCACGACAATCACAAACAGATAAAATATTAAAATTTTTAAATGAGAATGAATCTGAAATTTTAATATTAAATGGTGATATAATTGATGGTTGGGCAATTAAATCTAATGGTAAGTGGAAAAAAAATTGTTCTAAAATATTTAGAAAATTCATGAAAAGAAGTGAAGATGGTACTAAAGTTATTTATATCAGAGGTAACCATGATGATTTTTTAAAACCATTTGTACCATTCCATTTAAATAATATACAAATAGTTAGAAAGTATGTTCACACTGGATTAGATGGTAAAACTTATTATTGTTTCCATGGTGACGTATTAGATTTTGTGATTATGAAAGTAAGGTGGTTAGCAGTTATTGGTGGTTGGTCATATGATTTGGTAATAAGATTTAATACATTTTATAATTACATTAGAAAAAAATTAAATTTACCATACCATTCTTTAGCGAATACCATAAAACAATCAGTTAAAGGAGCCATTAATTTTATTTCTGATTTTGAAACAAATGCTGAATCATTAACAAAACAAAAGGGTTATGATGTTGCAGTATGTGGCCACGTACACCAACCAAAAATAAGTGAAAATTACATGAACAGTGGTGATTTTTGTGAAAATTCAACTTGTTTAGTTGAAGATTTTTACGGTAATTGGTTTTTAATTGAAATTAAATAAATGGATTACCATTTTCTATTAAGCATTCAAACGCATCGTGCGCCTTTTGACAATCAGATACGAACCCAATTATATCATCATCATTAAGAGCAAACCATTCACCAACTAATCGTTTTGAATTATGTTTATTATGCATCCACTTCTCCACTTTTCTATGGTGGACAGTATCAAATGATTTTAATAATGTAATTTCAGAACCATTACCAGTTTTAAGTGACCTCAATCTTAAATCAATATTCTTAGTTGATATACCGATTTTAAATTGTGACCACTCACTATTTGCCAGTAAATAAACCTTACCCATATTTTAAATTTAATTAATTTTAAAAAAAAATAAATAAAAACTTGACAAATTAAAAAACTTTTAGTATATTTGCATATATTTAAATTAAACAATTGAAAAACAATGAAAACTATTAACAACAAATTGGTACTTAACTTATGTCTACTTTTAGTGGTGGGCTGTGTCGGGCTGTGTTGATAGTTTAATAAGATAATAAACAACATTCACAACCCGAAGAGACTAGTTCACTTCGGGTTTTTTGTTATATGTCTCCGTGGCCGAGTGGTTTAGG
>Ga0181358_1001305_pt1 | contig 11378 bp, 10 predicted proteins | sample Fa13VDMM110SD_FD_130096 | JGI IMG/M metagenome (GOLD analysis project Ga0181358, IMG submission 130096) | Freshwater viral communities from Lake Michigan, USA - Fa13.VD.MM110.S.D | ecosystem: Environmental > Aquatic > Freshwater > Lake | place: USA: Michigan | collected 2013-09-24
TCTAACTAACAAAACACTTACCAGTCCAACACTAACAACACCTGCTCTTGGTACTCCAGCATCTGGAACACTAACAAGTTGCACAGGTCTTCCGATCTCGACTGGTGTTTCTGGACTTGGTACTGGCGTGGCAACGTTTTTAGCAACACCCTCTAGTGCTAACCTTGCATCTGCTCTCACTGACGAAAGTGGTAGTAATACGGTTGCGTTTACTACAAGCCCAACGTTTGTAACGCCAACTCTTGGTGTGGCAAGTGCTACTACAATTAACAAAGTAACATTTACAGCTCCTGCAACTGGGTCAACTTTAACTGTTGCTGATGGAAAGACATTAACCGCAAGTAATACATTAACGCTCACTGGTACTGATGCTTCTTCTGTTGCGTTTGGTGCTGGTGGTACAGTTGCTTATACAGCAAATAAACTAAGTGCATTTGCTGCAACAAGTTCTTCAGAACTTCTTGGTGTAATCAGTGATGAAACTGGCTCTGGTGCACTCGTTTTTGGTACCAGTCCTGCAATTACAACATCATTAACTACACCAAGCACAACATTTGCGCTTGTTAATGAAACTGCTACAACTGTAAACTTTGCTGGAGCAGCAACTACTATTTCTATCGGTGCTGCAACTGGTACTGCTACAATCAATAACGCTGAAGTTGTTATTAGTGGTAACTTAACTGTTAATGGTACAACTACTACAGTAAACTCAACTACTCTAACAGTTGACGACAAGAATCTCGAATTAGCTTCTGTTGCATCGCCGACAAATATTACTGCCGATGGTGGTGGTATTACTGTAAAGGGCGCAACCGATAAGACTTTTAATTGGGTAAATGCTACTACTGCTTGGACTTCTTCTGAAGACTTAAACCTACTAACAGGCAAGGTTTACGAAATTAATGGAACAACAGTTCTATCTGGGTCAGCATTGGGGACTGGAGTTACTGGTTCCTCATTAACTTCTGTTGGAACAATCGGCACTGGTGTTTGGCAAGGTACTTTGATTGGTGCTACTTATGGCGGAACTGGTGTTAATAATGGTTCAAATACATTAACTCTTGCAGGTAACGTTACTCACGCTGGTGCATTTACCCAGACATTTACTGCAACGGCAACTACTTCAGTCACGCTTCCGACTACTGGAACTTTAGCAACTCTTGCTGGTACTGAAACATTTACTAATAAGACTTTAACTAGTCCGACTCTAACTACTCCTGCGCTCGGAACACCAGCATCTGGAGTATTGACAAGTTGCACAGGACTTCCGATCTCGACTGGTGTGTCTGGTCTTGGTACTGGAGTTGCAACATTCCTTGCTACACCTTCTGCTGCTAACTTAGCGGCGGCTGTAACAGAAGAAACTGGCTCTGGTTCTCTTGTATTTGCCACAAGTCCATCACTTACAACCCCGACACTCAATAGTGCTGTTGTTAATAATAACAATGCTGTTTCTGCGGCAGGCACTACACAAGGTACTGCTACTGCATTAACTGTTGACTATAACGTAATTACTACAGCCGCTGCAAGCTCGGGAGTAGTTCTCCCAACGGCGACTGCAGGACGTAGAATTGTTATTGTCAACAAGGGTGCAAATACTCTTAGCATCTATCCAGCAACTGGTGGAACAATCGACGCATTATCAGCAAACGCAGCAATTCAGATCGCAGCAAACGGTTCAATTGAAATAATGGCATCGTCTACAACACAGTGGTATTCTATCGCTCGTGTTAATGTTTACAATTCAGCAGGGACTTTATTGAATTAATTATGTCAACAGTTATGCAACTCAAAAGAAGTGAAACTGCTAATGCAATTCCCACTGCAGGACAAATTGCAGTTGGAGAACTTGCTGTAAATTTGGCAGACGGAACATTATACTCTAAGAAAACCGACGGAAGTATTATTGAAGTGGGTGGATATAATCCAGAATTCTTTACTATTCCAGGAACAATCGATTTGGGTGATCTCGCAGGGGTGAATCCTACAGTTTATGACATGGGTGCATTATAAATAGTCCCAAAGAGGACAAGATATGGCAATTTCTTCAAGACAAGGTTTAATAGATTACTGTCTCCGCAGACTCGGATTTCCAGTAATTGAAATTAATGTGGACGATGATCAAGTAGAAGATCGTATCGATGACGCATTACAGTATTTCCAAGAGTATCACTTTGACGGTGTCGAGAGACTCTATCTCACACACAAAGTTACCACTGCAGAATTAAAATTCTCAGGATTATCTGCGCCCTCTTTCCAGAACAACGAGATGTTAGTTGGTAATACTTCAGGCGCAACATGTATTCTATATACATTATCTGGAACAACTGCGAGAGTAAGCAACGTAAAGGGTGTGTTCACAACAGGTGAAACTGTTACTGGTTCTACATCGGGGTTCAGTAGAGCACTCGCAGCAACTGGTTTCTATACGGCAGGAGATATTCAAAACGGGTATCTTCCCCTTCCAGATTCGGTAATCGGTGTTATCCGTGTTCTACCAGTCAATGGTCCAAGTTCTGGTATGAACAATAGCAACAACATTTTTGATCTTATCTATCAGTTCCGCCTGAATGACATGTATAATCTGCTCTCTGCTGACATGGTTTATTATACGCAAGTCCAACAGCATCTATCGATGCTTGACATGCTTCTAGTTGGCGATCGTTCATTCAAATACAATCGTAAAATGGACAAGATGTATATTGACATGAATTGGGAAGAAGTATTAAATCCTGATGATTTTATTGTCGTTGAATGCTATCGTATCCTAGACCCAACAACATACACACAAGTCTATGATGACATGTTCCTGAAACGTTATTCGACTGCATTGATCAAACGTCAATGGGGTGAGAACATGAAGAAGTTTGGTGGGATCCAACTTCCTGGGGGTGTAATTCTAAATGGCAGAGAGATCTACGAAGAAGCAGTCGAAGAAATCACGACAATCGAAAACGAAATGCAATTGAAGTCAGAGTTGCCAATAGACTTCATGGTTGGATAAGACATGCCAACGAACTTCTATTTTCAATCTGGTAATACATCTGGAACCACAAACGAACAACGTTTGGTGGAGGATCTTGTCATTGAAAGTTTGAAGATCTACGGTCATGATGTTTTTTATCTTCCAAAGCAAACTGGTAACCTTGACGGTATCCTAGGCGAAGATGCACTTCAGTATTTCGATCAAGCATATCCTCTCGAAATGTATCTTGAGAATGTTCAAGGTTTCGAGGGTGAAGGCGAACTATTTACTAAGTTCGGATTTGAGTTTAGATCCTCAGCAACCTTCGTTGTCGCCAAAAGACGCTGGGAAGAAGGTGTTGCTCAGAATGCGGTACTAGAATTACCAGGAAGACCAGCAGAAGGCGATCTACTTTACTTCTCAAAAACCAAAACATTTTTCGTGATCAAGTATGTTGACTTCTTAAATCCGTTCTATCAACTCGGCAAGATCTACACATACAAACTGCAATGTGATGTCTTCGAATTCAGTTCTGAAAGAATTGATACAGGGATCGATGAAATCGATTCAATTACTGACGCATCAAATCAAGATGTTTATAGATTCCAACTGCTTCAACAGTCAGGGGACTTTGTTCTAAACTCTAGTGATGATTCAATTATCCTCGAGATATATGCAACTGCAGACACAGATCCACAATCAGACAATGATGAATTCGAGGTAGAAGCAGAAGGTATTCTAGACTTCACCGCATTCAATCCATTCGGTGAGGTACAGAAAAGAGCATAATGTTTTTACGTCAACACTTTTATCATCAACATATCAGAAAAGCAATCATTGCTTTCGGTACGATCTTCAATCAGATTAATGTCAAGAGATATAATTCTGACCAAGAAGTCGTGCAATCTGTTCGTGTTCCCTTGGCATATTCACCAAAAAATAAATTTCTCGCTCGTATCGCAGAAGTCCCAACAACTACTACACAGTCTACTGCAATCATACTCCCGCGAATGGGATTTGAGATTACGGGATTACAATATAATCCTGCAAGAAAAATTAACTTACTTACTAAGAATGTAGCAATCGGTCAAGGCGATGACCCTAACATGCTGCGATCTCAATACACAAGCACACCATATGACATGAATATTTCGTTGTATGCAATGGCAAAAAATCAAGATGATGCACTACAGATTATTGAGCAAATAATTCCGTTCTTCAATCCCGACTTCTGTGTCACCATAACTGACATTCCTTCTATGGGAATCAAGAGAGATCTTCAGATAGTTCTTGATTCCATCAATTATGAAGACGACTATGCTGGTGATTACATGCAAAGACGGTCGATTGTGTGGACGCTAAACTTTACGCTCGGATTAAACCTATATGGTCCAGTCGAGCAACAAGGAATTATCCGAAGCGCAATCGCGAATACATATACGGATATTGAACAACCTACTTATCAACAAAAATATCAAGTAACAACAAATCCAGATACTGCTGCAGTAACTGATGATTGGGATTATGTGGAGCAATTCGATGAATTCTTTGAACAAGGGTAACTATCAAGATCTTGATGATCTTTTTGGAACCGAAACAACAAAGATCCCAGAACCAGTTGAAGTAATTGAAGTGGAGATTCTCCCAGCAACTACGACTACATCTGCAGTTCCAGTGGTTATCGAATCCACTGGAGATGACATTGAAGATGACTACAATGTTGCTCGCAATAAACTCAATGAATTGATTGATACAAGTCAAAGAGCATTAGAGGGTATGTTAAATGTTGCACTTGCAAGTGACAGTCCTCGTGCTTATGAAGTCGTTGGGCAATTGATCAAAACAACTGGTGATACTGCTAAAGATCTCATGGATCTTCAGGCAAGGAAGAAAAAAGTTCTTCAAGATGATAACAAAAAGTCTCAGCAAATAGACACACAGAATAATATTATCTTTTCCGGAAGCACCCAAGATTTACTCAAAGCATTGAAAGCAGAGAAAGCAAAAGTTATAGAACATGATAGTTGAGGAATCCTCGTATCACGGTAATATTAATTTAAAACCGATTGGATACAAACACAATTTTACTCCGGAGCAATTGACAGAACTCGCTTTGTGCGAGGAGGATCCAATTTACTTTATTGAGAACTATTGCATGATCGTGTCGCTTGACCAAGGTCTCATTCCATTCAAACTGTATGAATGTCAGAAGCGCAAAGTCCATCATATCCTAGACAATCGTAAAGCGATTCTTATGGAAGGTCGTCAGCAAGGTAAGACTATCACATCTGCTGCTTGTATCCTGTGGTATACGCTGTTTCAAGATGCAAAAACTGTTGCTATTCTTGCGAATAAGACTTCTGCTGCTCGTGAAGTCATGAGTCGATATCAGGGTATGTTCGAGAACTTACCTCTCTGGATGCAGCAAGGTGTTAAGACTTGGAATAAGGGTGACGTTGAATTAGAAAACGGATCCAAGGTATTTACTGCTGCTACGACTGCCTCTGGTATTCGTGGTAAGTCTGTTAATTGGTTGTATATCGACGAAGCGGCAATTATTCCAAACACAGTTGCTGAGCAGTTCTTCGCCTCAGTTTATCCTACAATTTCTGCTGGTCAAACAACCAAGATCCTTCTGACCTCGACGCCTCTGGGATATAACCACTTCTGGAAATTCTGGAATGAAGCAGAAAAGGGTGTGAATGGGTTTGAACCTATGTTCATTCCATACACCGAAATTCCTGGACGTGATGAAGAGTGGGCAGAAGAGCAACTCAAGATGCTCGGCGAGTTGAAATTCAACCAAGAAGTTCTCTGTAATTTCCTTGGTTCGAGCAACACCCTTGTGAATGCACATACACTTGGAGCGATGAGTTCTATTGACCCTATATACATGAAGGATGGTCTAGATATTTTCGAGGATCCAATCCCAGAGCATACTTATGTTATGGGTGTTGATACTGCAAGAGGTATTGGTGGCGACTATTCTGCATTTACTGTGGTTGATGCGACCTCGGTTCCATATAAACTAGTCGCCAAATACCGCAACAATAAAATACCACCGATGTTATATCCTAATATCGTAAACAAAGTGGCAAGAGATTTTAATAATGCGTATGTGATGATTGAAATTAACGATATCGGTCAGCAAGTCGCCGATATTTTACACGCAGAATTAGAATATGATAATATTTTAACGACATCTAAAGATACAAATAAACAATATCTTTCTCCAGGATTTGGTAGAGCAACCCAAATGGGTGTTCGAATGACTAAGCAAGTTAAAAGGCAAGGTTGTTTTACACTAAAGTCTCTGATGGAAGAAAAGAAGTTACTTATTTTTGACGCAGATACCATCTCAGAATTCTCCACCTTTATTGAAAAGATGGGAACTTGGATGGCAGATGAAGGTTATTTTGATGACTTGGTAATGAGTTTAGTTATGTTTGCATGGGTAACCAGCAATACATATTTCACCGATCTGACAGACATTGACATTAGAAAAAAGTTATATGATGGTCAGATGAAACAAATAGAAGAAGAACTGACACCATTTGGTATAATAATGAATGGCACTGAAGAAGAAGTTTTTGTTGATAGTGGAGACCTATGGTCTGTTGATGCTGCACCAACTAAACGTGGTTGGATGTAAAGTAGACATCTTATAAATAAGTTTATAACAAAAAAGACAGTGGTTTTTGTCAGTTTTAATATACAAGGAGAAGAAAATGGCATTTCAATTATCGCCAGGAGTCCTAGTTACTGAAAAGGATCTAACTAACGTCGTACCAGCAGTCTCAAGTTCTGCTGGTGGATACGTTGGTTACTTCCTCTGGGGACCTGTAAACGAAATTCAAACAGTTTCGTCAGAAAACCAACTCGTCCGCGAGTTTGGTAAACCAACAAGCACAACTACAGTACACTTCCACACTGCTGCTAACTTTCTTGGTTACGGAAATAATCTACAACTCGTTCGTGCAGTTGGCACAGCAGCAAAGAATGCTGTTTCTTCCGGAACTGCAATTGCAATTAATAACCAAGATGTTTATGATGCATCGTATGCTGCAGGTGAAGCCTCAGTTGGTCCAGTTGCTGCAAAATATCCAGGTGCTGCGGGTAACTCTCTGCTAGTCAGTGCCGCTGACGCATCCGCATTTGGTGCTTGGACATACAAAGAACAATTCGATGGCACTCCTGGTACATCTGATTATGCTACCTCGAAAGGCGGATCTGACGACGAACTTCATATTGTTGTGGTCGACGAAGATGGTGTATTTAGTGGTATTGCAGGAACTGTTTTAGAAAAGTTCTCATTCGTTTCGAAGGCGTCAGATGCTAAGAATTCGGATGGTTCTTCTAACTATTATAAGAATGTATTAAACACCCAATCAAAGTATGTTTGGTGGATGGATCATCCCTCAACTACTGGATCTGGTCTAGAGTGGGGTTCGGCGGCAGCTTCAGGCGGTTATAAAGATGCTGGGTTTACCGCATCGTTAACACTTGGAGTCGATGCTGCTCCTGCTTCTAGTGATCTTCAAACAGGTTACGATCTGTTCGCTAACAAGGAACTAGTTGACGTTTCGCTTCTTCTGACAGGCGGACATGCTGTTGCTGTTGCTCAGCACGTTATTGATAACGTTGCTCTAGATCGTCTTGACTGCGTTGTGTTCCTCTCACCTCCTCTGGCAACAGTCCAGAACAATGCTGGTGACGAAGCAGACGACATCGTAACATATAGAAGTTCAACCTTAAATCGTTCGACTTCATACGCTGTTATGGATTCAGGTTGGAAGGTTCAATACGACAAGTATAATGACACCTATGTTAACATTCCTTTGAATGCTGATACTGCAGGTCTTTGTGCTCGTACTGATCAAACCAATGATCCATGGTGGTCACCTGCTGGTTTTAACCGTGGTGCTATTAAGAATTGCGTGAAGTTGCTTTATTCGCCAAACCAAACAGATCGCGATACTCTTTACAAGAATGGCATCAACCCAGTTGTGTCGTTCCCAGGACAGGGTGTTGTTCTTTATGGTGACAAGACACTTCTTGCTAAACCATCGGCATTCGATCGTATCAATGTTCGTCGTCTATTCATCGTTCTTGAGAAGGCAATCGCAACTGCTGCTAAGTTCCAGTTGTTCGAATTCAACGATGTCTTCACTCGTGCGCAGTTCAAGTCACTAGTTGAACCATTCCTCCGCGATGTTCGTGGTCGCCGTGGTATCTATGACTTCCGTGTCGTATGTGACGAAACAAATAACACTGGCGAAGTAATTGATCGTAATGAGTTTGTTGCAGATATCTACATCAAACCTGCCAAGTCGATTAACTTCATCTACCTTAACTTCATCGCAACTCGTACCTCGGTATCGTTCGAAGAAGTTGGTGCCTAATAACCCGAATAAATAGAATTATAGGAGAAATCTATTATGGATATTTCAAAGTTTAAAGGGTTACTAGGTGCTGGTGGTGCAAGACCAAACCAATTCCGTGTAATTCTCAATTGGCCTGGATATGTAACATCCGTTCCTGACAGAGAATATGCGCTGTTGGTTACTGGTGCTGCCCTTCCTGCATCAACAGTAAACCCAACTCTCGTTCAGTATCGTGGTCGCGAAGTGAAACTCGCTGGCGAGCGTATCTTCGATCCGTGGACAGTAACAATCATCAATGACACTGAAATGTCACTCCGTAAACCATTCGAAGAGTGGATGAACGGAATGAATGATCTGGAATTGAACACAGGTGTTCTTACACCAACAGACTATCAAGCAGATATTATCGTTCAGCATCTTGATCGTAATGATGATGTGCTGATGGAATATACTCTGTTTAACTCGTTCCCGATTAACATGTCAGAAATTGGTTTGCAATATGGTCAGAATGATGTAATCGAAGAGTTCACCGTAACCTTCAACTACTCACACTACCTAACTGACACACTTTAAGAGTAATCTAATATTATGGAAATTTTTGGTTATAAGATTACACGGTCTTCGGAGCCACCGACGGAAAAATCGTTCGTGGCTCCGACAGACGACGGTGGCACAGACGAAATTAAAGCAGGTGGTTATTACGGAACTTATCTAGACTTAGATGGGACTGCCAGTACAGAACAAGAACTTATCAGACGCTATCGTGACATTGCTGGTATGGCAGATGTCGACACAGCAATTGATGATATTGTCAACGACTCTATCTCAAATCTTGATGACGAAGATCCAGTTAGAATTAATCTGGATGATGTAGAGATGTCTGCAGGTATCAAGAAAGATATCGAAAAAGAATTTGAAGAAATCTTAAGAATTTTAGATTTTAAACTAAGAGCGCATGATTACTTCCGCCGTTGGTATGTTGATGGTAGATTATTCTTTCATAAAGTCATTGACACAGCAAACCCAAGACAGGGTCTGACTGATGTGCGATATATTGATCCACGAAAGATTAAAAAGGTTCGTGAGATCGTTAAGGAAAAAGATACCAAGACCAATGTGGATTTCATTAAACGCATTGATGAGTATTTTCTTTTCAATGAAAAAGGTGTAGTGCACCAAAAATCAGCAAACGTGAATGATTATTCAAGCAGCGCGAATGCACTTAGAATTACAAAGGATGCTATTTGCCATGTTCCTTCTGGTCTTGTTGATCAGGATAAGAACGTGGGATTGTCGTATCTACATAAAGCAATACGTCCAGCAAACCAACTTCGGATGATGGAAAATGCGCTTGTAATTTATCGTATTACTCGCGCTCCTGAGCGTCGAGTTTTTTATGTTGACGTTGGTAACCTACCTAAGATTAAAGCAGAACAATATCTCAAGGGTATTATGAACCAGTATCGTAACAAAATCGTATACGATTCAAACACTGGTGAAATTCGCGATGATAAGAAATTTATGTCAATGCTTGAGGATTTCTGGTTACCTCGCCGCGAAGGTGGTAGAGGAACTCAGATTGAAACACTTCCTGGTGGAGAAAACCTTGGGCAAATCCAAGACGTTGATTACTTCCAGCGTAAACTATATCAATCATTGAATGTTCCAATCTCAAGACAGCAACAGCAATCAGGGTTAAACTTTGGTCGTGCTGCTGAAATTAACCGTGACGAATGGAAGTTTACAAAGTTTATTGCTAGACTGCGTCGTCGTTTCTCGTTAATTTTTGATGATCTCTTGAAGACACAATTGATTCTTAAGGGTATTATTACTGAAGCAGACTGGGAATCCATTAGATACAAGATTCAATATAACTTTGCAACTGATGCATATTATACAGAATCAAAAGAACAGCAAATTCTTCAGTCTCGCATTGAGATTCTGAACGGAATGGCAAACTATATTGGTTCGCTCTACAGCAAAGAATATGTCCAAAAGAATATTCTGAAACTTACTGACGATGAGATAGCAGAGATCGAAGCATCGAATACTGCGAATCCACCAGAAGTTCCACCTGCAGAAGAGCAACCACCACAACAAGAACAACCTCAACAAGGATAATTATTATGGAAAACAATGTAGCAGATCTAATAAATAGCATTGAAAGCGGTACTCTTGCTGATGCAGAACAAGTATTTAATGACATCATGGACATTAAAGCAGGTAATGCGTTAGATGCATATAGACAGCAAATCGCAATGAATGTTTTTAACGGTCAAGAAGAATCAGAACCTGAAGAAGAATCTGATACTGACATTGAGGATGAATCAGAAGAAGACTTTACGGGAGAAGACGATGCTTAGATTTAAAGACTTAGTGGAAAGAGTTAATGATACTCGGTCATTGTATCTTGAACAAGATAAGAAACTGATCAAAGCAAAGGATAATGATCCCCATGGAAGTTATCCTGCACACCACGACTACATTACGCATGATACATATGGTGATGCTGGTGAAGAAGCGACATCTGCTCATCATAAGTTTGCTAGTGAACGTGCTCCTGTGCACACTTTCAAACATGAGGGATCGACTCACAAGATTTTCCATCACCCAAATGGTAGCACAATCCATAAAATAGATCATACGCATGGACATCATGGAAATGATATTATGGTTTATTCTGGTCACCATGATCCAAAACATATCGAGAAACAAGAGAAAAAATATTCTATCACGAATGAAGAAGTCGAAACAATCGACGAACTTTCAGTTAACACTGTCCGTGGTTACTACAACAAGGCTGGTGAGCAAGGCAAGAAGATTGCTGATAAAATGAAAATGGGCGGAGGCGATTGGTCGAAAGATGGATCCGACACCAAGACTCTAAAGAAAAGAGCAGCAGGTCGCAATATGGCATTGAAGCGTCGCAGCGGCGAAGTTAAGATGTCTGAAGACACCGATCTAGAAGAAGGTCGTATGAAAGATCTGGCAATGGACATGGAATCATTGTCGCATGCAGATTTTAAAAA
>Ga0181358_1001306_pt1 | contig 11374 bp, 11 predicted proteins | sample Fa13VDMM110SD_FD_130096 | JGI IMG/M metagenome (GOLD analysis project Ga0181358, IMG submission 130096) | Freshwater viral communities from Lake Michigan, USA - Fa13.VD.MM110.S.D | ecosystem: Environmental > Aquatic > Freshwater > Lake | place: USA: Michigan | collected 2013-09-24
AATGCAACAACTAGATACAGTATAGCCGTAGGCACTCCAACACCTCAAGTAAACGGCAATCTTCTTGTAAATCAATTTGCTCCCGCACTTACAATTACATCATCAAATAATGGTGAAGCATTAAGAGCCGAACCAGTATTATTCTTAACAGTTAGATTTATTTGTAAATTGAAGTTGCCTAAACTTCCAGATGCGTAGAAGTCTTCACTGATTTGTATGTCCTTACCGAATGCAAGAACCAGATGAGAACCAGATGTAGGAATAACGCGACCATTACCAGATGATACATCATATTGATTAGCATAACCTGCATATTCTAAATATGATTGATTGCATCCATTTTCTGTTGAATATCTCCATAAATCATTAGGGGTGGCATTTGAGAGGATACCCGCTTGATTATTGAATTGGATTGCAACTTTAGTAATAGGCAACCAGCAGTCCGCATCATTAGATTTTTGTTCGCCCATCACCTTACGAACCATAACATAGAGAAGGTCCGGAATTTGATTGAGTTGAAGTGAATTGGTTGTTAGAGGCAATTCACCATTGACACCAGTGGTTAATGATACTTGTGTAAGATAACGAGGCATTTCATAAAATGGAACAACATTTCTAGCAGGCATTACATCACTAGGATGAGGAGTGATGAAGTTGAATAATAGTTTTGAACTTGCAATACTAACAAATGAAACAGTCTTTCCTGCTGTAGAAGAACGCCATACTCTGTCAGCACTACCGAAATTAAATACGAAATTTAAATTTTGAATACCATATAAGGCTTGATTATTTGAAGCAGGGTCAGCATAAATAAATGGTGATAATAATACTGGTTCAAAAACGGTAAAGGTGCATAATACAGTTTTTTCTGTAGCACCATCACCTTGAGTATTACCACTGATGCTATCAAGAACCCAAGTTCCGCGATTGTATAAATCATTATCAGCAACGTTTTCAAAACCACCTAACACGTTATTAACTGCACCGACAGCGTCTTGATAGTTGCGATAAGTGTCATACATTACTGGGGTCATACCATTATATCTTGATAATTGACGTTTATCATTCATACGAAGAATAGATGGAAGCACATCACGCATATTGATAGAAACCGTATTATTATTAATTGTTGCTGTCATAACACTTGCTAGTTGGTGAAGAGGAAATGCCGATAATGCGTCAGTTAAACCGTAATTTACTAATCTCTTTCCCGCTTCAGGAGTTCCTTTAATTGATAAAGTGATTTGAGCGGTCCAAATAAGGCGACGGTCTATCATTGTCTGTTCGCTTGGAACTTGAATATTCCAAGTGCAAGAACTAGTTGATGCAGATATAGCATTGAATTGTGCGGCACTCATATTCTGGCCACCCTTATGAACGGCATACGAAATTTGGTCGCTTACATTTAATCTGTCGTCTTTGACTAATACCTTTTTAAAGTCTTTACTCATTTATATATAATATAATAGATATTTTTATTATATTATAATCTTAAATTAAAAATTTTTATATATTTCTTTAAAAATACTAAATACCTAATTTTGTTGAATATAAGTCTTTGCGTCGGAACATTATCTTAATATTACCAGCACAACCTGCATTTAAATAAAAAGGATTAAGATTACCATAATAGTCTTTCCAATATACTGATATTTGGATAGCAGATAGGGGCGATGTCCCTGACATATCAACTAATCTATATTCACTAGAAGGAGTGTATTGAATATTTGGTATATATTGGTCTAATGCACTGAAAGGAACTTGAAAATCGGTAATGATGGGGGCTATATTGGCTGCACCTGAACCACTTGAGACACCTCCAATAATGTTAGATTTTGGAACGGATATTAACTCGTTATTAACAGGTAGCAATCCCGTTGTAAATACTATAGATGAAATAGGATTTAATAGAACCGCAGTTGATGCTTCCTGATATGCTTGAAGGTATGTTATGCTTGTTGTTGTAAATAGATTAAAATTATTAAATGAATTCATCAACATTTTATTAGTATAAACTCCATTGAATAATGTTGTTGTTGATGGAAACGTATGATATAATTGATAAAGAGCATTATTAAAAAATATATCTATTCGTTTATTTGCTGTATTTGATGCATTATACCATTGATTATCACCATTAAGAACGGCATTTAATGCCTGAGGGTCAAACTCCATAAACGGGGCTGTTGCATTTAGAGTGGTTGGTATTGCATTATTAGGAAATGTATTATTCCACGCTACAATATTTACAATATTTGCAGTTGCCCAATTAGCATATGCTACTTGTAAATTATTAAATGCATTTTGAAAGCAAGTATTAATCATCAGTATCCATTCTTGATAAGAATATATATAATAGTAATAACTGCTGAAGTCTTGTTTTGTTATGGGAGCATCTGGGATTGGTTGTGATTCGTCAAAAGGAACATACTGGACATTTGATGTAATAGAACCAATAAAATCAGGCACATTACCACCTGGAGCAACATATCTATAATATAATGTTATAGCATACACTAATACATTAGGGTCATTTTGTCCTAATTTTACGGTTGGTATAAATTTTGGCAGAGAGGGCGTCTGTAATGAAAATCGCACTATGGACATAAAATAATTTTCAGGACAATATAGATAGGGCTGATTACGGGCTTCAATAAAATTAAAAATTACGGGTTTTTGGTCTCCTGATACGTTATTATTAATTATATCTAGGTCGTAATAGTAATGATATGCTTGGTTTGGGTCATATTTTGCTCTTAATTGAATACTCATATATATTAATATGTTAGAAATTTAAATTATTAATTATATATAAAATATTTACTTGAAAAAACTCATTTTATATAGATATTTTAAGATATTTACAAATAAATATATATATCTAAAATGTGCTGTAGATATTACAAGATACTTACTATTAAGATAAAATTAATAATTTCGAAATTATTAATTGTAATATCATATATATTTAATATTAATCATCTAAAATACATCTAAAATACATTATGATATACTTATAAGTAAATATATATTAATAATCTATTATTATAAAGGTATTTGGATGAGATGTTTAATTGGAATGTAGATATAAGGTTTATCTACATCTTTGTAATCTGCTCTGTTATTTCTTTGAAAGTTTCTAACCGGAAATTCCTTGAATAATTCTTTATCATATTTGATATAATATAATCCATCATAGAAACCAAATAAGAATACTATCTCCTTTTCAGTTGTGCTTATCTTATCTAATCCAATCATAGTATCAGCGTATGTATTATGGTTATTATATCTGCTCTTCAGTTCATATACTGCCTTATCACCTATAAAATCCCATTTCTCAAATCTAGATGTTGTTTGTATAATATTATCATTAAAATAGTTTTTTATTGCTCCGTAGTATTCGGCTTCTTTGTTTTTACCAAAGGAATAATCGCTCTTGAAACTTCTGCTCATTAATAAAGATGAGAAAATATTTTATATTAAACTTAATATTTAATATGAAATATCTAAAATTACTATATATTTTTTATTTTGTTTTATCCTACTAAACCGTCATCTTCTTCCTCGCTATCACTGCTATCAGTTAAATTTCTATATACATCAAAGTAAATATAGATGCGGGTGCGGTAGTATTGTTGATTATTTGATATGGTTATTCCTAATTCACTGTTTCCTGTGCAGTTAATCCTTTTAATTCCATCTAGTTCGTTGAGCATACTGCATACCTCAAAAACTTTATTAGGTGCTTTCTTGCTTTTATGCCAAAATGTGATAACTGTATTATCTGTGGTATTATAAAAATCATCTTTAACATATTCTATTACATTAAGTTCCTCGGTTTTGTCTGCATATGAAGATGCAAGTTTATCAAGTTTCTTAATCAGTTTAATATATTTCAAGTTGCCTTGGAACATATTTTGCTTTTCAATTTTAATAAAGTCTAGTCTTTCGTAAATAATATTATTAATGCTTTGTGCGGATATCATTTTGTATTAATGTATATAAATAATATTCCTTTAAGTGAATTTTGAATTAAATCTTTAATTAGTTTTTGATATAATCTTTTTGCATACTTGTTGAATGTCCCATAGCCTCTGCATCTTCCTTTTGTTCTTCATTAATCTTAGCATACTTAGATGATAAATAAGAATGTCTTAACATACTGCTACTGACTTTTCGCCCAAATACTCTATTCAATATCCTTGTAATACTATTGATTGCATCAAGTGGTTTGCCGTTGTAATATACTAGGAATGGTGTATTGGTTTCTTTAGTTGGTTTCTTACCTTTGAGAACTGGATGAAATTTAATATACATATTAATTACCTTATATAGTTCATCATTAATTGGTAGTTTCTTTTGTCCTCCTGATTTAGCCGTCTTATATGAATTTAATATTAATAATTTATTATCATAATCTAAATAATTCATAGTTGCAAGTAATCCTGATGTTTTCTGTTCGTTTTTAATAATATTCATCTTTTGATATTCATTCCTACGAGGTGGGTTGCAAGTGTAGAGCGACAATACCATAAGAGATAACAACTGATTATATAAATGTTCATTAATTTCTTTACGCTTACTAAATGCTTCGCATTCTGTTTTTAATTCTGTATATTTTGCTTCTACATCATTCCAATCAATCCAATTTGTTTTCTGTGTATCAGTCTTTTCGTTGCTACTTTCAACTGCTTTTAATTCTTTATTTTTACTAACCATTAATTCAAAATATTTATCGTATAGTTGCTGTTTGGGTTTAGTTGCTTTATCTGTTCCTAATGCGGAGCATACTGATATGAGATATCCTCTCTTGGTGTTTTCTTTATAGTCATTTAGTTTTTTAACAATACCATCAACATTATTTAAAAATTTGAAATCTTTGAGAGGCTGGTCATCATTTAACTTTTCTAAATTCCTCAAGTATAAGGATATACTGTTAGGTGATAATTGCTTATCTTCCATCTTTTTTTTTAGTTCTTGTTTAAATTTTGTATCGTAATTCATATATATTATATTTAGATATTTATTATTAAATATAAACTATATATATTTATTTTGGAATAAATGGTTTTAAGTTTTTATCACCTTTTATGATTTGTTTTAATTTGATTTGTTTTTTCAGGTTTTTCTTATCAATCTCATCAACTGTTAAAGGTGTTGATTTATTAATTCTTTTTGTTGGTCTATATACTGGGTATTGTTGATTACCTACATCTTTCCACACCTCTTTAAACCATCTTGATAAATTTTTTGGTTGGTTATCATCTCTGTATCTTCCACCAAGTGATTTATATGTTTTGACAATATAACCGCTTTTATAAGCACTAGGTTTTTTATAGATTTTATCCGCTTCAAGTTTTACTTTATTATATAGTTCTTTATCAACTATTTCAGGCATTATATTACCAGAGAATTTTATCCGCCCACCATCCATTTGAACCTGTTATAGCAATATCTCTTGCGTGTCGTATTTTATACAATTTGCGACGCTTATCAGCATATGCTTTTCCGTTTTCTATGATGTGATTTGGATAGTCCATCATCCCGTATGAACCTATAGATGCAATCTTTATACCATCTTTGTAAATATCAATCTTCTTTTTTGGATTAGTTGATGGTTTCAATTGAACATTTAATTTCTTTGCCTGTTTTTTACTGTGTTGTGTAATATTATAAGCCATTATTATAATATAGATATTTTTTAGGGTTAGGCAGGTTAGGCAGAAAACCTATTTTCTCTATAATTTATAAAATAATGTCCCAAAAATAAAAATTTAGCGATTTTGCCTAACCTCCCTAACCTCCCTAACCTTTTTAATTAAAATTTACTATAATACTATCAACGACTTTAATGATATTTGGTTTAAGTTGCTTCTTCTTTAATTTATTCATCTTATAATATTCTTTATAATATGTTTGTTTATCAGGATTATCTTTAACTTTATTACGCTCTTTAAAATAATCTGTGTTCTTCTTGTAATATTCGTCATAATATGCCTTGATATCTCTCATATTAATTATATAATATATAAAATTTAAATCTAAACTTTATATATATGGATAAAAACGATAACTATGCATTACACGCTGTTGTTGTAAAAAAACCGATTGATATGAAGGATGCACAGAGTATTGCTGATAAATTTATTAAAAATGTAAATCGTCATTTCGTAAGAGATACGAAAAGCAGTTTTAGATTTAGGAATATCCCTAAACAAAAATTTAATAAATTTAAGACTAAAAAAATTAATGATAAAATATCATTAATATTTGGTGAATTAAAACCTGAAAATCATCATCTAAAAGGTAGTGGTATTTTAGATTATTTCAAAGCACCTGTAAATTATGTCAGTGATAAGGTTAAAACGATTGGTAAATATTTTAGTCCAAAATTAGATGGTTATAACAACAAATCAACTAAAACTATTTCAAAGTATGGAGATATGCCTGTATTGAGTATGCAAATATTTAGAACTCCTTTAAGTAGTAAAGTTGATATGTTTTTGAATGCTCTTTCATTTGGTAAATTAAATACAATTAAGAAGAAATATGGCTTTGATGAATTCTTTCATCTTGCTTTAGTTTGTAATTTAGGTTCTAAAAATATTATGTGTCAAAAAAATTCAGTAGTTGATATAACCGAAGCATACAAAGAAAAAGAAAATACTGAAGTCTTTAATGTTGATATGATGGGTAAGACATTTACTATTAATGATATGTTAAGTAAAACCCGAGCAAGATTAGGAGATAAAGCATTTTTTGAATATGATATGTTATCTCATAATTGTCAGCACTTTGTCGCAAATTTATTAGAAAGTGAAGGATTATATAATGAAGATGTTAAAAAATTCGTATATCAAGAGTTAAGTGAAATTATCAAAGAAATTCCATCATTTAGTAAATATCTAATAAGAGGAACAACTGATTTAGACGCTCTTATCAATAAATTAACAGGTGGAATGCATCCAGCATATCCTTTATATGGAGGGAGCAGAAACACTATGGATAAAATAGGGCGGATGGTAGGAGGAAAAATGGACCGATTACAGTATGATGTAATGAGAGATAATGAAGGAGTTGAATTTATTAGACCAAATAAAAATGATTTACTACACAGAACCGCATTACCACTAAATCCACCAAGATATGATGACGCATTGCCTAAAATTGCAATCCCTTATGGAAAACTACAAATTCCTAAAAAGGGCGGGATGAAACGGAAGAGAGATGAAGATAGAACACCCGCGTATGATATGTCATATTATTATGACGAATATATGCATCTACTACGAGAACATAAAGAAAATTATACAGGAATAATGAATGAATTAAATAATGCTGAACCTAATGAAGATGTTAAAGCAGAACTTAAAGTTATTGAAGATTTTCATAATGTTATAGATGCTTTCAAACACCATATATCATTCAAAAATTTAAAGAATAGGGAAACAGGAACACAAAAACCATTTCCATATTCACTTGACCAACTTGAGCAAATACTTGAAAATTATGATAAACTTATGATGGACTTCCAAGACCATAATGAAGAATATAGTGAAGAAGATGATGGTCCTGAAGGTGGTAATAAAGGACAATTTTTTATGAGAGCGTTGATGGCAAGTAAGAACCCAAAACTAAATAAGGATTTTAAAAAAATCAATAAAAAGAAATTTCAAAATGCAGAAGGCAAACATTATTTTGAAATTAAAGAAGCGAAAAAAGTTTCAGGAAATGCTGTTGCAAGAACCATTAAAGATGCAGATGATAAGAAGTTTCACAACCATTTAATTAAAAAATTTGGTTTAACTGGTAAGATTAAAGAACTTAAAAAATTATCAGGTGGTAGTTTCAGTATGCCTTCAATACTTGAAGGTGGTGCTAATGGAAATTATGATGCACTCAATAAGGTTATTAAATCATTAAAAAAAATAAGTGGTGAAAGAGAATTATCGCCAAAAGAAAAAGAAATTGGAGAGATGATGAAAGATATGAAGAAGCAAATGATTAAAACTAAAGCATCCTTTAGAAGCAGTAATATATCAACCGAAAAAACAAAAGCAAAACTTGAAAAAACAGAGAAGGAATTCAGGCGTAAAAAGAATTACAGAGGATTAATACCTATTCCGCCCGCTCTTGAAGCATATAATAAAGAACAAGAAAGTGGGAGATATTCAAGCGGGAGAAAGAAATTAACAGGCGAACAACTTGAAAAGAAGCGGAAATATGACAGAGAGCGACTTGCTAAAAAGAAAGCACTAAAACAAAAACCAAAAGAAGAGATTAAAGAAGAAGCAAAAGGTGAAAATAAAGAAGAAGCAAATAAACAAGCATTTATAAATAAATATGAAGATAAAGTGAGAAGTGGTATGACATATCTAGAACGTAAAAAATCGTCATTTGATAAACAACCAAGGGCAACCATAAAAGGAAAAGATGATGAAGTTATGAAAGCATTAGAAGAACTATATGTATTACATCATAAACCAGATATAACAGATAATGATATTGGAAGATGGGGTGTTGATAATAAACTTTATTTATTAAATATGTATAATACAGATAGAAGAAATGTATTACCACAGAAAGATGTAATAGCATATAAGAAACTAAAGAACTTTCCAGTATCATATACTAAATTCTTAAAAGCACATTTTTTTAATTAAAAATTCACTTAAAGAAATATTATTTATATATTATAATATAAATGACTGAAATTAAAAGTTTAATTGATAAATGCAAAACCCTTATTGCGACTTGCGACGATATGGAAATGATGTTATGGAAAAATGAAAGTATGTTATCAAATCATCTATATAATATTAATAGTATCCTGTTGAAAAAAAAACATATAGAACTCGCTAAATTTCAAAAAGCAGAGATTGCTAAATACAGGAAAATTGACCGCCTTAATAAAAAGAAAGAAGAAGCAGAGAGATACAACGGATGGGGAATAATGTATTGGTAATAACCTTTTTAATATATAATATATAATAATAATCTATTATTATATAATATGAATAAAACTGAAAAATTAGAAATTGTAAGAAAATTAAAACCAAAATTAACAAAAGAAATTGCTGTTAAAGACTTTGAAAATTTAAAAGAGATTGGGTGCGACCATAAATCGGGTTCAACTGTTGGAAATGATTTTGTTGATTTCTATACACTACCAGAACGACTAGAAACGCTGAGCAAGAAGGGATTTAATTTTTATGATTTTTGGAATAGTAAATCGTCATATATGAAAAAAACATATATAAAGAAAATACTAAAATATTATAAAGAAAATGACCCGAACAGAAATGAACATCAGGTATGGTTTAGAATATTTAATTTATATATGGGTGCTATTAGTATTTTCAAACCAATAATGGCGATGCATATATATTGTATGTTCAAACCAACAAGCATTTTAGATATGACTATGGGATGGGGTGGGCGGTTGGTTGGTGCTTGTGCTTTAGATATTCCAAATTATACAGGTATTGACTTAAATTACAATCTTAAAAAACCATATGAAATGATGTGTGAAGAACTTAACAAGCATTCAAAAACTAAAATAAAATTATATTTTCAAGATGCATTAACATTTGATTATTCAAAAATAAAATATGATATGGTTCTAACATCTCCACCATATTATAATATTGAACTATATAGCGGGACTAAACAGATGACTGAAGATGAGTGGAATAATAAATTTTATATGCCCTTATTTGAAAAATCATATAAATATTTATCAAATGGCGGTCATTATTGTTTAAATATTCCACAATCTGTTTATAATGATGTTGCAGTTAAAGTCTTGGGGAAAGCAAAATATTTTGTTCCTATGTATAAAATGCAGAGAAAGAAAGGAGAACAATATAAAGAATATATTTATGTTTGGGTTAAAAATGAAAAAACTGGCGGAGGTGGTGATGAATACCCCTCATTACCAAAAGCAACATATAAAAATGAATGGGTAGAAGCAAAGAAAAGTAAAATTGCAGGGTATGGAAATTTTGCAAAAAAAGATATACCAGATGGAACTAAGATTGCGGATTTTATAGGAGATGAAATGACTATGAAAGAATTTAAAAAAAAATATGGAAAACCATACGCTGAAATGACAGAACTACATCCATATTCATATGTTATGCGTAGAATACATAAAATTATAGTTTCATCTAATCCAAAATATTTTACAAAAAATGTTGTTAATTATACGAACGAAATACCACCAAATTTTAATGTTGTTCTAAAACAACGAGCATTATATGCTATTAAAAATATTAAGAAAGGCGAAGAATTATCTCTTGAATATCCAAAAGACTATCATAGATATTGGTTAGAAGGAAAAGGCAAAGATGATAACGCTGATTTAGAAAAGTTATTATTTAAATTAACACCAATTGAAAAGATGGGTGATAACTATCTTAAAAGGGATGATTATTTTGAATATGCAGGACAGCGAGGTGGCAAAGTAAGGTCTGCATTATATATAATGACTAGGCATAAAACGAAAGGGATAACAACCGCAGGTAATAGGAACTCTCCACAGATTAATATTGTCAGTAGTATTGGTAAAAAATTAAATATTCCTGTTTATGCTTTTACATCAACAGGCGAACTAGGTGATGAAGTTAAACTTGCAAAAGAAAAAGGGGCGAATATAATACAAGTTCCAGTTGGATATGAAACAAATATAAACCATAAGGCAAAATTATATAGTAATAAACATAATTTTATTTATGTTCCTTTTGGAATGGATACAGAAGACGCTCATATTCTAACATCAAATCAAGTTAAAAATATACCAGATAACATTAAAAGAATAGTTGTTCCTGTTGGGTCGGCAAGTAGTATTATTGGAATTATTGAAGGTGTTAAAAAATATAAACCACATATTAAAATAATAGGTGTTGTTGTTGGTGCAAATCCTCTTAGAAAATTAAATAAATATGTTCCAGATTGGGAACAATATGCAACATTAGAACATTCAAAATTAAAATATAGCACACCCGCACCAGTTTCTAAATTTGGGGACTTGCAACTTGACCCATATTATGAAGCAAAGACGATTCCGTTCATAAAGAAAGGCGACTTATTGTGGATTGTTGGAGTTAGAGAAAGTATTTAAAGAATTTAAAGAATTTAATTCAAAATTCACTTAAAGGAATATTATTTATATATATTAATAAATGACACACAATATTAAAATGACATATGACGAATTATCAAGAGTTATTGATTGTTTAAGTTTTTCTTATAACAACCAATCAAGCGATTATAAAAAGTTTGTAGATAGGTTAAAAAAGACGCAAACTAAAGCATATGAAAAGAAGGCAGAAGAAAAGAAAGCAGAAGAAAAGAAAGCAGAAGAAAAGAAAGC
>Ga0181358_1001309_pt1 | contig 11343 bp, 20 predicted proteins | sample Fa13VDMM110SD_FD_130096 | JGI IMG/M metagenome (GOLD analysis project Ga0181358, IMG submission 130096) | Freshwater viral communities from Lake Michigan, USA - Fa13.VD.MM110.S.D | ecosystem: Environmental > Aquatic > Freshwater > Lake | place: USA: Michigan | collected 2013-09-24
ATCACTACGTTGGATGCATTTAAATCATGAGATAATAAGGTATTCCTTAACTCATTCATTAAACGAAGTTCGGTATCCCATTCTACTTTTAGTTCTTTACGCATTATATTAGTTCATTTTTATATGAATCAAAATCTAAATCATACAGACTGTAATTTTCTAAAATCTCTTCATCAACATTTATATCAAAATTTGCAACAACATTTCCATCGTCATCCAATATAGTATTGGGTGTATAACTATGATTTATAAATATTGCATGGTCGCATGATGAATAGTAATAATCATCTTCTCTCCAAAAGTATTTATCAATAAACTTTTTTTGAATATCGTTTAATTCATCTAAGTTTTTTACGTGAACTTTTGTATCAAATCCTTCAACGAATTGACAAATAATAGTTCCCTTTGGTATAAAATTTTTTGCAAATACTCCCAAGCCTTTACCTTCGGATTCTTTTATATAAACTTCTATTGTAAGCATAAACTAATTATAATTTTTTTGATTTATACAGTTTGGCTGCTTCAACCAAGTTTTCATTGGGTGTTGAATTACCTATAACAGCTTTATAGAAAACTTCAGCATCTTTCTCAGTAGCAATAATTTTATCATCTGCCTTCTTATCCTCTTCCATCTTAACAAATTTATACAACTCTACTAATAACAGCATAGCCTCTTCTTTTGTAAGAATCATTTTTCCTTTGTAGTTAATGTATGAGTGTACTACAAGTACTTTCTCTCCAATCTCGCTGTGCTGATGTACTGATACAACAGCTTGTTCAATGCATTTTGTTTCGTACATATTTTAAACATTTTTTAGTAGCAAGGACAGGATTCGAACCTGCATGAATCGTATAAAGCTTGATAACAGTTATATACCTGCCGATTCTCAGCTAACGTCTACCAAGCTTAAACATTGACCCCGTAGTGGATTCTAACCACATTATTTTTACGCCTAGAACGGGGTTGTTTAATGATTCCGTCACCTTGCCAAAAAGACTTTTAATTACACTCACATTTAATTCTGAGAGTTTCAATTTCAGTCTTAACTGAATTGTATTGTAGGTCAACTCCATACTTTTTTACCGTCTCCATTATTAGAGAATCTGTATTAGTGAAAGTACCTCGTACTTCGAAAGAAGCTCTTCCTGCCTCTTGTATATGTTCTTCTTTGCCTCCATTTGATAATGGAACGCATACGTAAACATACAATGTAATAATAATCAATTTTCCTAGCATAATTGTTGTTTTTTGGTTTAGTAATCAAGACAGGATTCGAACCTGTATCTAATTGCTTAAATGTTTCCATTTACACCACTTGACTTTGTTTATGCAAATATAATATATATATTTTTAAAAGTCAAGTCATCTACCCAACTTTTTTTAAAGTTTTTTTAAAAACATACCATACTCGTTTATACCATCTCTTATTTCAACATTCTGTTTCTTGATTAGTCTAGTTTTCTTAAACAGTCTGTAATCAACTTGGTGATGCCATCTATTAAACTTCCAAACAACTTTAACAACATCAGGGTGCTGCTGCTGTAAACTCTCAGCGAACTCTTTCCTATGGTCAGTATCGCCATATACTTCGTCAGTGTTTCCTCCCTTCATTCTAAGAGTAGTTACTTTACCAACTAGGAAAGAATTGAATAGGATAGTACTCCAACCATCTTTTAGGACTCTTAGACATAAGTCTGTATCTTCATTATATATTCCACGCCATCTAAAAGGTAAATCATTTTTAATGAGTATGCAAGAGTATATTCTTGTGTTGAGAATGTAGGGTGGAACACTGTCAGTTGTCTTGCAAAATGAATAGTAATTTGCTCCTGCTATTCCTACATTCTCATACCTATCAACAAAATCTTCCATGCATCTAAAAAAGACAGGACTAAGCACCTTTGGCTTTTCATTTCTATTTAGTCTGTGAAATCCCTCAATGTTATCATCTAGTATCCAATGCCTTTCATGTCCGTTTTCTATTGAATGCTCCCAAACAAAATTCCTTACAGGTATAGAGCCTTGTCCTAAATTAGAAAAAGGTGTTGTAAGTATATTATCTGTAATGTGTTTGTACAATTCAAATTCTTGAGGTTCTACAACCAAAGTGAATTCTACTCCCATCAACTTTAATTCACGAGCAGTAAGACAATGGTTAGGTCTTCCTTTACTGATTACATATATTGGGTATTTATTTTTCATTTTTCACCCATATTGAAGGTTTGTTGTTCCATATCGAGGTTACTTCTTTAGTATACCCAAACTTTCTCAATCTATTATTAAATTCTTTTGATATGTTTTTTTGAGATATTACAGTATCCTCATCTTTATAGTCATAAAAATGTCCAATACTTTTGGTATTGAATGAATTTGCAAGTACAAGTATGTTAGGAGTATTTCTTGTGATTATAGACGTGACATATTCTATAGGTCTTTCTATATGTTCAAAAAATTCGGAAGCAAAAACCATGTCAATATGGTGGGATGGTAGTAAGTCTTCTGATAATAAAACTATGTTATCTTGAAGTACTTCTAAACAATGAAACCACTGCGGAGTGTTTTTTATATTAGTTCCGTATACTTTTGCATTAGGAAATAAGTTTTGCAAATCGTTAGTCGTATACCCAAGTCCACATCCTAAATCCAATATAGATGAGATATTACTGAATTTATCAGTAATACTTTTTGTTTTACCATCGAAAACATTCTTGTCTAAATCTTTTATATAGTTTTTACTATAAATCCAATAACAAGCCATCAAATCTACAAAGTAATACTCATTATCGTATACTGTATAGTCTATGATATTTTTATCTAATGAATCATACCATTGCTTCTCTAATGATAACATTGGATTACTTTGTAATCTTTCACCTTTTTTACTGTTATAGTATTTGTATACATCTTTGAATAACAAGTATGATTTATCTTTATCAATTTTGTTATGCATAGAATACAACTCTACTACTGATTGCATGAATTCTGTTAACTTGTTCATATTTTTTAGTTACTTAGTGACCCAAACTTTTTTTTCTAAACCCCAATGTGACTTGAAAGGATGCCAAATGCTTTTTGTTTTACTAGTTAATTTTTGACCAATTAAATTTGCAAATTCTTGCAAATCATCTTCGTTATCAAACCTTACAATAATCTTTGCATGAGGTTCTTTCTTATCCTGAACAAATTCAGGCATATCCTTCCACTCTTGTTTCCACTCAGGTTCTTTTTCTATTCTGAATAAGTTTTCCATATAGTTTTTTATTGTGCAAATATAAGGTTTTCTATTGTGCAATTTTAAGATTTACTATTATTTTTTTAGAACATTATTTCTAAAAGATTTATAGTTAACTTCATGATGCCATCTATCAAATCTCCAAACTACTTTAACAACATCAGGGTGCTGCTCTTGTAGACTTTCTGCGAACTCTTTTCTGTTATTCGTATCTCCATATACTTCGTCAGTGTTTCCTCCCTTCATTTTCATAGAAGCAGTTTTATTACAGTAACACCAAGTAAATAACATTGTACAACTACCCTCTTTTAGTATTCTCAAACTCAAATCAGTATCTTCGTTATATTTTCCACGCCATCTTTGCTGTACTTTGTTATCTAATAGTATGCATGAGTATACTCTAGTATTTAAATAATATGGACTCTTTACATAGTTATGGTGAAATCTATATCGTATTCCTGCCATCGATACATTAGAATACTTATCTACAAAGTCTTCACATTGACGAAATAGGTCTCCATTTACTGCATTGATTCTTCTCCCCCCTTTTTGATACCCGAATCCATTTATATTATCATCTAATATCCAATGTCTTCTATGTCCTTCTTCTATAGAATGTTCCCATACCCAATTTCTTGCAGGTATTGAACCTTGTCCTAGATTATCAAATGGTAAAACTAATATTTTTTCTTTTGCTATTGTTTTACAGTAATTATCATATTCTAAAGATTCTATAACAATTCTATAATCAATTCCCATTTTATCTAATGCCCTTGCAGTTAATGGACTTTTCCATCTACCTTTAGATATTATGTATATAGGATACTTAGGAAATACTGATGTAGAGTTATTTGATAATTCTTTTATGTCAGAAATATCAATTTGGTTTCTTAATTCTGTATTTCTAGTAGGTACATGGAATTCAGGCATGTCCTTCCACTCCTGTCTCCAATCATGCTCTATTTCCATAACTTTTTAGTGTGAATCTCCAATATTATGTTTCTCTCCGTATATCAAGTAATCAGGATTGATTACTTTAGCTACTTTATGCCTATCACCATTAATAGCTTTTATAACGATACCTTCATGTGGTACTTTAGTGTTGTTTATAAAATTATTGAATACATAAGTATTCTTAATTTCTTCTGAGTAAAATCCTGTGTATAGAACTTCAGCATACGAAATACCTAAACAATCTTCAGCCATGTACTTAGCGGAAGTCATATTTAAATACTTCTTATCTAATTCAATATCAAATATAAAAAACATAATATCATCTAGCCCATATTCATAGTTCTTTTGAATACCCTTCCCGTAGATTTCTCCATAAATTACTAGTCCACTACCAAGGTCTTCAGGTTGGCACGAAGATACCTTATTTTTAACAACATTCCAAAGTCTATCTTTAATTTGGTATTTATCCGCAATATCGAACCAAACATTTCTATCATAAAATCCTTGACTTTCAGAACCTTTTTCTACATTGTGAGAACCTACCACAAATTCATATGCATCCCAACCTAATGAAAAACCTAAGAACTTCTTTATCTTACTCCATATAGATAGTTTATTCTTTTTTACTATACCGTATCTTGCATTTGTTCCATGTATTTTTCTTGTAATTTCTACATAGTCAGTTGAATCATATATGTTAGGTTTATTCTTTATATTTGGAAATTTATAATAAATTGGAAAGTTAGGGTTCTCATGATATTTTTTTGTCTTACCATTAGACAACCTGAGCATTTTAGCGGGTGGGTCATACTTATATATTCCTAAGATTGACATTAAGTCTTTTCCTACATGCATAGAATCATATGCAGATAAGGTATTTGAAAATGCATATAGAGGAGTTACCAAACACTCACTGTAGGTATTTCTTAGTTTTACAGTTCTTACTCTGTTTCCACTTCTAAGGTAACTAGTCACCTCTAGCATATCTGCTACTTCTTTAGGTAGAACTGCATCAGTTGTCATGCATACTACTAAGTCACCTACCTTATAAAGGTTCTTCTTGACAACACAATTCCAACCATTAACAATAGCTAGTTCTATATTGTCAGAGTTTTCTATAGGTTTTACTTCATTTATTTGTGAAATAAAACATACGCTGTTTAAGTTTTCCATAAACTATTTGTTTTTATAAATTATTTGTAAATGAAATTTGTTGTAGATTTTGTTTTACCGTCTCCCCAAAATTTTGCTTGACTCTCGCATAGTACTCTCGCTGATATTCCTTCATACGTTCTTTATTATTCTGATAGTATGCTTTCATTTTTGCTCTATGTTTTTGTCTAGCAAATTCAGACATACCATGGTAATGTTGCAGATTTCTCTTATTGTGCAATTCTCTTTGCTCTTCAGTAAGATTCGCAAATCTAGTTCTGAGGTGTTCTCGTTTACTGTCGGTATTCATACTAATAAGCTTCTAAATGTGGGTCAATCAAATTTTCTAATTTGGTTAATTCATCATCGATTTCTTTAGTAAAATATCCATAAACTCTTAGTGTACCATACTTTATTTTTATGTCAGTTATTAATAATCCTCCTGTAAGATATCTAAGAGCAGCTGACAAATGCATATCTCTACATCTTACTATTGAGTTATCATTAGCAAACAAATGGAGAAGATTTAAAACAAATGCAGGACACCACCATGGTTTAGCTTTCTTTGCGACAAACTTTATAAAGTCTTCTAAATATCCATGTAAATCAGTACCTTCTGTAAATATATTCCAAGAAATACCTAGGTAGTGATACTTTTCTTCTCTGTGGTTGGAGAAACATAATAAGATATCTCTGAAAGCAACGGGAGAAAACCTGTACCGTTGATTCTTATTTGACATTGAACCAAATTTCTTTTCTAAATGATACATTCCTATTTTATGAGATATGTATGATTTAATGTAAAAATACAAGATTATTGCGGGGATATATCCAATCACAATAATTAATAAAATAGTTAAAATGTACATAACAGTGAATTTAGGTTTGTAAATTTATTATAATCTTTTTGTTTTATTTTTTCTGTTTAGTGTTTTAATTATAAGCAATATGTTTTAGTAAATAATACCACGAGCTAACGTTATACTTATCGAAACCATGACTATTAATAGTATTCTTACTATTACTGAGTAAATTATTAACATTTTTAATATCAAAGTTTTCTTTTTTTACTATTTTTTCAAAAAAAGATTCTCCTTCTCTTTGCTCAAACATTATCAATGCCTTATTAATTCTATATGTACCATAAATAGAATAAGGTACACGATTAGATTTAATCCAATCCCACATATCATCAGTGTTAGCAATATTTGGAGCTTCGGCATGACATTGTTTACAAAGAAGAACATAGTTACTAGGAGTATCCGAACCACCTAAAGCATGTGGTATTATATGACATCTTTGTAAAAAAACTTTTTTTTGTGATTTTGAATACTTATCATCACCACAATTCCAACAATTAGTGTAAGCATCAGCCCAATCAAAATTTAATTCTGATTCGTGGATATTAGTATTTTCAATCCAATACTCAGCTATTTTTTTTATAGTGGTTTTAAGTACTCTTGATTTACTGATATTAATAGCAGATATACAAGATGAGTCGTTTTTGTTTTCTAATGAAATTTTTGTGATACTCATAATTTTGTGTTTTTTATCATAATAAAATTTATATAATATCATTACACCATATGGGTGTTTTCTCTCCAACATAAGCTCCACTGACATTAAAATAAAAGTATTCAAAAGCATCCTCATCTGACATATCTTTCATAAGGATTTCAATACACTTAGATACAGAATATATAAGCCTCATTGAGGTATCGTCAACTCCGAGTATAGCCTCATCAAATCCATCAGCTTTTAAAAACTCCTCTTCGGGATAATTTTCTAAAATATTATCTATCATAAAATTTTTTATTTATGAGTTCAACTAATACATCTCCATGACATGCTTGAGGTTTACACCAACAACCTAAAATCTTTCCACCTTTTAACTCATGCAAATCATCTAGTAAATGTTTTCCTTCCCCATTAGTAATCCACTCTCTATAAGCTTCTACAGCCTCTTCTCTCGTATTTACTATATACTTAGCAAGTGTTTTACCATCTTGCTTATGTGTATATGGATTACCCCATTTACAAGGTCTACCAATATATACATTATAATTTTCCTTCTTACAATGTACAACTCTTGAGTTTACTATCATAGCTATTACTTTTTTTACACCTACAATGTTCATTTACATAGTCGTACAGTACATCAATATTAAAACATATTGGATTCTTGTCGGCATCCCACGCAGCAGGTTCTCTTTTTGGATACATCCACTCCTCAGAATCTTCCTTATTATACGGTGAATACTCAAATATATACCAAGTTATCCAATCTAATCCTTCTTCATTATATTTAGTTTTCATGATTTCATCAAACATGCTAAAAACTAAATTTTGTATTGGAAACTTCGGATTGTCCGAAATATCGAATCCTATGGAATATAACTCATGTATATATTCTGAAATTTCATAGTAATATTTTAATATGGATATAAAACTTTTCTTGGTCATATTGAAACTATTTTGAAAGTGAAATCAAATTTAAGATTATTATTGTAAGTTTCCTAAATAATAATGTTAATTATTTGTTAATGAGCATCTACATTATTATGTGCATCTATTAGTGCTTCTACTTGTTCTATAGTACTGTATGTGTAATCAAAACTTGAATCGAATATGCATACTTTCCAATTATCGTGAGATACCTCATCTGAACATTGAGTTGTTATTAGACATAATCCCATATGACTTTCATACACATAGTAATATACTTCAGAATCTTCTTCAACCAATTCTTTAGTAAATCCTAATCCAATTAATTCAACTTGTTTCATAAACTTTACGATTTAGTTATTTATTTTAAAACATTTAATCTCATTATCAATGATACCTAGATACTCTCCGCTCGTATTCAAGGTATCTATATAGTAATATCTCCCTCCCGTAGTCTTTCCCTCAATATCTATAAAACGTTGTTGAGTATGACCGACAACCTGAATTATTTCTTTTCTTAGATTATCGTAATTAGACCTCTGTAATGACTTAGGTCTTATCCATATAGGAGATGATATTTCACTATCACCATATGGGTCTAACCCCTCGAATTTAAATATAGTAGGTTTAAATTCCCATACTAAATTTACTAGAGATTCTATAGATTTTGCTGAACCATATGACTCAGTATTCGTAGCTCTTAAGCATTTTTGCAACCATGTACTACTTACTCCTGCATGACTTATTAGTATATTATCTATATTATGACAAATTTTAAAATGATTCATATTTTCATAGAATGCATTTTCAATAGTCATTCTGTTATGCATCTGATACCCTGAATAATTTTCATATACAAATGGTAGGTAGTGGTAATCATGATTACCGATAAGCAATGTAACTTCTGCATTACCTGATTTTTTATAATCTAATATTTCATTGAAATTATACATCTGTTTGGCAAAGCTAATGTCAAAGCTGTCAAAGTAATCTCCTACAAATATGACTTTATCAGGAGATTCTTCTTCCACAATTTTTTTCCAAATATCATTACCATGGGTATCACCTAGGATTATTGTTTTCATACTATCTTTTTATTACAAATATTTCAGTATCCCAAAATTTAAGTATATTTTTAATACACTTTTCAACTCTATCTCTATTGTGAGTCCTGATGTGCATTCTAGTCTCGTATAATCCTTCCGAATCTTCCCTATTTTGGAAAGATTCTCTTAACTGTTCTAACATGATTTTTTAATTATTTAAAGTTGCTCGTATTGTTGGATGACACTGATAATTATCTATTATAAAATCATCAATTTCAAATCCTTGTAAATTAGTATTGAAATCACCTACACCACATTCACCACTCATAGTTTGCCAAAACTCTGTATTAATATGTAGTTTTGGCAAGTTATAAGGTACTCTAGCTATTTGCTCCTCAGCTTGTCTTATATGATTAAGGTATAGATGAGTATCACCTAAGTTACCTATCAGTTCATCAGGAATCATATTTACTTCTTTAGCTAAAATTTCTAGTAATAAAGCATAGGATGCTATATTGTATGGTAATCCTAAGAAAGTATCTACAGAACGTTGATTCCACATTAGAGAGATTGCTCTTTTAGGTACAGGATATAATTCATCAATCTCTAAATGGTCAACTCTAACAAAATCTGATGGTTCAAATGTTCTATATGTTTTTGATGCCAATCTCAGTCTTTCTTCTATACTCAACTCTCTTGTATAAACTTGAAATGCATAATGGCATGGTGGTAGAACCATCTTACCCAACTCAGCTACGTTCCAAGCGTTTACCATTAATCGTCTTGAATCAGGGTTTGTTTTAAGGTCGTTGATGAGGTTTTGGATTTGGTCTACAAGTTCTATATTTTCAATCTTAAATGGAGGTATTAAGTTTTCATCCCAAACCTCGTCAACTTTTTTCCACCTTCTCCACTGAGCTCCATATATTCTACCTAAGTCTCCCCACTCGTCCGAGAAATTATCATTAGTTTTAATCACATGTATAAACTCATCCATAGTTAACATGTTTATACTTTCATTAATATGGAAGTTATGTTTATGTATATAATTCTTATAAGCATCTCCATTCCAAATATTACAATTGTTATTTAGTAAGTATCTGATATTGGTGTCTCCTTTTAAAAACCATAATAATTCAGTAACTATATTTTTCCAAGATAGTTTCTTAGTTGTCAATAATGGAAATCCATCTTGCATATTATGTCTAATCTGATGTCCAAATATAGATAGTGTACCTGCACCTGTCCTATCTGATTTTTCTACTCCGTTCTCTACTATATTATCTAGTAGACTCTGATACTGAATATCTATGTGTGAATATTGTTGTGTCATTGGTTTAGTTTCTTCTCGCAAATTTTTTAAATATAACTATATTATCAATTTTCTTCATTTGGGAAATGAGCTGCTTTGATGCTCCAAAATTCAGCCATAAGAGATGCCCTAAACTTATAATCAGAATCTGTATGATATCCACTTACATAAATACATCTGCATATAGATTCATATAAACGAATTTTAGAAGACATTCTATAGTTCTGTTTTTTGCACTTAGCATATCTTTTAGAATTTAATACACTAGCCCAAACTTTAATACCTTCCTCAGTATCATCTGTAGCAAAAAATTTAGCTCTAATATACTTATTCTTGCCTCTAATAACTTCTCTAGTTCTATAAGTTGCAAAGTTATGACCTTTGATATGCTTTACTCCTCCCGCATTTGCATGAAGTCTCCAAAGTTCTGTCTCAATGCCATTACTAGTAGCTTCTATTATGAAAAATGAATATATCATAGATACAGGAAAATCTGTTAAAGCATGAACATTCATAAGCATAGACTCATAGTTATAAGCTATCCACACTCTTCTTAGTTTATACAAATCTGCTTTATCTACATTCTTAAATCCTTTATCCTTTAAAAATTTTCTAAAATCCTTAAGTGATAATTTTCTGATTGAATGTCCATAAGACCTAGAGCCGTATGCATTTTCATCTATTTTAGGAATAACTACCTTAAGTGGTATCTTATCTTGTTTCTCAATATATATAGTTTCATAATTGGTATTAGATACTATAGATAGTTTATCGTAATTAGTGTCTACAGGTGAAACCATTAATCCTATGCAAAAAGCAGTGGATACTGATGCTCCTATTATTTCAGGTAAATATTTCCTCTCAGGAACATATGTCTGAATTGGGTCTTTTTTTATCATAACTTTTAGTTTACTTTCTGAAAAACTAATGCAATTATTATTTGCTAAAGTAGATTTATAAGATTGTTTATAAATAGATACATAAACAAACTACAAACTATCAGTGAAAATAGAAATGCATCAGATGCTAATCTTATTAAATCATAATCGTTACAATGACTTAGCACATAGTAATAATCACGAGCGTTTAAAGCAGTTCTCCAAACCATAAGAATAAAAAATATAAACAATAATATTAAGTCTATCATAGATATTGTTTTTACAATGGATGTTTTTCTAAATCAATATAATCAGTAACATAG
>Ga0181358_1001313_pt1 | contig 11312 bp, 17 predicted proteins | sample Fa13VDMM110SD_FD_130096 | JGI IMG/M metagenome (GOLD analysis project Ga0181358, IMG submission 130096) | Freshwater viral communities from Lake Michigan, USA - Fa13.VD.MM110.S.D | ecosystem: Environmental > Aquatic > Freshwater > Lake | place: USA: Michigan | collected 2013-09-24
AGCCAGAAAAAAGCTAGGCAACATCAAAGACCAGAAAGAGAGACTGGAAGTGCTGGCAGAATTAGACAAAACATCACGCCGAACACTAGGATTGGATGACCAGAACGTAGGAGACAGAAAGGCCATGAGCGTAAATGCCATGATTTCATTACACGTTACTGGGCCACAAAGAGCGGAAGAGGTGGAAGTGGTAGCCACGCAATATAACAAGGCCGAAGTGGAAGAGGGAATTATCGTATCCGATAACGTGAAAGAGGAAGAGGAAGCGTGAAGAGGTAAAGGGAATCAGCCGGGCGGATTTGAGCCAAAAAAAAAGGCCGAAAAAAGGGCGACCCCCGAAAGGATCGCCCGATTTTCTATAGCCTATGAATAATCAGGATGCCTATGGCTTCCATGATTAAGATCAAGACGAGTGCAAGCTTTATCAGCTTGCACTTTTCTTCCCGAATATGTTTTCTCATCTGTTTACTTTTTAGCATTCAACTCATGGATTGCCCTCACCGCGTCAATGTGACCAAGGATCACATTGCCCAACTGCATTTTGCTAACGATCTGACGCGTTAGGCGCAAACGCGTTTCGTTGTCGGCAAGTATCGCGAAACGGTCGACCGCCGTTAGAATTATCGCAGCTTGAATCGCCGCCTTATTTTCGAGCGATTCACTTTCAACGGGCGCGCTTTTATCATCGTCTTTATCGTCTTTATCATCGTTCGATAAAGCTGATTTCACCTTGCGTGGCGACTCACCGCTATTCAATAGCTTCACGCATTCACCGCTAGTCTCATCGTCTTTAATGAGCTTGCTAACTTCGCGCAATCCATAAAGGTCACGCACCATATCAATTGACAGCCCCTTTGATTCAAATGTCTTCAAACTGCGACTCACGCTGATGAGATTGGCAATGGTGCTTCCTTTCCACTTATCCTTCAAATCCAATGCAAATGCTTTGGATTCCTCTTCAGGTCGATTGGCAAATATCCAGCCACTAAACAATATCGCTTCTCTCATTGCACTTTGCCCCGCTTCTAGCTTCGATATCACATACCCCGCGCAATCTTCGATTGGCAATTCCTCCGCTCCCTTATATGCGGGATTACGTTGCAAATATCCCAAGCTATTGCGCTTGAACATCGAATCAATATTCGTTGGCTCATTGACAACCGATAGTTTCACCGCTTGTTTTACTGCTTCTTGTTTTACTTTGTTTGGTTTCATCTGCTTTGGTTTATTTACACTCCATGCCAGTCAGATCAAATGTGATCCGACTAAACGACTCGTGATCGCTCGTGATTAATTCACGGCATTGAATGCAAATGTCCAAAGCAAACAAACGAGATTAAATGTCAAAGAACGATGCCCGATAGGTTGCCAAGGCAAACCGAAAGAACAATTTTCGTTCCAGCACAAAGCTGGCCGAGTATCCAGAATAGCAAATAAACCCTAGTTTGTCAACTGGATAAGCAGAAAAAACATTATCCCTAACGATAATTCAACCTGGCTTATCGCAAGTTACTTGCAAAGATAAATCTTGACGAGACGAGTAAATCAATATGCAAATGATTTGCATTAAAGGAATCTCTTATTCTGTGAGAGTCGACGGCATGGGGGGGCTACCGGCACAGGCCAAACTGGGGAAGGCTTCAGCGTTGACGTAGGCTCCAAATACTACAAAAACTAGAAAAACTGCTATTTCGGACTACAAAGACTGGTAGAATGGTGCGTCAATATGTGGATGTAACCATCCTTTTTTATTTGCTAGTAGCCATCTAGGTCATGGTTTGTGGTGTACATGAGGTAGAGGAGGTAGGCTATGAAAAGGGTTATCATATTATCGTTAACGATAGCGGTTCTCTAGGATGAAGCAGAGTAGAACGGTTATCCAAGCTAGGGCTAGTGCTAGGGTTTGGTCGGACATTTCTTATTCTTTTGGAAGAAGGAGGTACTTACTCCACGGGATTCTAGGAATTTGTTACAGGCTTTGTTTATCTCGTCTGTCCTTGTTGGTGTTTTGTAACCTACTCTAGCGTCATCTGGGGATACGTTGGCTTCTAGGTTGAGTTTGTTGTGTTTCATATAGACATAGCGTATTCGTCCCAGTTCATACTATATTGTAGTAGGCTTTTCCGTAGCACCCGGCTCTTGCTAGTTGGGTTGTACTACCTTCCTTACCTAACCATTGGTCTAGGTTTTCTTTTGTTAGTTCTATGGGATGACCTTCGTGGGGTGGGATGTCTACCCATTCAAAGATTCTGAGTACCTTGGCTGCTTTGAGTGCGTTTTTGATTATTAGCTCTGGGTCATCGGTGTGCTGGAGGCAATTGTAAATCCACGCTTCATCGAATTTATCGTTACCGATAAAATCTTCCCCTCTGATGACTAAGCAATCTATTTTCTTAGCTGCGTATCTGGCGTAAGTCCACTCTGGGTATAAGAGGGGATCGACAACCAACCCTTTTTTGAGGTTAGTGGTTTTGAGTAACATGGAGGTTGGGCCGCCGCCTATGTCGATTATGGACTTTCCGTGGACGTTGAAGGAGTATCCCTGTCTATCTAGTCCCATGTATTGGGCATAGACGTAGTGTTTTTGATCCTCGTCGTAGGTATTACAGCAGTCTCCCCAGTATTCTGATTCAAAGCTCATGGATAGTATTTGTAGAGTGAGTTAAGTCCATTTCCGTCTGCGTACCATCCCCGACCTTGGTAGATGTCTAGGATGTCATTGAAGTATTTCTCGTACATTGGGGCTACTTTCTCTAATGTGAAGTTCTTACCGAAGGCTAGGCAGTCTGCTGGTCTGATCTTCTTAATATTGTGCATGGCATCTATGAAGTCACCCATAGTCCTGCATCGGTATCCTGTGATCCCGTGTGGGTTGTTTTCAGCGAAGCAGCCCCAGTCTGTAGTTAGGGTTGGAGTACCTGAGAGTAAGTTCTCTACTTGGACTCCACCGAAGGGTTCTACATACATTGATGGGATGAAGGAAGCTGTGGCGTTGGACATTAACTTCTTTCTTAGGTTAACGTCTGCGTAGCCTACATATTCAACGTGATCTGGGAGTTTGTAACCTTCCTCTTTTTGCCCAGCTATCACTAGTCTTTTACCTAAGATTTCAGTCGCTTGAATAGCAACTTCAACTCCCTTGCCAGAATATACCCGACCAAGGTAAAGATAGTAATCCTCTTTTTTCTCGTTATAATCGAAATCATCAATATCAAAATAGTTGGGTATGACCACTTCATACCAGTCTTGTCTACAGTTACCTACACCTTGCATACCAGCATAAGCATGGTAGATGGCATAGGATTCAAATACTTTAAATCTAGCCCAGTGACCACCCGCATATCCAATGCCCGGCTCTACGACGATCATATCTTGATGAGCGTCACAGATCGGTCTGACTCCGCTTCCCCAAAAGGGGAGGATAAAGTCATGTTTTTGTTTTCTCTTACCTACTTCTTCAATAGCGTTTTTGTAGAAGGTTTGATAAGCATGATCGTTAGTATCAAACTTAAAAAATGTCTTACGCCAGTCATGGCTTCCATAGGATTTTTTAAAGTCATCATTGGTTAATACAGTAACGTGTTCCGTGCATGGTAAGTCTGAGTCTTCATGCCCGTAGTGGATGACTTCATGCCCACGTTCCGTCATCATTTTTCCGAATTTAACTACCTTTTGTGTATAAGCACAGGCATTAAACTCTTTAGATGAGACCGTGTGAGGAAGCCCTAAGATATGGAATCTCATATACTTGTCATAAACTCTTTAAGTTCTTTAATCTTCTTATGTAGGTCTTCTATATGTTTAATATAAGAAGAGTCTACCTCGTAGGTTGTCCAGTTTGTTCTACACCCTAACTTGGTGCAGTCGCGCCTTCTCTTTATCATGTTTGCTTTTTCTCTTGAGTCACAGACACTAGAATTTGATCCACACTTAGGGCATCGTTTCACTTGGTTGATTTGCTTCCCTTACACTTCCACTTCTTACGGGATAGGTTATTGGGGCTATTGGGGTCTGACTTCCAATCTCCCTTGATCTTAGCTGAACGAGCGCAATAAGCATCTCCTTTAGCTGTGCCGGGGCGGATTCGATCTCCACCATCCTTAGCCTTCCCAGCTTGCCCAAACTTGACAGTCTTAGTCCTGCCTGTAGCTGGGTTCTTTACTACTTTAGCGAATCTCTTTTCCATTAGGATTTGTAACCACGCTTGGTTTCTTTTTTCTTCATGGCTTTTGATTCTTTCTTCTCATGCATTTTCTTGTGTGCAGAATCTGACATCATTTTACCATTTGGCATTTTGTGTGTACCTGATTTTTTCATATTATTTTTTCTTTGCTGTTTTTGCTGATTGTTTGAATGCTTTAGCAGTTGGTGCGCCTTTGGCTCCAACCTTCCTCATCTTCTCGCCACTACCAGCGGCGATCCGTTTTTGTTTAGCGTTAATGTTTGAGTATAGTCCAGTTTTCATAATGCTTCTATTCCATCTCTTAATAGTTTAAAGAACGTGGAGGCAGAGATTGTCACCTTCCATTCTTTGTTGTTTTTCTTGTGAGCGACAGCCCACGCAATGCCATTAGCATCACGCTCGGCCTGTTCGCAAGCCTTATCTAAATTTAAATTCTGTACGCACTTTACTTCAAAGTGAAGTACACCTTTCAGTTCTTCGCACACTACGTCCGGGGAGTCCTGTCCTCCTGCGTGTTGCTGTCCACGTTTAGCGGTGTAACCTTCGGCGCGGAGTTCGTCTCTCCACATCCTTTCACCTCTGGCTCCTTTAGCTCTTGAGTTGATCATGGAAGCAAGGTATCTATATCTTGTGGTTCTGTCAATACATTTATCTGAATAAAGTATTGATTGTAGATTTTCATTCCTTCGTTCCAGTAATTCTCCGCTATACAATACCTCTCTTTGTCTTGTGACTGCCAGATACTTAATGCAGCATCCATGAATCTGGATGCCTTCCCGTATGCTTTATCTGTTGACATTAGAATACCTCCTCAATGCGTGAAGTTTCCCCATGCATGATAATATCTATCCTGTAATCCTTGGGGCCGCGCCTGTTCTTCTTCACGGTTACTTGGCTTTTGGTTTTCAGATGCTCAACGTAGATAACTTGATTGCTGTGCATCCCGATTGCCCGGCTCTCTCGTAACCTTCCATCATCATTTAACTGGGAGGCAGTCAGTACCACCTTGTGATTGGTAGATGCACACACCTTTAATCGTCTGGTTATCTCTGAAATGGCGTTTTCCCTGTTCTCTACACCCTCAATTGACACGATTTGGAGGTAATCAACGATGATAATGTCTGCTCTATCTTCCCCGACATAGCGGTTAATATTGGCCTCAATGTCATCAATATCGCTAATTCCATCTATAATTTGGAGTGGCATACCATGCAATTTGGTCAATGCGTTGGTGATTGCATCCAGTTCAGCCTTGTTTGCGTTGAGGTATTCTGCTCTTTCGCGGATCGGATAGCCAGCCATGTTGCAAGCCATGCGCGTTAGGATGTCTTTGGCATTCATCTCTAGTGAGAAGAAGACAACCGACTTCCCCTCTAACAGATTGGCTACTGCCGCTTGGACTAGGAAGATGGATTTACCTCCGCCCGTCTCTGACGCTACAGTCAATAACTCCCCATGATGCAGTCCGCCTTTTAATGTTCTGTCTAACTTGATCATCCCTGTGGTGAAGCATTGCTCTTTAGCCTTACCTTCCATCTCGTCGATGATCTCCAAGATAATATCTTTGACTGGCTTTATTTTTACTCCCCGATCCTCTGAACATCTCATTATCGTTTCCGATAATTTCTTCAGATCAGACTTTCCTGTTCTGATATTCGGCTCCTCTTCCTCGATAGCTTTCATGGCATCTCGGTATCCTTTGTTTCTGACTAACTGCTTGCGGTAATCATCTGCCATATCTTGACAAACCTTCCCAGAAGCGATCTTCATGGTAGAAAGAATCTCATGGACTTCGTTCTCTCCTCCCGCCGCTTCTATCTCGCCTGTTGCTTCTAACTCAGCAATGGCAGAAAACGGGCAACAAGCCCCTGTCCGCTGGTGAACCCCTTGGAGGGCAGTAAAAACCTTCCTGTGAGGCGGCAGGGCGAAATAATCCACCTCCCACGTTTGTTGCGCGAGGATGTTTCTGTCTATTGCGATTAAAGCTAACGCTGCCGCTTCGCTTTTGGTTGCTATTGGTACTGTTTTCATTAGTGGTGTTTTTTTCATTTAATTATTTTCCTTTAAGAATTGTGAATGCTGTTGCAGCCACAAGCGGAACTTGTCCATTTCCAATGGCTTTAATTCTGTCCACTGAATTGGCCATCCCATGATAGCTTCGTAAGCCGTAGGGTTTGGGTATATCGTCGAATGCTCCCTCTGCCCCATGCTCCAAAGGTTGTACTGCGCGGCTCGTTGTTGAAAAGCTGAATCTCGACTTGTCCCCTTGTAATCCACTCGTTGCGGAGTAGGCCACAATCCAGACTCGTTCTCTTCTATGAGGTGCGCCGACATGGTAAGCTCCCACAACTCCCCATCGTGCATCATACCCCATCTCGGAAAGATCGCCAAGCACTCGGTCGAGTCCTCGAAGAGTAAGCATTGGTGAGTTCTCCACGAATGCGTATTTGGGTCGTATTTCGCCAATGATTCTGGCCATCTCTCCCCAGAGTCCGCTTCGTTCTCCAGTGATCCCGGCTCCTTTTCCTGCGCTTGAGATGTCTTGGCAAGGAAATCCTCCGCAGACGACATCGACTTTCCCTCTCCACGGAGTTCCGTCGAAGGTGGTGACATCATCCCAGATTGGGAACTTTGGCAAGATGCCGTCTCGTTGTCTTTGAAGCAGGACTTCTCGGCAGTAAGGTTCAATCTCAACAGCACAGATTGTGGTATGTCCAAGAAGCATCCCGCCAAGGATACCTCCCCCTGCCCCTGCAAATAAGTGTAGCTCATTCATTTTGTTTTCTATTGGTTAAAAGTTAGCGAAGCGTTCTGGTTTGATTGTGTTCGTTGAGCGGATGACCCAAGCGGTAAGGAACGCACGGGTGTACTTACGGTCTGGGTGGGCGAGTAGCCATGACTGGGCGTTTTGAGCTTCACGCTCCACGTCCTTTTCTGGGTTTAGTTTTTGAAGTTCTGTAAGGAAGGTAGCGTCTACTGGTTTTTGCTTTCTCTCTTTTTTAGTTATTACTTCTTCTTCTATTTCTTTACTAGTAGCGGGTTTTCCCGACTCGGGAAAATCCCGTTTCGGGAAATCCCCTTGTCGGAAAGGATTCTCTAAGTGAGGTTCATCGTAAACATAATACTCCCAACCACCCGGCTCGTTACCACTACGAGGCTTGCGCCAGACATACTTAAATTCAATTAGTTCATTCAACCCAGATGAAGTTGAATCATTACCATCTGTAGATATGGTACGAATATGAGCAACATAGACCTCCCATGTATCAGGCAATGATAGCAAGTAAGCTAACATACCCTTTGCTTTCCATGACAATCTTTTGTCATTAAGCATCTCATTAGGAACAATCGTGTAATTAGACTTCCGCTTTTGGCGGTAGATATTTTTACTCATTTTAAAAAAGGCGACCCCTTGTGATGGCGAAGAAACGCGGCAACTGACGCATGAGAGTGGTGTACCACCACAAGGGATCATATATTTTGTTTGTTAATTTAAGTTTCTTCAACCTCGGCTCTCACCCCGAAGGCACGATTGCTCGTACAAGACAGACACTACTACATCTAGTGATAGTGTCAAATGTTTTTTACAATATTTTTATCGGTAACGATAGTCACTCTATGTTTACGGACTTAATCTCATCCCGTGACCACTGATGTATACGATCATTGATCTTGTCCCATATTTCATCAGCGTCATCTTCATTCTCACATTTGTAGATGCAGCGTTGTTCACCGATAGAATCATCCTTGATGAAGAAGTTAGACTGGTAGATTGTCAGACCAGTTGCGGCGGTAGTTGCAACAACAGCAGTATTGTTGGGTTTGAGTGCCATGTTGCAGATGCCTTGGTCAGATTCATATTGTGCAATGAAACTGGTATTAAGGGCAGCGGCAAGAGACATATTTGTAATCAGAACTGTTTGCCTGATTGCGGCAAGCATATGCTCTGCGTCTTTATCTACTTCGTTGTTTTCGTTAGTGTTATCCATAAGTAAATAGACTATCAAAAAAGTGTTGACTTGTCAATAGGATTGGTTTATTTTTATTTGAAATGAAGCATCCATTATACGAAGCATATGAATCATGCATGACTGCCTATGAGCAGTCTCGCTACATTCGTTCCATTGGACGCAAGACCTTTGCCAATCAGCTACGGGAGACCCGCAAGAAGATAGGGATGACGGTCAGGCAACTAGGCGACAAGATCGGCGTGACTGGATCGTTAATCAACCAGATCGAAGTAAATTCCAAGAGCATTCTGAAGAAAGAACAAGTGGATAAAGTGATCGAGCTATGTGCGCCGAAATTGAAAACTACCATCAATGCTGAGTAGAAAAAAAGGGTTTAAAAAAACAGGAGCAAGGCTAAAGCCTGTTTCAGATAAGCGTAAGGTTCTGAACAAAGAATACTCTGAAGCGAGAAAGGAATACTTTTCCACTCATCCAAACTGCGAGGTATGCGGGGCTGGAGCTACAGACATTCACCACAAAGCTAAGAGAGGAAAGAACCTTTCTAACCTAGAAATGTTTATGGCAACGTGCAGAACGTGTCATAATAGAATCCACGATAATCCTGCGTGGGCAAGAGAATTAGGATATTTAATATATGAGTTCAAATAATACATTCGTTTCAATGATCATCTGCGAGGGCTACCATGAAGATGAAAACCAAACTAAGATTCTTTTCCAACAGCAGTTCAATCAATGCTGGGTAAAGAAAGCGGACATCAAAACAATGGAAACACTAGGCTTCCACGATGGACGTAAGTTCATTCGTATAGTTATTCCAGAGGAAGTAGCGAACACGCTAGAGCTTCAAGGCATTCTGGATTAAAGGTATCCTTATGTGCTGGCTATGTGCAATCACCAGTCACCATTCTCATCAGATGAATAGCTGTCATCTTCAAGTGCTGCGATTAGCTTTTCATCTCTAGCCCAGAATCGGTTCGTTGGGACAGCTTTATCGTTTCCGATAAAAACAAGCCCGTATCTCCGCGCCATCTCTAGACAATACAAGAAGCTATCAGCTAAATCGGGAGAGAAGCCCGTTCGCCCCTTGTAGTCATCTTTAGTCTCTACCGAAATCTTTTTAGATTTGAGTTTGTATCTACGGATGCAAAGCTCCCGCGCCAATGCGCCAGCGGATTCAACTCCATAGATGACCCGGCTCTTAAAACCATGATAAGCTGAGTACCAGTACTCTGATACTAAACGATCATAAACTTCATTACACGGGCGTTTATCAACCTCTGCTGCCATACGTTCAGTTGGCTTGCCCATAGAAGATATAAGAACAATAGAATGACCACTTGTATCAAACTTCAACCACTCGCGTATAATTGCCTGACCAACTCGACCACCATCACCCGAAACGTCCATTCCAAACTTCTGTGGTTGGACATTGTATGTCCTACACTTCTCAACAACGTCTTTAGCTAATCCAACCTCAAATTCAGCCGCCTCCCGCGCCGATAATTGAATGACATCTTGTTTTTCTAGCCACATCACTTTATTGCGAGTCCCGCGAATGTACCCTAGTTTAGCTACCGTCAGTACGCACCTATCTCCACCAACCGTAAATGCTGTATCGAACCCTGCTACTTTAGTGAATCCCTCTGCATCCCAGATTGGTTCTATATTTGTTTCAGCGTTACGGATCAGATCAGCGGTGAGGATGGTCTGGGCGAATCCAGACTTCGGCCACCAGCCAATAGCGTTACGAACGTAGTCGATAGCATTCTCGTCTCCGTAACATTGTTTGAGCATGATCTCCTGCTTCTTTCGATCCATCAAGAAAGGGAAAGGTGAAGGCTCATGTATAGGAGCTTGAAAGTTAGGAGACCTCATTCCATTGTAGAACAAGCAAACGCCAGTTTCAGTCTCCCACCTATCCATTTCTGGACTGACTACATCGAAGTTAGATGCGCCTTTAGGCATAGCCCAGCGAGTATGAGGGTTGTCACCAGCGGATGGGTTTCCGATACCAATAAAGACTACGTCATTGTTAGCTGATAAGTTAACACGGGCAGTTATCGCGCCTAGCTCCATTTCTGGCAACTCATCAAGGGCTAGTCTAACCCGGTCATTCTTACGACCACGGGTAGTATCAATAGCCTTCTGACCCTCGTTACCAGACTGAAACGCCAGAGCTTTGATGGCATTGCGATAATCCTTATCCTCATCATTCGATCCACCACCCCAAACAATCATGTGGCGATAATCAATGAGTTTACCAAACTGGACGGCAGCGGACTTCCATAGCTTAGAGATGATACCCCAGATACGATCTTCGGACGCACCAAGAGTAGTGGTAGCAACCCAAGACGAGGTGCAATGTGGAGCGGAACACCAGTCAAGGTAGACCCAAAGACCAACTGGAAACGACTTTCCCATCGAGGCCGCGCCAGCTAAACAGATGTCATCATTATTGCAGAGTTCTTCCAGAGTTCTCAACAACTGAGTATTCGTATAACCTCGATTGACAATACAAACTTCAGTAGGCCATTGGAGTTTAACTGCCTTTAAGAAATGCTCGTATGGAGTAAGCAATTTAAAATCTGAAAGATTTATATTGTGCTTATTGCAGTAATCTCTTCCGTATTCACCCTTGCTAATAGCGTAGCAGTATAGCTCTATACCTAGCTCATCCATGTTCTCAGGGAATTTAATACCGTACTTTTGGATGCCTGTGTTTCCAGAAAAAATTCTTGACATATCAATAATAAAATATATTTTCCAACTAAAGGCAAGATGAAACTCAAAAATAGAAACCTATCTCCAGTCGGCGGGTGGTACTACAAATACGAGATCAAACGTAATAATCTCACCTTCCCAGCCGTAGTCTATGGAAGCACATGGAGCAACTTAATTTCAAACATCCAAAAAGATTGTCGATCCAATGGAGTTGAAGTTCCAAGTAACATTGAGCAACTTGTCGAAGATCAAATTTGCGAACGCCAGCCAAGTGATCGTTGCTGGTATGCTGATGGGATTGGAGACAGAATCGCGCAAGCAATCCATACTGTAGCAGCCGTCACAGACAGGGTGCTTGGCACTAAACTAGAACACAAAGCAAGGGGATGTTCTTCTTGCAATCGACGCAGGAATGCGCTTAACTCGTTATCGTAAAC
>Ga0181358_1001314_pt1 | contig 11307 bp, 8 predicted proteins | sample Fa13VDMM110SD_FD_130096 | JGI IMG/M metagenome (GOLD analysis project Ga0181358, IMG submission 130096) | Freshwater viral communities from Lake Michigan, USA - Fa13.VD.MM110.S.D | ecosystem: Environmental > Aquatic > Freshwater > Lake | place: USA: Michigan | collected 2013-09-24
AAAAAAGAATATCCTTTCGTTACTATCATCGGCAATACTACCTATAACAACAGCTGTAGTATCATTCAAACTATTTGACAATATATTTCCAACTACATTCTTTCCAACACCTAAAGAGCTTCCGTCTTCAGATGTAACCATGAAATTCACAGCGTCAGTCATAACCCCATTAGGAGTTAATCTTTCATCTAAATCTTTATCAACTGTTGCCTTGAGGAAATTATTTTGAATTTTAGCCATATCTTTATTTTATTTTAACCATTTTCCTCTACCCTTCAGTAGAATTAGTAATTCAGTTCCCTTAGCCTCCATTAGTCTTATTCTTGTATTTTGTAACTCTGAATAGTAATCTCTTTTAGCTCTATTGACAATATACTCTTGAACGCCGTACTTGTTACTTAACAACATGTATCTAACGTAGTTGTATAAACTTTGTTCTGCAAATTTATGCACCTGAACTTCATCACCATTATTATATTCAAGACCATCAGAAATATATTCTAGGACAATAACCTTAGTTCCTATGTTTGAAGAGAAAGACATAACTCCCTTTCTTTTATCTATAGTAAAGTATCCATTTCTGTTTTGGTTGGTTTCAATACCAAACCTTGGAGTGTAATTAAAATCACGTCTCTCATTCTCCTCTGAAAAATTAAGAGAGCTATATTTTTTAAATGTTTCTGTTTCGTTAGCCTCTAATGGATAACCATTCTCATCAAAAAGTATATTGTATAAGTGGTCTTGCAAATAAGCAGTCCCAATTAGTGTTCTTGTGTCTTTCGATAATGTTCTTAAAAGACCATCATTGCCTAACACAGAAACCCTAACATAAGAAACGAAATCTCCTGGAAGAGTAAGCAATAAAGTATCACTCAATTCAACCTCCATAACCTTCACCTCTTTTACTGAGTCGTAGTTAAACTCTTGAATGCCTCTCTTCATGTGAGACAGTACATTATATCTCTTTACGTTTGATAAAAGTCTATCATCTCCAATATAGTTAAGCATAAAGTTATCTACAAGCTGAGATAGTGTTATGTACTGATAGTTTCCCCAATTAGATTCGTTTGAATAATAATCAATAGGAGGTAGTATTTGGTTACTCATTTTTATCTTTTATTTTTTATAATTGTTCATTATTGACGTTCAGTCCTTCCATAATTTGAGTTGCCTGAACAACATCAACCTCTCTAATCTGAATACCACAATAAGAAAGTATCTTTATAACTATCTCATTAAACATAGATGTTGGAAGTTCAAAGTCTTGGTAGTCTCCTGCTGTTGGATTGAATAATGGATTTCCTGCTACAACCGAATAGGTCCATTTAGGTTGAATAGGTTTTCTAATATATGTAGCGTTAAAACTTGTAGGACTAATACCTATTGGATATATTTTATAATTACCCCTTATGTTAATATAAACAGGGTAAGATAGAGATGGAGCTATTAGATCATTATTAAGCATCTTATTTATCTCCAACTTACTAACCTCTTCTACGTCAACACCAACATAATCTAAATTTATCAACCTATAAAAAGTAGAATCGTTTACATAATATAAACCTCTATCAATCAATACATTTCTCTCAATTTTAGTAAATATATCGATAACCTCTCTGATATGTTTTGGTATGTCAGAGTATTCTGAATTATAAAGCCTGTTATTTTGCTTTACAATAGACTTAGAGTACTTGTGGAATAGATCCTCAAACAACCCCATTTGAGCCAACTCAGCATACATATTAAACTCTGTTGGAGTTATATATCCTCTTGACTCTTTATTTAATATTGACAGTACTGTCGTGTATACCTGATTTATCATCTTTTTTTTGTAAGAAAATTATTTGCAAAGATACAAAATAAAAAAATAGTCCCCTGCAAACTAAATTACAGAGGACTAATATAAAATGTAATTTATAGTTTTAAATTACTTTAATTTAGAATTTGCATACTGCATGAACTTTTCACCTTCGTCAGTTTGTCTAATCCATCTTGCAAAAGCATTGTACTTGTCAGACTCATCAAATGGAACTCTACATAATAAAGTGTCTCCGCTATAGAAGGCATTGTCTTTGAATTGAGTGACATTTAAATCATGACATCTAACAGCAAAACCTTTTAACTCAGTTAAGTCGTCAGAAGCTAAGTGAATGAAGTTTACTGGATTTTGTTTAGCATACATCAATACATCTCTCTTAACTTCGGATGTTTTTCTAGATAATACACCATTTCCAAATAAAGCCAATGCAATACTCTCTAACTTGTCAGTTGGAAGTTCCATTACAATGTTTAATGCTTCAAGTTCTTTTTGAATGCTGTCAACTTGTTCTTCTGCTTTCTCTTCTGGTCTTAACTCTTCAAAGATAGATCCGTTTGAAGGATGAATTGATAATAATTCTTGTAACTGAGGATTATCTCTTTTTACAATTAATTTACCATTAACAAAAACAATAGGATCTACTAATACATCCCCTGTTTGTTCGTCTTGATAAATACTCGTTTGATTACTAGCGTAACATAAAGACCTAAGTCTATTTAGCTCCTTGTCAAAGAATTGTAAGGGTGCTCCTTTTTTGTGTCTACTTCTTAAGAAGTATTGAATTGGTGTGTGCTTTAATAACAACACATACGTTCTGTCTTTGTCAGTTTCTAGCTCCGCTACAACTGCCTTTTTAATTGCTCTAGCCATAATTTAATTTAATTTTAATTTTTGCAAAGGTAAGAAATATCTTATACAAAAAAAGAGCTTGCTTATGTCGATTAATTTATATATATTTGCTACATAACCAATACATCATGGCTTACGTATACAGACACATAAGAAAAGACAAGAACCAAGTTTTCTATATAGGTATAGGAAATACACCTGGTCTTCATAGAGCTAAAAGCAAATCAAGCAGAAATAAAATATGGAACAATATAGTAAAGAACACCGATTACGATATTGAAATACTTTTTGAAGATATTGATTGGGATTTTGCTGTTAAAAAAGAAATAGAATTAATAAGCATGTATGGTAAAATCATAGACAATACAGGTACTTTGTGTAATATTACCAACGGAGGAGAAGGGTGTAGTGGATTTAATCATTCAGATGAATTTAAAAACAAACTAAAAGAAGAAAGAGTTGGTTTTAAAAATCCAATGTACGGAATGAAAGGAGATAAAAGCCCTAATTTTGGAGTGAAAAGATCAGAAGAAACCAAACAGAAAATAAGGGAGTCACATAAAGGAAAGTTTAATAATGATAAAAATCCTTTTTACGGTAAAAAACACTCAGAAGAATCTAAAATAAAAATGAGTGAATATCATAACAAAAATTCAAAGAAAGGCGTAGATAATAAAATGAGCGTTAAGATTATAAACTCAAAAAATGGAAAAATATATAATTGCATAAGAGAAGCTGCTGAAGATTTTTCTTTTACATACAATAAAGTAAAATGTCTTTTAAACGGAAAAACAAAGACGAATATAACAGGTCTTATGTATTATAGTGATTATATAAAAAAAGAGGGGAATTAACCCCTCTTTGATTTTTAAAAACTTATTAATTATGCTCCTTTAAGCATTACAAAGTTGTTTCTTGCAATCACGCAAAGCGCTCTTTCAGAAAGCATATGAAGTTCATTCGCATCTAAACTAGAATTACTTACGTTTCCAGCCGAACCCACGTTCCAAACTTTATAACGTCTGTCTTCAGTAGCAGATTTACGGTATTTAACATGTAAGAAAGGTAATGAAGCGTTAGCTCCTAATACGTTGTCATATACAGTTTTAACACCAGTTGGACACATAACACCATTTACTGTAGCGTTTCCTGAGAATAAACCACGAGCAGTTGGATCATCTAAATATTTCCATTGAGACTTATAGATTTCATAACCAGCTAATTTAAATCCAGTGAATCCTAAATTTAAAGCCATATCCTCAGAGTTGTCAAAAGCACCATAAGAAGTACCACCAACACCATAAGAGTTTTGAGAAGCTAACATAGCATCAATAGCTCTATCTTGAGCAAATCTATTGAACATTAAGTATTCAGAGATTGCACCTTGCTTATTTAAACGGTCTAAGATTTCATCAACGTCAGTTAAGTCAGTGATTAAACCATCAAAAATATTTCCTTGTTCAACAGCTTCGAAGAAACCTTCTGTACCTGTAAATCCAGCAGTAGCCGCAGCTGAACCACTTTCGAAAGAAACACCTTCAATCATACCCATCTCGATATAGTCATCAAAACGTTGACGAGTTTGAGAACGAGATTTTAAGTACCATAAGTAACCCATTCCTCCTTCACCTTCAACTTCAATCCAACCAATTTGAGACATATCAGAACCATTAACTGAATCTTTCTCTTTGATGATGATTGGTTTGTTTTCGAAGATGTCTGGGTTTGCCTCTAAAGACTCAGCTCTACCTTCAGTTCCTTTTCTATACTCGTTAGAGTAAGCGAAACATTTAATAGCAGTTGTTCCGATAGCCCATCCAGCAGAAGCAGAAGGTAATACTGTAAAAGTATCAGTTGTAACAACAGATACGATACCTTTGTCTTCATTAGTTCCGTCATTAAAGATAACAGTATCGTTAACTCTAAATGTGTGAGCAGCCAAAGTGAATACATTCGAAGAACGAGTTACACCTGTACCAACTGGTCTTAAACGACCTTCTTCAGACCATTTAATTAAGTCAGATTGCATTGGTGCTTCTTGTCCCATTCTTTCGATGAAACCTTTGATTGATTGATTACCGTATCTTGAGAACTCTTTGTTCATCAATTCTGGTAAGTACTGATTTGAAAAGTCGAAGTCAGTAGCTTCTAAATAGTTGCTAGACAAAATTTCTTTTGTAGCTGTAGGAGTTAATTTTACTCCTGGGATTGCTTCTAATGCCATTTTTTAAATGTTTTTTTTGTTTTTATACTAATTTAAACTTAATACCACTTGGGATATTTTCTTGTGCCTTTCGCATACCACCCATGTCAATGTTCTTACTACTCTTAATCTCTTCCTCAATAGCTCTTGCTTTTGCGGTCTCATAAACATTCTGTAAGATGCTATCATAATTCATAGCTACATATAATGCCTTGTGGTATCCTTCAGGATCTTTTATCAAACCATTCTCATCTAAGAACTTTCCAAAAAAGCTCATTACATTTGATTGGTCGTTTTTAACAGCTTCTATATTACTTACCTTTTGACTAATTACTTCATCTCCAACTTTAAAATCAAAACCTTTGAAATCATTAGAGAATAGTTCATTTGTCTTTTGTAAGAAGTATTCTGATTGCTGTTTACCTGCCTCTTCTTGGTTTTTAAGTCCTTCAACAAACTGTTTAGCTTGCATATAGTCTTCTGGAATTACTGCATCATTAGACACCGCTAATGGAGCTTTGTATTTATCCTTCAAGCTATCGAAGTACTTTAACGCCTCTGAATGAGACTTCTTAAAAGAACGTACTTTTTTATTGATATCTCTCTCATCGTCAACATCCTCGTCATATCCGTAAGTGTCTAAAAACTCATCTTCAATTTCTTCGTCAGTGTACTCTGGATTCATTTCCTTTAAGTAATTCTTAATGATTACTTCTTCAGGTAATGTAGAGAAATCTTTTTGAAGTTCCAGGTAGTCGTTGTAACTTCTACCTGTTTCTTTTTTATAATCTAAGTAAGATTTAATATCATCTGGTATTTCAGAATCTTCATTCCTAGATACTTTTGACATTAACTCTTCTTTAGACTTTAGATATTCTAAAATATCGTCATCATTATTAAATGTAAGAACATTATCTTGTACATCTTCTTGTACATCTTCTTCGTTGTTCACTTTATCTACCTGTTCATTGTCCATGAACTCAGCGTTATCTTGAACTACACTATTGTCTACTTCTTGAGGAGCATCTTGTTCTCCTTCTAATCTGAATTTAAACATCCTATTTGATTTGATTTAATTTTTTGCAAAGTTATGAATTATTTTGTAAGAATTTTAATACCTACTATCTAGGTTCAAACTCTCCTAACGAGAACGCATCCAAACTATCATTTGTACTTTCGAAGTTAATTGATGGTAAATCTTTTTTACGCTGCTCAACTAATTTTGATTGCTGTGTGGCTTGTAGCTTTGTTCTCTCGTCTTTTCTATCTTCCTTCATAGCTTCCTTATTAGTCATTCCTTGCACCTCTATTCCTTTTAACTGCATATTGTAGTCGAACTCTATCTGCATTAACTGCTTTTTAAATTCAACCTCCATCTGCATCTTTCTTATCTCTCCTTCAATTCTAGCTGTTTCTACTTGCGCTTTAGACTGTCCTTCTAGTTGAATTAACTGAGCTTTACTTTGAGAGGCTGCTTGAGCGCTCTGCATATTTCCTTCTGTTTGTGCCTGAATCTCCTCCATCTTACGACTCTGCATCTCATCCATTCTTTTTTTCTTACGAACAGAAAGGTATTTAGTAGCAAGCTTTATATTTTTAATACCCATAATAGCATACTTATCTTCAACACCAAGATTTCCAGCTTGTATTTCAAATGATATGTCTCCCTCTAATTTAGCTCTTTCTTCCTCATCAGGAACTAACTCTATAAATATAGCAAAGTCGTGTAGGTATAGTTTTTTAATACTTTCAAGGCTTTCTACGTTAAGAGATGAAATCTTTTGAATTAAATCATTCTTAGATTGAGAGAACTGAAGTACATCTGATATTCTTGTGGATATACATTTAGCTAACTCTCTAGTTATAAACATACTAGCCTCAAGTATATGTCTTGTAGCTACGTTAGATGAATAAGCCGCCATCTTTTGAATACCAACTAAACTATTTTTATCAGGATTACTTCCGTCAATAGCTTGGTTAATACCTGTTGCCTGAGCAATCATATCCATGGAAATCTGAATACTATTCCATAGAGACGATATCTTGTCTTGACCAGAAGAGTGTCTAACTTCTTGAATTGGAACTTTACCATTATTAAATTCTCCACCTGAAGTAGAGCTTCTACCAATAACAGATCCTGTTTGAAAGTACATGTTCAGTGCATCTTCAATTGTGTACGCATTACCACTTCCTAAGTTAATACCAGTAATACCATCAATATCAATGTATTGACCATCAGGAACTACTCTTTGTTTTATTTGTTGTAACTTCAACCAAGACATTTGAATGTCGTCAGCAAATGGTATAATTCTATTAACAGTTGAATCAATAAATCCCTTGTACATTTTAGGAGCGTTAACGATGTAATTAGGAAGTGCTTTAGATAGGTTTGATTTCTCCTTAACCATGTTCTTACATACTTCCCACTCTAACAATATATTAGTACCTAAAACTAAAACCCCTTCAAACCAAACCTCTTCAATTTTAGTTAGCTTTTCAAAGTCAGCATCTCCAGCTCCCTTATAAATAAAGTCTGTTGTTTTAGATATAATTTTACTACCTCCTTTTGAATTCTTTTTCTTTTTCCAAATCTTCTCTCTTGATGTCTTGTAATTAAAGTATAGTAGTCCTAACTTACCATCTAAGGTATCTCTGTTTTGACCGTTAAAGTTTAATTCGTAATAGTTATTCCAAGATGAAGATATTCCGTTTAATATCTCTCTCTGTTCTGGAGAAAGATTTGGGTATTCTTTATATACTTCTGATAGATTTACATTCTTATACTCTCCAAAATAAAAACAATCTTGAAAGTAAGGATCTTCTGTGTAACTCCATATTAAGTTAGCTGGATCAACATAATCAATTTTAATACCGTCATTAGGAGTGTATCTATGTTTTCCAACACCGACACCAACCTCTACAATATCTTTTTCAATTCTTCTTCTTACGATTTGGTTGTATGAGTTCTCTTCAAACACTGTAGCTATAGCTAACTCATTAGATACTTCAATTCCTGGCTTATACTCTAACTCCATCTGAACATCAAGTTCTTCTTTACTTTCAGGTATTTTATCTACAGGAACAGAACCTAAAGTAACTCCTAATTGATTCTTGGCTTCAACAATGAAATCTTTAGTCATCATATCTTTCTCAAGATTCTCTTTCTTTTCAATCCTTTCTTTTACAGATGTAGGATCGATAGCTCTAGCTCTTACAGAGAATTCTCTTTGAGCAATACCGTTAATAAGTATGTCGCAATACTTAGGTATAACAGGAACGATTCTCCAGTCAAGATTTAAGTGAGACATGTCTCCATTTACAGCGAAGTAGGTCTTATACTTTGCAGTACCTTGCATACCATTAGCATACATTCTTCTTTTGTGAAACTCATCCCTTTGGTCGTAATACCTACAAGAAGCTCCATTTCTTTTAAACCATTCGTTTTGAATAGCTTCTGCAACTTGTAACCCATAATCAGATGACTTTTGAACCTCAAAACTCTCATTCTGGCTTGGGAAGCTTCTATATGTAATAGAAACACCACCTACTTTTTTAATACTCATATCTAATTTTTATACATCTTTAAGTTAACCGTAACCTCTCTTGCTTGCTCTTTTGGAGTATATAGTCTTCTATTTACAGCCATTATCGCTAAGCCTGAACTAATAGAGGCATCAAATTTAGTTCTATTTGTAACATCAAACACCATCCAGTCTTCTAATGTAAAGTTAAATGGCATATATCCTATTTCTTCTGTTTCGTTGTTTCTGCCAACGAATTTCTCTATGTAAGCTTCTATTGCTGACGCATGCATTTGTCTAACATCTTCACTTGAGTTCGGCATTCCTCCTAATTCTTTTTCTGTTGGAGATAGTCTATTTGAGGTTTTATCAAACCTTGTAACTGAATACCCTCTATACCCTCTATTTTTAAAGTGGTAAAGTAATCTCGGTTTATTATTTTCAGCTAAGATAGGCATTCCATAGAACACACAAGCCATTAACACATCTTCAAAAAACATTTCTGCTGTCTTTGGTCTTGAAACATATTCTAAAAAGAACGCATTACTAGGAACATCTCCTAATGTAAATGAAGTAAGACCATGTAAAGCACCTTTAGACGCTCTTGATGTCTCTTCGTTATATGTCCCATCTTTTCTAACTCCCTCAACAGTTCCAGAGATATCATATGTATCACAACCAAAAGCTCCAAGATCATCATTTAAAGGATGTTTTGAATACCCTCCATGATTCATTTTTATTTCAAATCTATTCTGTAACTCTTCAGGAGGTATCCAGGATACTAAAAACCTACCTCTTTCATTTGGTTTCCATTCAACTACTGAATCTTTAACACCATCCTTCCACTGAAAGTTGCCTCTAACTAATGTTTTTTCAACCTCAAACTCATCATTAAACTTCATTTGAGATATGATTCTCTCTATATTAAATAATGATTGATGTAGTTCATCTCTAAATGCCTCGTCTGTAGTCATTGGAAATGCTCTTAACTCTTCATTATAAGATATATCGCTTTCTTTTTTCTTACTACTTCTTTTAGCCTCTAAAAACTGAATACTACCAATCGTTTTATATTCTCCTTGCACATTGTAATACCCACTTCCTTTTTCAACTATTTCATGACACACTCCGTATTTATCAGTAAACTCCTCCATATTCTTGTGTGCTGGAAGAAAGTACGAGTAAAGACCAGATGGTGTTCTTCCTGTTATACTATTTCTTTTTTTAACATCAGACAAAAGATATATATTCTTAAACTCTCTACCTCCATTATTCATAGCGTTTGCAGTAGAACCTAAGAATGCCTTACCAACTACCCTACCTCCAGTGTCAAATGTTGGAGATACTTGTCCCCAGTGTTTTTCAAAGTTGTGTGGTTTACTCCATTTACTAATCTCATCACCAAGATACCTAAACATTTTCTGACCATCATACGCATCATCTTTTGTTGGTAAGTAGTCAATCAATGTATTTAAGTAGTCGTCTGTATTTGTGTCTTTATTTTTCTTTGAAACCTTACTTCTGTCAGAAGGCTTTGCAAACTCTAAGAACTTTTTACTATCCTCAGCTCCTTTTACAATAGGTTTGAAGAAGAATGGTAAATTTAAGTATCCGTAACTAAACTTAGAGAATGCTTTAGCAGCGTCATCAGCAGTTTTAGATGTCATACCTAGCCTTGCATTTGAAATAGAAGTTCCATCGTTAAGTAACTGACATAAAATCTGATATGTATAACCAGTACGTCTTGACTTAACAAATAACTCTCCTAAACATCTTGGATCTACAATACAAGCTTGTGTAAAATAAAACATATCTCTTTGGGCATACCTAAAGTCCATGTAGTCTCCGTTATCCTCCATCTTAACCCACTGAAGTGCAAAGTAATGAGTACCAGTTAAGTATTCAGGTTTTCCATTATTCATAAACCAAATACCTTCTCTTCTTCTCCTGAACTCTTCAATTATATATTCTATATACGACTCAGCATTATCTTGACTTAGTCCACTTGGAACATCCTGTCTTTTCCAGTGTTGATCCTCTTTCTTTAACTTAGAAAATAATATGTCTTTCTTTGCAGGTACAGATGGTAGTGTGATATTTAGATTATGTAACCTAAGCACCTCTCCTTTAGTTCCTTTTGGACATAGTAGTATTGAGTCACTACTTTCGTCATACCAATTTTTGTAGTAGTCTTTTAAAGGCAAAAACTCTCCAGTAGCAAACTTTTCAGGATACCCTCTTTTGAATTCATTTTCCTTAAGGTTTATATTGTCGGCATCAATCTGCATCCTTAACTCAATTAAAGAAGCATCAATCTCTACAATAGCTTGGTGGATAAGTGGTTTTACAGAAATAGCTAAATGGTGTTTAGAAGGATCTAAATCATCGTAATTTATCTTCCCTCTAAGAGCCTCTCTAAGTATATTTAATGCTAAGTCACCAGACTTAATTAATCTCTTAACATACCTCTTTAATTTCTCATCTGAAGGTGCGCTAGAGCTATTTTGCCATCTAACTATTAAGTCCTTACCGTATTTGAATGAATCGACTTTAGCCTTTACAATTGTCTTAACCTTATCAGGCTCAACCATAGACATATCAATAGGGTACTCTAATCCTTCGATTACAGTGTCTACAGCTATCTCAATATCTTTGCTAAGTCCTAACATATCATTAATACTCTTCTTTGTTTCATCATATAAAGCTTTTGGTCTTCTATATTAAATTCGTATTCTGAATCCTTCATAAAGCCAATCTTGTCTCCATTTTTAAATCCTTTTGACAACATATCTGTATTTGCATACTTCAATACCCCAAATTGCTCCTCCTCTTTAATACCTTCGTACTCGTAATCCTTTTTTAAAGGCTCTACAAAACAATAAGGCTCTAAAGCTATGTAGTTATTTGAATTTCTT
>Ga0181358_1001315_pt1 | contig 11301 bp, 5 predicted proteins | sample Fa13VDMM110SD_FD_130096 | JGI IMG/M metagenome (GOLD analysis project Ga0181358, IMG submission 130096) | Freshwater viral communities from Lake Michigan, USA - Fa13.VD.MM110.S.D | ecosystem: Environmental > Aquatic > Freshwater > Lake | place: USA: Michigan | collected 2013-09-24
ACCTTGTAACTCTTTTTTAGTTTTAACAAGAGCGTAAAGTTTTTCTAACTCACTTTTCTTTTGAGCAACAACTCCCTCTCTTCTTTCTTTAAGAACTTGTTTTGCACGTTCCATAGCATCTTTAAAAGTTTCTCCTGCTTTTCTGATTTCTTTAGCAACAGACATTATGTTGTTGCCTGATTTTTTTGCAGTAGTAGTTGCAGATTTTTTTGCTTTAGCGACTTTTTTTGATTTGGCTACCTTTTGAGCAACCACTTGTGGCTTTTTTACGGCATCAGGATTTAACTTTAGTATTTGGTCTAAAATCTTTTCAGCAACTTTGTTTTTTGCTTCATCAGTTTCCTCAAAATTATTGGAAAGTTTTTTCAATTGCTCCAAAACTTTTTTGTCTTTTTCAGATACTTTAGATTGGTCAATCGTTTCGTATTTTTTTAATAAAGTAGAGTTCATATTTTTAATTTTTAATTATTCGTATATTTTTAATAAGTTATAATGATTTTTAGTTTATTCAATATCATAAAGTGCTAATAAGTCAAAAACATTATCTGTTTCTTCAATTGGTTTTTCTAAAACAGGTTCTTTACTCGACAATAGGTTTACCTCTCTATTTTCTGAAGTAGAAAATTCAGAATCTCCGCTTTTATAAAAGAAAGTAGATTTTGCTTTACTATCAAATACATAAATCATTTCAGTAACTCCCATATCAATATCTTCTTGCGATAATGGAAAAGTAAATCTATCTCCTTTTTTTAGATTTGATAATTTTACTGCGTTTTCATCAATACTTTCAATTATTGGTTCGACAACTTTTTTAGGTTCTGACTTGATACCAATACTTTGGTTTTCTTTAGCAAGAATTAAAGTTTGCTTTATAAGTTCTTTAATTTCATTCTTAATGCTTTCGTCTTTTATCTCATTTAACTTTTTTGTGTTGATAACATTATAAAAATCATCTAAAGTAATATTTTCAGTAGGCGTTTGAATAAATTCATTTTCAATAAACTCCTTTCCTATAAATTCTTCAAAAGGGAATTTATCTCTAATAATATTCCAATCAATACTATCTTTTGAAGCAAAAGGAGTAATAAGGTATTCAGACCAATTAGAATCAAATTCGCTTTGCAAGTCGCTTAATTTATTCAACCTATCAAATACAATATATTTTTCTTTTGCCTTATTAAAATCGAATAAAACAGGTCTTGTTAACATAAATGTTAAAATCTTCCTATCTGTTTGTCCAACTAACATCATAGGCTTGTAATCAAACTCTACGACAGAGCCGATTTCAACACCATAAACTTTTTTGTGGTTTCCGACAGTAGAAACTACCATAATCGACCCATCGAATTTTGAATTTAGGTCATTAATATCGTCCCTGTTAGTTAAATTATAGTTATTCCAAATAAACAAAGGTAAACTATTTTGCCAATCTGAATATGGAGAATCATATCTAATTGCGCTTTCAAACTTTATCAAAACCAAGTTGTAAAGGGTCTTGAAACAAACCAAGTACATATTACCTGACTTATCAAATATTAAACCGCCCTCTTTATAATCCATTATTAATTCCATTTCTAACCTTTTTAAAATTAAATTTCAGTTGGCTTTAAGTCGCCTAAAAAAGCACCATACTCTAACTGCGTCATTCCATTTTGTAAATTTTGCCAACCCTCTTCAGGAACGTAACTTTCAAGTATTTCAGTTTCTTTGTAAATACCACCCTCTCCAATATGGTAATTAACGTGAATAAAAAAAGTATTTGAAATTTCAGGGTGTTTTAACACCTCTAATTTGCTCAAAGATACGTTTTTATGTTTACCAAAATCTTGGTAATATTTTTTTCGGTTTGTTACTTCTGCTATCATCTTACCTTAATGTTTTTTCGATTGCTTTTATCAAATCGTCAGTTCTTTCCTCAATTCTTAAAACTTCATCAGTAGGCGTTTCGTAAACCTTTAATTTAGGGTCGCCCAAATTAGGAACTTTTTGTAAATTATCACGAATTAGACCTGATAAATAATTTTTAATTTCCTGTTTAGGATTAGTATATTTTGGGTCATCTTTTTCTCTTAAATAAATGCTTTGTATGAATTTAGATGGATTATTTGTTAATAACATTCCAACGTAATCTAAAATTCTATAAACCTCTTCTTTTATCTTTTGAAAAGTCTGCGCCTTATTCACACCCGTTAGCCTATCACTATCACTTAAATTTCTTAATCCACCAAGAATCATTAAGCCTTTGTCATTTATTTTTGTTGTATTTTTTACAGAACCTTTCTGATTAAAAACCCAATTTTTATACATCTGAAAAGCGTCATATAAATCATCACGTTTTCCCTCACTAAAACCATATAAAGTAGTACCATATCCATAAGGGTAACGACTGCTATTAGGGTTATTTGCTTTTTCAGCCATTCTTCTAACAGTAGCCAAACTACGCCAAAGATTTACCCTAAAAAAACGTACATCTGAAGTAAATGATGCAAGATTTCCGAAATCAAGCGTTTCTCCATACTCTTTCAAAGCAAAAGGCAAGAAAACCAATTTATCTTCAGTAGTATCATAACCTCTAACACCATATATTCTTACTTTTACACCTGCTTTTTCTAAAATGTCAGCAACAATAAATGTTGGTAAGTTTTTAGCCAACATATTTTCTGTATTGATACCTGCAAGACCACCTGTTACAATATATAAATCAACAAAAGGCGAAATACCACCACCAAGTTTTTCTCTATACATATAGACTTTTTTGGTAGTAGTCGCATACTTTAATTTTGCATAAATACCTTTTTCTTTATCAACTTCAAATCCGCAACCATTATATATTTTACCATCTTTGAAAGGTAAGTGTAATTGATTTACATCTGAATAATTTACTTTTACATCTTTACAATATTTTTCAATTAAAGATGTTCCTTTTTGTTGCTTTCTTAAATAGACTCTATTTCCTTTTAAATTATAATAAGGGGCGTTGTTTATTTCACTTTGCAAAACAAGATTACTGTCAACTACGACTTGATTAGTTTCGTCAAAATATTCAACTTTTCTAAACAATCCTTTTGAAGCGACACCAAAATTAAAAACACCTTTTGGTAAAGAAGTAAATTTCATTCTTGCCGAATCAAAGTCGCCACCCAAATCCAATTTTTTCTTAATATCTGAAAAACCATCTAAAGCATCTTGCAATAATTGTAAATCACTAAATATTTTTATTTCATCATAAGAAAATTGTTCTTGAAGACTTTTTGTGCTATTTGGGTCATATCCATAAAAACTTGGGTTATTTATAATATTATTATCAGAGGTAGAGTATCTATTGATTGAATCAACCTCTGACGGATTATTCAGCCAATAATCTTCAACCTCTTTTAATAAATCCCTTTGGGAATTATAGAAGTAAAATTCTAATTTTCTTGCAAGAGTTGCGTTTATCATATCTTATAAAGGAATTGCACTATTTTTAGCATAACTTTTTTCTGCCTCTTCAATAATTAATTTAGCGGTTTCTTTCTCTTGGTCTGTTGCATTATTTAATTGGTCTAATGGCGTAACATCTTTTATGTCGCATTTATCATAAAACTCTTTAAATTCAGCCGATAATTCTTGCTCTAACATTTCTTTTTGTTGTTCAGAAAATAGTGTCAAAAATGATTTTACAACCTCGCTTAATTTTTTAGGTTTTGGAATCTTATTTGGCGTTTGTTCTCTATTTACAAGAAAAGCAACAAATGTATCTCTTGCTACAATCATTAAACGAGTTGAAACGAAAGCAATACCTGTTAATTTCTTTGCTACAATTTTCATACGCAATTGAGCCAAGAAGTTAAACGCAAATGTCATATCAATAATAGTTCCATCAGGGAAACTATTTGAAGATATGTTAGTCATTATTTTTTCGTACTCAAATTTATAGTTATATGTAATTCTATAACAACTTCCTGCAAAACGGTCTTGCAAAGATAAATCCTGTTTAAAGTTAGCCTCATAATCTTTATTAGCCTCATTTAATAAAGAGTTACCTGTTGCAATTATAAAAATATTTGCTCTTGAAATTCTTTGTCCTTTACCATTTGAAATAGTAGGCGGAACTTCGATTGTAGTTCCATTTGATAATTCAACAACGTCAACTGCGTCTTTTATTTTTGCTAAACCATCATTTAACAAACCTGCGGTATTTGGGTCGATTTTAGGTAATTCGTCTAAAAGTAATAAAGCCCCTGCATACGGTTGATTTTTAGCGTTTAATCCTAAATCAATATTACCCCACGCTTCAGTTAATCTACCCTCTTGATACCCATCAATAGTTTGACCTCCTAAAATATCTAACGGAGAAGTATATTGGTTACAGTTTAAAGTAATTAATTTATAATTAATTCTTTTTGCTATAATACCCGCAATAAAAGTTTTTCCCGTTCCTGCTTCCCCATATAGATATACGTTATTTTGGGCTTCAAAATCAGATAATAAAACATCAATTAATCTTCGGTCTTCGCCTGTTTTACCACTAAATGTTTTTACATTATTAACTTTTACCTCAATAGTTTTAGTTTCTCCAATTAACTTTTTAAGTTCAGGGGAAAGGTTAGATTCTTTAATTTTTAATTTTTTTAACCTGTCATTAATGGCGTTGTCAATTTCTCTATTAGACACACTCGCATTACTATTGTAAACTTTGTCTATTAAAGTATTTATAGAAGTAACAACTCCCGAAAAGTCTTTATCAACGTCAACTTTTTTACGTTGTTTTATTTGCGCTAACTTTTCTTGAGCAGTTTTAGCGGTAATTGAATCAGGAGGAAAGTTGTTGATTATTCTTTCCCATTTCTCTATTTCTTTTAAATTATCTTCCATTATATAATAAATTTATTTAGTAATTCTTTTTTCATTTCAGTAAAAATAAGGTCTATGTTTTTTTGTTTATTTAAAGTTTCTACGTTTTTTTCAATTGTATTTAACTGATAAACTAATGAATCTATACTTGTTTCGTTATCAATAATTAATTCATCTGTACCCGCCACATTAACATTTAACACGACTTTATCGACTGAATTATTTTTACCAAACTTAATTATAACATCTTTTAAATCTTTTTTTGTAAGATACAAATCTAACAATTTATTTTCGTTTTTTAATTTTTGGTAAGTATAATATTTTAAGTTAGTTAAAACATATTCAATAATTAACTTATTACGTCTTTTTTTATCTTCTACTTCGTTCAAATATGGCTTATCAATAGTATCGGATTTTTTCGCAATTTCAAGTTTTAAATTTTCTATTTGTTGGTTTATATCTGAAAATATATTTAGAGGTAATTCATACTGTTCTTGTTGCTCAATTTGTAATACTTCATTATTATTTAAAACACCCATCATTACATAAATTTGATTTTCTAAATCTGCAATTTGTTTTTTTAAATCCTCTATTATCAATAAATCAGCATTATCTTTTTTCTTTTTTTTCTCCGTTGCCTCTAAAATAACTTTTCTACTCGCAATTCCCTCTTCACATAACTTTATTTCTCTTTCTAAATCGTTTTGACGTTGTTCTTGCTCTTGTTCTTGTTGGTTTTGACCTTGACCCTCTCCTTGACCCTCTCCTTGACCCTCGCCTTGTCCTTGACCTTGTCCTTGACCTTGACCTTGACCTTGACCTTGACCTTGACCTTGTTCTTGACCTTGTCCTTGACCTTGACCTTGACCTTGACCTTGACCTTGACCCTGACCTTGTCCTTGTCCCTGACCTTGACCCTGACCTTGACCTTGACCTTGTCCTTGACCTTGACCTTGACCCTGACCTTGACCTTGTCCTTGACCTTGTCCTTGTCCCTGACCTTGACCTTGACCTTGTCCTTGACCTTGACCCTGACCTTGACCTTGACCTTGTCCTTGACCTTGACCCTGACCTTGACCTTGACCTTGACCTTGACCTTGACCCTGACCTTGACCTTGACCTTGTCCTTGACCTTGTCCTTGACCTTGTCCTTGACCCTGACCTTGTCCTTGTCCTTGACCTTGTCCTTGACCCTGACCTTGTCCTTGACCTTGTCCTTGACCTTGTCCTTGACCTTGACCTTGACCTGAAGCCAAATTATTTGCTAATTGATTAAAAAGGTTTTGAAGATTTACATTACTATTTGGCATTTCCATATCTTCATTTCCACCTATTTGATTTTGGTTTTCGTTTTGTTCTAAAGAATTTAATAAATTATCTAATTCCTGTTCTTCTTTTTCTTGTCTGTAAGTTCCCGAATAAGAAGTTTCATCTACATTAGAAATATCATTATATATTTTTTGAAATATTCTCGATGCTTCATACTCATCTTTTGGTACGGGTAAACCTGCTGAAACAAACATTTTGTCTATTTCGCTTTTGGGAGTTCCTTGAACAAATAAATCAACTGCCTTTTCAGTAGTTACATAATTTTTGTAATCTCCAAAAGGAATTTCGTTATAACTTAATAAACTCGCTAATAATTGTTTTTCTTGTTCCATTTTTTTATTAATTTATTTTTCCTCCTGTTTCAAATCTCCAATCGTCTAAAGAACCGTCAAACAACATCGCATCTACTAATTTAACTTGATTTGAATTAAATACTGCGGTTGCTTTTGTAATCTTATCTTCTAATTGACCTGTTTGTTCATTAAATATCTTATCAGATGGGTTATTTTCATAATATATAAAACCATCATAATTTGTGTTTTCTCTAATATGAGTATTTAAAGCAGGATATTGTCTAATTATATTCCAAGCCCTAACTTTTAAACCGATTAAATTATTATTCATAATTTCAAGAGAAAGAGTAGGAGGTTCTAAAACATCATATATTTTAGCAAGTGGATATAAAGCGTCAATATATTGTATAATATCTCTTAAATCTACCTCTTCAACTCCAAAAATAGTTAAGTCAATAGGGTTTTTTAAATTAACGAAACATTGAGTTAAATAATCTCCTTGTTTCTGATAAGGACTATTATTCTGACTAAACCATTCAGCATAACTTCTATTTTCAGCCAAATATAATACACCATTACTAACTTGTCTGTATGAGTATTTTATACGTTTTGCACCGTGATACATTACCAAAGGCTTACCGCTTTCATTTATAGCCTTACTTACATAATCATATTCTTTTGTAATTAACGCTTTTTCCCAATCCCCAAACCAATTTTTGAATTTTTCAGTATATATTACCGATTCAATTTCTTGTTCAGGTACTTCATTAACCATTATTTCTCCATTTCCAAGTTCTTTCCAATTTTCGCCTCTTTCCAATCTATCAATTACTTTAGACAAAATGTAAAAAGCACCACCACTTTTCAATTCATTAATCCTTTTAATTTCCTTTTGGACTTCGGTTATTTTCTTGGTCATTTCAATACGTTCATACATAAAAGCACTTTCAGGAGTTAAACTTAAAGCAGTTGAATAATCATCTTTTACTTCGTTTAGCAACTGTAAACTTTCTTCGTAATTTTCAGTATTGTACTTTTTAGAAACTTGAGATGCAATTCCCTCTAAAACACCAACTGCTTCTTTAAAATCAGTTATTTCCTGAATTTTTCCTGATGCACCACTAATAGTAGGCGTTTGTGATAATGAAATTGATTCTATTTTTTGAAATAAATCTTTAAAAGTAATTTCTCTAAATTCTTTATTGCTATCGAATAATTGTCTGTCATCTCCGTAAGTTATACCTTTATCACTACTAAAGTAAAGAGCAGGTTCGTTATCATAATTTGGACTTGTAGGCGATGTAAAAGTTTTCCAAGACCAACCAAGTTCAAATGCTCTATTCTGTACTTGTTTATTAACTTCTTCATCATCTCCTATCCAAATTTTAGTTTGAGATAAATCAATAGGTTTGTATTGAATAGCACTTGATTGTAAAGCAGGTAAACCAATACCTAAATCTGACGGGAATATTTCTTTAAAAGCGTTACTGTTAAAATCTTCATTTTTATTGCCGTCCCAAACTACAAAATCTATACTATATATGTATATATAAACATTTTTAGTATAATTTTTATTTCCAACAGAAGTGTCAAGAGGAAAACCTATTTCTATAAGTTTGTCAATTACCTTATCTCTTAATTCAACGTCATCTCCAATCCATATTTTTGTATCTATCAATTCATCTTTTGATATAGTAGGTAAATTAGTACTTTGACTTCCGCTTAAAGGAATTACGTCTTCAAAAAACTTGTCAAAATTAATACCGTCAATCCACTCTTCAATGTTTGATTTTAAGTATTCGTTTGTTCTTTTACTTGGTAAGACATTATTTTCTCCAATAGTAAAATAATCATTTTTCTCAAACTCATTTCCGTCATTATCTTTAGCATAGGCTTTAATAGTAACTTCAACATCTTTTCCATTACTATTTTTTTCTATTTCTTTTAAAAAATTAATAAAACCTTTTCCCGAACCTACATTACCATCTTTAGTATAGAAATTTGCAGTTTGGGATATTCCTTGTGGACTTCTCCAAGTAAGAGTAACTTGTGACGCTTCAAATGGTGCTAAATTAGAAACATTAGCAGTTGAAGAACTAACAACATTTGAAAAGAATTCATCCCAATCATAATTTTCAAAAGCACGATTGTATTCAAATATTTCTCTTAATTTTTTATATTTAGGTTCTAAACCTGCACTACGGTTGTAATACATAGAACTCAAAGAATCGTTCAACTCAACTCTTATATAATCTGCACCTCCGTTTGGAGTAAAATAAAAATAAATTTCGTTCTGACCCAAAGTTCTGTTGTCAAGATAGTAACGTATTTTTTCAATATCTGAAAAACTATCCCCATTTTCAGTAAATAGTCTTTCAACTTTTGGTTTTTTAATGGAAATATTAGACATTTGACTTCCAAATATGTCTGCTTCAGTTATCTCTCTTTTAGGACTATTTAAAAAACTCATTGGACTATAACCATAAGAAATACTTGTCTTTGTAAAATACATATAATTAAAATCATTGTAATCAATAGTTTTTCCTCCTCCGTTTTCCCATTCCCAACCATTTTCAAATGCTTGTTTCTGAACTTTAACTGATAGTTCAGGATTGTTTATAACGTTTATTTTGGTACTACTAAAATCAAATGTTTGAGCCGAAGTTGAAGTAGGCGTTGGAATACTTAAAATTTCTTCAGGCGTTATTTCTTTACCTTTATTAAGGTCGTAAAAAGACCTGCCACTAATTCCGCTTGAATAGGTTATCACATTATATTCATCAAAATAAAACGCTTGTGCTTGAAAATCTCTAACTACTTTGTCATTTCCTTTATATCCCCAACCCCAACCAAGTTCAAATGCTTTTTCTTGTATTTTTTTAATTAAATCTAAATTTAATTTATAGTCTTCTCCAAGCCAAACTTTAGTATTGGACAAACTTAATGGTTGATTTGAAGTTGAAGAACTACCTCCTTGTTGCTTTAAAAACGCTTCTTGGGTTGATGGTTTGAATTTTTTACCATTATCCCCTGAAAAACCATTATAGTCGCCATTATTATCTATAAAATTATCCCCTGCTTCAATGTCTTTTGGGTTTCTAATTTTATAAATTTTACCTGTTGAAAATGAATATGACTCATCGCCAATGTACTCATAATATTCAGGATATTGTGATTGTGTAGAAGTTGAAGTAGGTGTTAAAGCATTAACGCTATATCTACTGTTGAATTTAGAAAAATCTAATTTAGGAAAAAGGTCAAAAGCCAAATTTTCCATAATTTTTTTAACTGCATCTTGTTCTGACATTTTAAAAAGAATGTCTTGCCAAACTCCGTTTGTAATCGGAATAGATATAGGGTATTCAATAATTGAATTACCGAATGGTTGTAATTCAACGTAACGTAAACCGCTATTATACAACCTTTTTAAAAAATTGTAAAGTTGAAGTGGATTCCCAACATCTTTAATAATCCTATCTTTACCATTGATATCAAAATAAATTACATTAATTGAATCCACAGATTTTCCCTTACGAGCAGGTTTCATATTTGCCCCCTCGAAGAAATCAGTCCAATCATAGTTTTTAACCAAATAAGTTTTAGCATCAATAACTCTTTTGAAATTTAAAGAATTAAGAGTTTCAGGATTAACGTTTTTTACTGTGTTTTTTTTGCCTTTGTTTAATTCAATGTAATAATTACCTCTTGTATTATCATTAACTCTGAATACAATATAATCATATTCTTGTTGAGGAGATGTTCCAATATAGTCAGAAACTATTTGTTGTAATTCTGAAACATTTGAAGCATATCTTCCAATAACACTTGCTCTGTTGCTACCGCTTGTAGCACCTGTTCTTGTAATAGTTAATTTTTCAATTTTTGGTAGTTTATTAGCCGTTGTTTTATTAGGGTTTGATGTTACTCCTAATAAAGAATTATAATTAACGGTTATAGACTCATTTTTAAGGTTTAATCCGTTTTTTATAATTTCTTTTATTTTAGCGTTAGCGACCACAATTTGATTTCTAAAACTCGCCTCTGTAACGTTTAGAGTGTCAGAAAATAATAAGTATTCAGGAGTGCTTTCGTCAATTTTGAACTCTAAATCATTGAGCATTTTTCCTGAATAAACGTTTGTATTTATGCCTTTTTTATCTTTTATAGTTGACATAAACCAATCTTTTCCGTTCCAATTTTTTATAAAAGTTTGCTGAACTAATTGGGACTTTATTATTGTCGGTTTTGGGTTTAATACTAAAATTTCAACAGTTACGCCGTCAGGTGTTATTACAGTTTGATAAGTTTCGTTTGTTCTTAAAATGTACACCATACCAACCTCGTCTTCATTTTTACCAAATTTATTTATTGGCTTCATACCTAAATTACTCAAAAGAGCATTTGCTTGTTGTAGTTTTTTAGGGTCAAGACCAAGAGCAGACCCATTGGCTAAAATAGACACAGAATCTCCCTCTATATTTGCATCAATAGGTGTTATTCCGCCATCGGCGTAATTACCTGATTCAACCATTTTTAATAACTCTGAAAGGTCATCTACTTCATCTAAATTCTTTTTATCATTAGTCCCAAGAACATAATAGTTATAACACCAAACAAAATCGCTTATTCCCTTTTTAAAAGAAGTCATAAAGTCTTGTTTACCACTAACGTTAACGGCTAAATAAGGGTGTATCTTTAAAGTTGTCGTTCTGTCTTTAGTAAAATCTGTACTTCCGTCAGGTCTAAAAGGAAAATCGTCTTGTTTGTATTTAATACTTAAAGCACCCCAACCGTATAAGTGAACAGTACCCTCTGAAATTGGATTACCATAACCCGTTGACAT
>Ga0181358_1001319_pt1 | contig 11295 bp, 15 predicted proteins | sample Fa13VDMM110SD_FD_130096 | JGI IMG/M metagenome (GOLD analysis project Ga0181358, IMG submission 130096) | Freshwater viral communities from Lake Michigan, USA - Fa13.VD.MM110.S.D | ecosystem: Environmental > Aquatic > Freshwater > Lake | place: USA: Michigan | collected 2013-09-24
AGAAGCCCGCGAAGGGCGACCCGACCCCAGCGGACATCGCGGCACGCGCTGCGGCGATCCGCAAGGGTAAGGGCCAGTAAGGTCTAGACCCTAGACGCCCTCACTCGCCCCCGGGTCGCTATGGAGCGGCTCGGGGGCTTTCTCATGGGCGCACCGAAAAATTTATCGGGCCGCTGTCATCACTACTGTCATCAGGCCCGGTCGATTCCAGTCGATTCCAGCCCGCAACGGCCCCAGTTCAATCCCAGTTCGCTGTCATCACTACTGTCATCGCGGGCCGTCCCCAGTTAGACACGCCAAGGACCGACCCCAGTTGCCTTGGGTTGCCAGTCGTGTTCGTTTCTGTAATCAGAAACAACCTGTCTAGGGTCTAGACATCCCTTTAGTTATACCCTAGGTATCCTTATAAAGACCTCTATAAGGATCTATACAGGATTAGAGATAAGACTAGTAGAAGTACTACTTAAGTCAACTCTTTAGTTACTGTAAGGTATCCAACCTGTAGACCCATAGGTAATCCAAAGTTTACCCTCACTATTCTTGGGGTCTTGACATGGTCATTCCTTTCTGATACCATTCCGTTGTTGGAGATTGTGTTCATTGTGAACCCACTCTTCAGCACCCTCTGTCTAGGGTCTAGACAGTTTCCACCGAAAGGAAAGCCATGAAGACTTGGATGAACCTGATTGCCCGTGATCTGTGGGTTGCCGCTCTGCGCTCCGGGAAGTACAAGCAGGGAACCAACACACTGGTCCGGACGCTTGATCCGTGCCTTGGCGTTGGTCCAATGGATGAGGGCACCTGCGAGTTCTGTGCCCTCGGTGTTCTCTGCGAGGTGTATTGCGATGAAGTCGAGGACATCAGGAACCGTAAAAACACATTCCTGTGGTCATACGGTAGGTTTGAGAACAAGAAGTTCCCGCCGTTGGAAGTGCTTGAGTGGGCAGGCATGACTACGGTCTTTTCAGATCATGTTGCCCGTGTGAACGACGACTACGGCGTTAAGTTTGACGAAATCGCTCTGATTGTCGAACACGCCACCAAGTGATCTATGGTCGGTGTCTAGGGTCTAGACGGTCTAGGCCCTAGACACCACCAAACTCAACCCGAAAGGAAAGCACCATGAAGCACTATGCGATCGCCACCGCAGTCATCGTCTCCGTCTTCTTCTTCACCCTGATGGACGCTAGCCCATGGATCACCGTGGGATTCGTCGGGATCTTCACCACCATGCTGGTGTTCCATTGCGACCGCCAAAACGAGCAGCAGACCAACTTGGAGGAGCGCATCGATGAGATGGCTTGGGCTGAAGAGCAGATTGCTCGTCTGAACAAGGGCGGGCTCATCGGGTCGGGCCCGGGGGAGGAAAATGCCGAGGACCTGATGTCGGCATGGGACATTATGAGTAACGACCTCAAGGCCCTGACCGAGCCTAAAAAGACCGAATGGGTCGTTTCGTGGAGCGATGTCATGGGCCGGGAACACACCTTCAAGGTCCCCGCATGGCATCAGGCCGAAGCCTTCGACTTGGCGGTGTGGTCCTACCAGTTGAAGCACAATATGTGTTCGCCCTTCGGCATGGGGGGAGGAGTGTACCAATGCCGGGTCTACCGCAGGGAAGAGACTCTGCCCTCGTTCGATCAGCACATTCGGAACTGCAATCCGCCCCAGTACATCGAACTGGAAAGCCACGATGAGCAGATGACCCGACTGACTGCGTACCAAAACGGAGTCGGATACCACCCCAAGGATTGTTGAGGCCCTTGACACGGTCCCCACTTGCTGATATTATTCCGTAAGTGGGGATCGTTTCTCCATCAACCCAACCTGTCTAGACCCTAGACACAACCGAAAGGAAAGCATCGTGCACAAGGAAATCGCATTCAAGTGGGCTTCGGCCCTTCGTGCTAGCCCGGAACTTCAGACACAAAATCTACTCGCAGAGGAGGGGGGTTTCTGCGCGCTTGGAATGCTTTGCAAGGTCTACTGCGACGAAGTTAAAGACATCTCCGGAAAATGCGTTGATGGGTACATCATCGGCTTTTGGGATATCAGCGAAGCCGATCCAAGCCGCACCGCAGTTCTTCAAAACTTGGATGTTCCAAACGAAGTGATCCTGTGGTCCGGGATTGGACCTGTCGCTTGCAGACATGTTGCTCAAATGAATGACGGCAGTCGTAAGTATGTCGATATGCCGCGCACCTTCCCGCAGATCGCGGACTTCATCGAAGCCAACCACGAAACCCTGTGATGTCTAGGGTCTAGACAACCGAAAGGAAACCCATGCTTACTGTTCTGCAACCCGTTGCCCCCAAGTGGGCCGCAATCTCTGACGCAGCCAACCGTGCCTACGACTACATCGTCGAGTCAGGCAACAACCCAGTACGGTTCAACTACCCCAGCGGTCTACTGACCAAGCCCGGAGCCAACACCAAGTTGTCCAAGGCATCGCCCCTGCCCATTTGGGGGCTGACCTTGGCCCCTGCGGGGGCATCGGGGTACCAACTGTGTCCATGGCGCAGCCCGGAGTGCGAAGCAGCCTGCCTAGGGATCACCGCTGGGCGTAGCAAGTTCTCAAATGTTCAGCAAGCCCGGATCAACAAGACCCGGTATCTCATGGAGGACCCACTCAACTTCTACTGCGAGTTGTTCCATGAGTTGCAGACCCGAGCCCGCCGTGGGGGTAACTACGCCATGAGGTGGAATGTCCTATCGGATATCCCCATCGAAGCCGTGTGTACCCGTGCCCTGAACCTGCCCACGGTCAACTACGACTACACCAAATCGTATCTACGGGCATTGGCTTCGTTGTCCCGGAAGAACTACAGGTTGACGCTGTCTTACTCCGGCCACAACTTGGAGGAGTGCCTCGACTACTTGGATCGTGGGGGCAATGTCGCCATGGTCTTCAGGGACATTCCGTCTACATGGGATCGGTTCCGTGTGGTCAATGGTGACGAATCCGACGCTCGTTGGACAGACCCGCAGGGTTGTATCGTGGGCCTGAAGGCCAAGGGCAACATCAAGGATTCAGTATTCGTTATGAATCGTTCTCGCGTCTAGACTCTAGACACCACTCTCTCCTCTTTTCTGAAAGGAACCCACAATGGGAATGGATCAGACACTAACTGCGTACACCCCGTCCGGAAACTTCCAGATGCACCTCCGCAAGGCGTACTGGTTGGACTCATGGCTCAAGGGACAATGTCCCATGGGCTACAGCAGCGACGGCTGTTGGGCCAACTGCGAGATCACCCCGGGGCTCATCATTGAGTTGCGTCGGGCCGTGTGGGATGACTACTACAACGGCGAATTCAAAGATGGCCCATGCTTGCAAACCATTCAGGCTATGGGATGGTTGGAGGCACACGATGCCATGGGCCACACCATCAAGTACCACATGGACTGCTGAACCGTCTAGACCCTAGACACAACCGAAAGGAAACGACATGAACTACATCCCATCATCAAACGACAAGGTGCATTGGTATCACAACGCCGTCGGCCAGCGGATTTACTTCAGGAACGGATGGGCAGTTTCCATAATCCCCGGCTGCAATGGGGACACCATGGAGTGTGCCGTGATCCCGCCATACGATGGTGAAATGGATATCCAACTGCGGACACCCGATGAACTGCCCGTGTTCCTTGCCGGAATCCAGTCCCGCACCATCGAACCAATGACTCTGTCGGCCAACAACACCTTCACGGACTGACCAATGACCAACGACACCGAAAACTTTGAAGTCATCGATATCACCCCAACTTGGGAAACCGCTGTGCGAATCTATCTTCAAGTTTTGCGACCATCTTGCAAGCCCGAGGTGCTGCAAATGGCTACCGAGGATCTGCTGATGCTTGCCCGTTCCCAAGACAACGCCATTGAAGCAGCCAAGAAGAAGACCGCACAAACCAACGCCTCTTGACACCAGCATTCGTTTCTGTTAACATCTGTCTTGGTGGGGAATGTTTCCTCACAACCAGTTCTCAACCCCGTCTAGACTCTAGACACTCGAAAGGAAAGTGAAATGGAAATCCCAGTCAGCATCGTCCTCTCCCCCGAAGCACTCGCTAGCCTCCGGGGACCCACGGGTCCGACCCTGTTCGACAAGTCCGAAAGCATCAACAACCTGACCGACAACCCAGACTTCATCAGCGAAGTCGCCAGTCGGATCCACCCCCGGGAAATCGCGGATCACATCGACACCGACGATCTCGCTGAACAAATGTGCCGCAAGGTCGAACTGGACGCTGGCGAAATCGCGGGCTACATCGATGTCGAGTCCGTTGCGGGCTACATCGACCCCGAAGAGATCGCAAACCACTTCGATGCAGACGACATCGCCTCACGCATGGACATGGACGATATTGTCGAGTCCATGCCCATGGGCCGTCTGGCTAACGCCTTGGCGAAGCAGATCGTGGAGAACCCCGCGCTGCGTGAAGCGTTGGTCGAAGCCTTCATCAACCGCCTGACCCACAGCCTGCTCCCCAAGAGCAGCACCTAAACCTTTCGGTGGCTGGGCCGCGCATAGCCGAAGCAACGCGGTTTCTCATCGACTTGACACAAGCAAAGGAATCCACTAGTATACATCAATGGAATCAGAAAGCCCATGTACCGTTTCCGATGCCCTGAACACCGCGTGGGTGGGATGGGCAAAGGAAGATCTCGCCGTGTCCTACTACTGGGGCCTAGTGGCCCTCCATACATCCGAGTCGTTTGGCCTGTACTTGACCGATTCGGAAGCCGTGTTTCTCTCTGTCGCAACTTCTAACCCGCCCGAAGCAACCGTCTAGACCCTAGACACAAACCTTCAAGGAACTGCAATGTCCAAGACCTTCACCACCGTGTCCGACCTCTCCCGCATCCAAATGCCCGCTGCTACCCGCACTTGGCAACCTGTAAGTCAGGTTCAGTTGTTCAACACGATGTGCAACGCCGTTCGTGAGCGCGGCTTCACCATCACGACCGAGTCGCATCAGATTCACCGTGGGAAGCCCGTGTTCATCTCCAAGGTGGAGATCACGGCTCCCCGGTTGCCCGGCCAGCAGGAGATGTCGTGGAACATTGCCTGTATGCAGTCTTGGAACAAGACCATCCCAGTCAAGTTCCTGTTCGGTGGTACCGTGTTCGTCTGCACCAACGGAATGATTGTGGCTGAACACATTCTCTCGACCAAGCACACGACCAATGTGTGGCAGCGTCTTGAGCCTATGATCGACCACACCATCGACCTCTTTGAGGCACAGGTCAACAAGACCTTCGGCTTCTATGAGGACATGAAGACGGTGCGCGGTACCCACAGTACGCTGTGCGACTTTGCGGTGCGTGTTGCCGCCAAGGACTACCTGCCCAAGACCCAGATTCTGGACCTTGTGCAGGAAGCGGAGAACCCGTCGTTCGACTATGGGACAAACGCGGGTTCGGTTTACAACATCCACGCCGCCTTCACGCACCTCCTGAAGAAGGCCAACCCTCTGGAGGCCCCGAGCCGCTTGTTGGGCTTTGAGCGCGAACTCAAGGACCACTACGAGTTGGCTGCGGTATAATCCACGGAGGCCCGGTTCGCCGGGTTCTCCTTTCCTTTCGGCCCCCGGTGTCTCCTTGGAGATGCCGGGGGTTTTCTTTTGCCCCGATATTGTCTAGACTCTAGACACGATGCGACAAGGAAAACTCGACAAGGAAATGGTTGAACTGGGCAAGCAGCGGTACCGCAACAGGTCCGACAAGGCGACCACGATTGCCGCCGAGAGCAACACCATCCCCGGTCGGATGATGCTGAACCGCTGCACCACCGAACTGACCAAGGCGTTGGCCCTGTGGCTTGCCAAGGCTGGCTCCAAGGCTGGACGCAAGCACCGCTGTCATCAGTTCCTGTCGAAACTCCCCGAGGAGAAGTCGGCAGTCATCGCCTCCAAGGTAGTCATCGACGCACTCAGTCAAGAACGGATGCTGACTTCGACTTGCATCGCCGTCGGTCGCGCTATTGAAGACGAGATCCTGTTGCAGGACTTGGCTGAAAACGACCCCAACTTTCTGAAAGACATCCAGAAGAAGACCTTCAAGAGTGTGGGTCAGAAGTTCAAGCGTCGGTTCGCCCGTGAAGCAGCCAAGGCCGTCAACCTTGTGACCCAAAGGTGGGCCAAGGCTGATGCGTTGTCGGTTGGTCTATTACTGGTGGAGATGCTGGCTACGCACACCGGGATCATTGAGATCCTGACCAAGTTGAACGCCCGTGGCCGTAGGTACTGCATCGTTCAGCCCTCCAAGGACATCCGTGAGTGGATCAAGAAGTGCCACGAATACCACGAAGGTCTTGAGCCGATGTTCCTGCCCACGATTGAGCGTCCGGTTGACTGGACCAATCCGTGGATCGGCGGCTATGCATCCTTTGAGTGGAAGCCGAGGCCGCTCGTCAAGTCCCGCAGTCGGTCCTATCAGGAATCGCTGGCGACTTCGCTGTCATCAGATGTGTACGACGCAGTCAACACAGTCCAGAACACCGCATGGGTGGTTGACTCTGAGTGTCTTGAACTGGTTCGTGAGTGCTGGAAGGAAGGCTTGACCATCGATGGTCTGCCCCCAAGCCGCGATGAGGAACTGCCTACTAGACCAGTCGATATCGATACCAACCAAGAGGCCCGTCGATCGTGGCGCAAGGCTGCGGCCAAGATCCACTTCTTGAATGAGTCGTACGAGTCACAGCGACTGCTGACTCTCAAGTCGTTGTTCGTGGCCGACAAGATGGCCGAGCATCGACACATCTTCTTCCCACACCAACTGGACTTCAGGGGTCGTGGTTACCCGCTCCCGCTGTTCCTGCATCCCCAGTCGGTGTCCTACTCCAAGGCCATGCTCCGGTTCGCCAACGGCAAGCCTCTGGACACCGATGATGCAGTCAAGGCTCTGTATATTCACGCAGCCAACAAGTGGGGCATCGACAAGGAAACCACCACAGCACGGGTGAGTTGGGTGGAGCGCGTCCGCAACGACATCATGGACATCGGCAGGGATCCGTGGTCCAACCGTATGTGGCTACAGGCTGATGAACCATTCCATTTCGTGATGGCTTGTCGAGAGTTGGCTGGCCTGTGGAACGAAGGATCCAAGTTCGTCAGCACCCTTCCGATTGGCATGGATGCCACCACACAGGGCTTGCAGATCTATTCGATGCTACTGCGAGATCCTGTGGCTGCTACTGCGACCAATGTTCTTCCAAGTGCGAAGCCAAGCGATCCCTACGAGGCTGTGGCACGGGCTGTGATTGCTCGTCTACAGGCCAGCAACACCGAACTGGATCAGCACTTGCTGCGACTGGGGATCGACCGAACGACCACCAAGCGTCAGACCATGACCCTGCCCTATGGGCTTACGCTGCACTCATGCATCGGCTACACCCGTGAATGGGTCGAGGATCGCCTGCGTAAGGTGGACAACCCATTCGGTCTGGAAACCTATAAGCCCATCGCTTATCTAGGCAAGATCGTCTGGGAATCCATCGGTGATGTCGTTGGTTCTGCCCAGCGAGGCATGGACTTTATTCGTGGTTGCATGGCTGTCCTGATCGACCACGATGTCACTCCATGGTGGGTGACTCCCATCGGCTTCCCTGTGAAGATGCGGTACGAGAACTATGACACCGTCACCGTGTCAACCCGCATCGGGGCCAAGGCCAAGGTTCTTTCGCTGCGACAAGAGAACGGTCGCCAGTCCAAGCGCAAGGCCATGAACGGTGGACCCGCCAACCTGATCCACTCGCTGGACGGCTTTGGCGGGCTTCTGGGACACACCGTGAACATGGCCCGGGGTCGAGGGGTATCCTCCATTGGAACCGTCCACGATCAGATCCTGTGCCTTGGGGCGGACTACAAGACCATGTCCCGGAGTGTCCGCGAGGCTACCGTTGAGTTGTTCTCCCGGGACCTGCTTGCTGAGTTCCATCAGGGGGTCTTGACACAACTACCGGGTTCTGCTATAGTACCTGAAGTGCCAAGGTATGGTTCCTTGGACATCACGAAGGTACTGGACTCCGAATACTACTTCAACTGAAGTGTCTAGGGTCTAGACAAAGGAGACTCTCCAAATGCAGAAGCGTAACTTCATCAAGTTCACCAGCCCCATCGGTACCGCTGTGTACCCCCGCCTGAACACCCCGGACACCAAGTTCGACAAGGACGGTGTGTACAGCGTGGACCTCGACCTGACCGATGGCAAGCCCACCAACGAGTTTGTGGCGGCGATCCGCAAGGCTGCGGACGAAGCCTACAAGGCCGAGTGCGAGAAGCGCGGTGGCAAGAAGTTGAAGCGGGCCGAACTCCCAATCAAGGAGAACGAGGACGGCGGTCTGCGGATCAAGTTCAAGTTGAAGGCCAAGGCCGGAAACGAAGAGCGTTCGTGGGCACAGAAGCCCATGCTGTTCGACGCTCAGGGCAACCCGCTCCAGAACCCGCCCAATGTCGGCAGCGGTTCAACGATTCGTGTCTCGTTTGAACTGATCCCGTACTTCACGGCCATGGTAGGTGCTGGTGTTAGCCTGCGGATGAAGGCGGTGCAGATCCTTGATCTCAAGGAGTACACCCCCGGCGATTCGTTCGACTCGTATGGGTTCAAGGCCACGGACGGCTTTGTGGTTTCCTCCCAGTCGGATTCCACGGCCACTTCGGATACGGAAGACGAGTCTGACTTCTGATGAAACTGGTGTTGTGGGTCGAACCTGTTCCGGCTAGCCGTCCGCGTGTTTCACGCAAGGGCTTTGCCTACTACAGCAAGTCCTACAACAAGTTTCGTCAGGCTGCAACGACAGCCCTTGGTGCCATCAAAAAGCCCAAGGGCTGTCCGATGCAGGGATCACTAGCAGTCAAGGTCGTGTTCTACTGCAAGCGTCCCAAGAATCCAGCCAATCCATATCCTATTGGAGACATCGACAACCACCTGAAGTCCATCCTTGATGCACTCAATGAGTGGGCTTGGGCTGACGATGTCCAGATCGTGAAGATTGAGGCCGTCAAGCGGTACTCAGATCACCCAAGAATCGAAGTGGAATGGGAAGAACACCATGTCGAACCGGAGCGAATCAGAGTTCGTCCAACATGAACCATGCCCGCAATGCGGGTCCAAAGACAATCTAGCAAGATACAGCGACGGCCACGGCTATTGCTTTGGCTGCAAGCATTACGAACCAGCCTCCTCAGACGGACAGAATCAAGCCGTTTCAGAAGGACACAAGAAAGGAAAGGATTCCATGATTGATATCGAATTCACCTCGCTGAAGAAGCGTGGGATCAGCGAAGACACCTGTCGGATCTGGTCTTACGGCGTAGGCGAGTACTCAGGTCAGCCAGTCCAAGTCGCCCAGTACATCAAGGATGGAACTGTGGTGGCTCAGAAACTCAGGTTCCCCTCCAAGGACTTCGTGATCCTAGGGGAAGCCAAGGGCCTCCCGTTCTACGGCCAACACCTGTGGCGTGACGGCGGCAAGATGGTGACGGTCTGTGAGGGCGAAGTCGATGCCCTGACGGTGTCCCAACTGTTCCAGAACAAGTGGCCTGTGGTGTCTGTACCAACGGGAGCCTCTGGAGCCCTCAAGTCATTCCAAAGCAACTTGGAGTGGCTGGAAAAGTTCGACTCAGTCGTGATCCTGTTTGATGATGACGAGCCGGGACGCAAGGCTGCGCGTGAGTGTGCCATGCTGCTGACCCCCGGCAAGGCCAAGATCGGAACGGTCAACGGCTTCAAGGATCCCAACGAGGCACTTCAGAATGGCGAAGGCAAGCGAGTTATTGATGCGGTCTATGGTGCAAAGGCTTACCGTCCTGATGGGGTGGTCCTTGGTTCCGATCTGTGGGATACAGTCAATACTGAGGATCGAAATGAATCGGTTCCGTATCCGTGGGCTGGACTGAACGACAAACTGTTGGGTATCCGGCAGGGCGAACTGGTGGTGATGACGAGCGGTACAGGCATCGGCAAGTCTTCTGTGTGCCGTGAACTGATCTGCCACCTGATCCGCTCCCAACAGAAGGTCGGCCTGTTGATGCTGGAAGAGTCGATCAAGCGTACTGCCCGGAACCTGATGGGCATTCACCTGAACACGCCTCCCTACTTCTGGGTTGACCGCGAGGTCACGGAGGAACAGAAGCGGGAGGCTTTCGCGGCCACGGTTGCCAAGGTGGTTCTCTTTGACCACTTTGGCTCCGTGGACCCCGAAAACCTGTTGGCCCGGATGCGCTACATGATCAAGTCGTGCGGCTGCAAGTACATCTTCCTAGACCACCTGAGCATCGTTGTGTCGGGGCTGGGGGATGGCGACGAGCGGCGACTGATCGACAACGCCATGACCTCCCTGCGGTCCCTTGTCGAGGAGACTCAGGTGTCTCTGTTCGTGGTCAGCCACCTACGCCGTCCTGATGGCGACCGTGGGCACGAAGAGGGAGCCACCACCAGTCTGGCCCAGTTGCGTGGTAGCCATGCCATTGCACAACTGGCCGACGCTGTAATCGGGCTGGAGCGTAACCAACAGGGGGAAAACCCCAACGAAGTCCTACTGCGGGTCTTGAAGAACCGATTCACGGGGGACACGGGTCCTTCGGGAATGCTTCGGTACTTCAAGGAAAGCGGTAGGTTGCATGAGATCGAAATGCCAATGAACGAGGAGATCTAACCATGAAGAAAGATGGAATGCCAGATTCGGACTTTCTTCGGTCGCTTGCGTACAACGACTACAACATCGATGGTCACCTTCTGGGTGACGGAGATCGACTGTGTGCTATCTCAGATCGATTGGAGTTGTTTGAGAAAACCGTTCAACAAATGCGAGAGGATATGCTCCACAATCTTGAATGCGCCCGCGCAGCGATCTCACGCCTACACGCTGAAGGCATCGAGGCCCGCAAGGAGCGCGACGAGGCGAGGCGGGAACTGTGCAGGAATGAGGCTAACCATCTACCAACGATGGCCGATCCGCACAGAGAAGCAAGGCGGCGTGGATGGGACTGCTTCAAGGAGGAAACCAAGTGACCTTTCTCGACTACATTGTTATGGGTGCCCTAGTAGGAGGACTGATTACAGTCTTCGTGTTCGGACTGCTATTTATCTTTGCACTCCTCTTGGACTGCGACCTCATCAAGATCAACCGCTATGGACGATACAAGTAACCAACTACGAATCCTGCTAGCCAAGATGTTGCCCAAGTCTCCACCAGACGATTGTGTCCTTGTGTCTAGAGCCCTAGCAAGGCTTGAGGCTTTGGAGAACATGAACGACACCCTGCGACGGGCCTTGAAGTCGCTGGATCG
>Ga0181358_1001320_pt1 | contig 11290 bp, 6 predicted proteins | sample Fa13VDMM110SD_FD_130096 | JGI IMG/M metagenome (GOLD analysis project Ga0181358, IMG submission 130096) | Freshwater viral communities from Lake Michigan, USA - Fa13.VD.MM110.S.D | ecosystem: Environmental > Aquatic > Freshwater > Lake | place: USA: Michigan | collected 2013-09-24
TTGTTAAAATTGAAAAGACCATTGATGTTTGGTATGATGGTGTAATGGTAATGGGAACAAACATTATCCTTAAGTGGGAAATGTCTCAGAACATGGTTCGTCCAAAATCAGCATCTCAACACGCATTACCAAACTACGTAGCGTGTGCTCCACGTATGTACAAAGGTGTAATAGAGTCGTTGGTTAGGAGGATGATTCCTTTTGCTGACTTAATTCAGATAACACACCTTAAGCTACAACAAGTGATTGCTCGTACTGTGCCTGATGGTGTATTCATTGATGCCGATGGGCTTAATGAAGTAGACTTAGGTACAGGAAACGCTTACAATCCCGAAGACGCTTTACGTCTTTACTTCCAAACAGGTAGCGTTATTGGTCGTAGTTATACGGGAGACGGTGAGTTTAATAACGCAAGGGTTCCTATTCAGCAGCTTACGTCAAATTCAGGGGCAAGCAAGACCCAAATGCTTATAGCTAACTATAATCATTACATGGACATGATTAGGTCCGTAACGGGGCTTAATGAGGCAAGGGACGGCTCAACGCCTGACCCTAATTCCTTAGTTGGTGTTCAAAAACTTGCAGCACTTAATTCAAATACAGCGACTCGTCATATCCTTGAAGGAGGTCTTTATATATACAGGTCATTAGCTGAGGCTTTGACTTATAGAGTTGCAGACATATTAGAGTATGCTGACTTTAAAGACGACTTTGCAAACAAGATTGGTAAGTACAACGTATCTATACTTAACGACATTAGCGACTTGTACGTTTACGACTTTGGTATATTTATAGAGATTTCTCCTGACGAAGAACAAAGAGCACAGCTTGAAGCCAACATACAGATGGCTTTGTCTAAGGGAGACATTAATCTTGAGGACGCAATTGACATTCGTGAGATTAAAAACCTTAAGCTTGCCAATCAGCTCCTTAAAATGAAGCGTATTAAGAAGCAGGACAGAGAAGAAAAGATGGCTATGCAGCAACAGGCTATGATTTCTCAGCAACAATTGAAGTCTCAAGAAATGGCAGGTCAGGTTGCTATGCAAAAAATACAGGCAGAGACTCAAGCCAAGATGCAAATCAGACAAGCTGAAGCAGCATTTGAGATTGAGAAGATGAGGAACGAGGCTGAGTTCAAAAGAATGTTGATGGGCGAAGAGTTTAGTTACAATATGCAGCTTGCAGGAATAGAGCAGTCTGCTCTTAATGCAAGAGATGATGTAAAGGAAAAATCAAAGTCTAAGCGTATTAGTCAACAAAATAGTGAGCAATCTAAATTAATAAATCAAAGGAAAAATAATTTACCACCGTTAAGTTTTGAATCTAACGAGGACAGCTTAGATGGTTTTGATATGGCTGAATTTGAGCCACGATAAAAATTAATTATTTTTTATATAAATTTGTAACAATTAAATTTAATTAAATGGAAATGAAAGTAAGAGCGATTGAAACAATCGAACCAAAAAGTGTTCAAGAAGTAGAAAAAGAATTACTTCAAAAGCATCAAGAAGAAATTAGTAATGTACAGGAAGAAGTACAAGAAGTTGTACAACCCGTGGAAGAGGATTTAAGTGAGGAGAAAGTTCTTTCATATATTGGTAAAAGATATAATAAGCAAATCAACTCATTTGATGAGCTAATGGCTGAACGTGAAAGCAATGAGGAATTGCCTGAAGACGTATCCGCTTACATGAAATATAAAAAGGAGACAGGACGTGGATTTGAAGACTTCATCAAGTTGAAGAAGGACTTTGAAGCTATGGACCCTGACAATCTTCTTAAAGAATATCTTGCTATTACCCAAGTCGGTCTTGACGAAGACGACATTGATTCATTGATGGACGACTATAGGTTCGATGAGGACCTTGATGACGAGTCAAGAATTAAGAAGGTTAAAATAGCAAAAAAGAGAGTTATTGCTGAAGCCAAAAAGTTCTTCACCGAACAGAAGGAGAAATACAAACTACCTCTTGAGTCAAGTGGGTTAGGAGTTTCTCAAGAAGAGAAGGAAGAATTTGAGTCTTATAAGCAATACACTAAACAGGCGAAGACCATGCAGGAGGAAAATGACCGAAAGCGTAAGTGGTTTGACCAAAAGTCCGAAGAGGTCTTTAGTAAAGACTTTAAAGGTTTTGAGTTCAACATTAACGATAAGAAAATCTCATTTACTCCCGGTGATGCTGCTGAACTTAAAAGAGCACAATCTAATCCGATGAACTTTATCAATAAGTTTTTGGATGATAGTGGTCTAATAAAGGACGCAACAGGATACCATAAGTCTTTGTCAATCGCAATGAATCCTGAAAAGTTTGCTAAATTCTTTTATGAACAAGGTTTATCAGATGCAACAGAGGATGTAATGCGTAAGACAAAAAACATAAATATGTCTGAGCGTAGAGCACCCGAATCTGTTAGTAAAGGAGGAATGCAAGTAAAATCGGTAAACCAAGACTCAGGACGAGGCTTGCAAATCCGTAGTATTAAGAAAGTTTAACAATTTAAAAAACAAAAAAAATGGCAGTTTTATCGACACCGGGATTTCAGCTTCAGCCAAGTGCGGAGCAGGTCCCTTTATCCACTAACTATATTACCAACTTCGACTTCTTGAATCAGTATCTTCCTGATACTTATGAGAAAGAATTTGAGCGTTATGGTAATCGTACTATAGCATCTTTCCTTCGTATGGTAGGTGCTGAAATGCCTTCTAACTCTGACATGGTTAAATGGGCAGAGCAAGGTCGTCTTCATACAAAATACACAAACTGTGATTCTTCAGCTGCTGCTGCTGCTGATTCAGCTACAATCACTGTTTCTGATACAGGCGTTACCGCTATTGCAATTCGTGCAGGTCAGACTGTTTTCATTTCTGATAACGCAACAGGATTGTCAAATAAAGGTATTGTAACTGCTGTAAGTACTTCTGCAGGCACATTTGATGTTGCTTACTACGAAGCAGGAGGTCAAACTTATTCAGGTACAGACGTATTATCAGTTTGGGTATATGGTTCTGAATTTAGAAAAGGAACCGTAGGAATGGTTGGGTCTCTTGAGGCTGAAGATGAATTCTTCTCCAACTCACCAATCATCATCAAGGACAAGTACGCTGTAAGCGGTTCTGATATGGCTCAAATTGGATGGGTAGAAATTACAACTGAGAATGGTGCTACAGGATACCTTTGGTATCTAAAGAGTGAGCACGAGACTCGTCTTCGTTTTGAAGACTATCTTGAGACTGCAATGATTGAAGCCGTTCCTGCTGAGTCAGGTTCAGGTGCTGCTAACTCAGGTCTTAACCCAATCTACGGTAACAAAGGTTCAGAAGGTATCTTCTACACCGTTAATGACCGTGGTAACGTTTGGGGTGGTGGAAATCCAACTACATTGCAAGATTTTGATGCAATCATTTCTCGTCTTGACAAGCAAGGTTCTATCGAAGAGAACGTAATCTTCGTTAATCGTGCTTTCAGTTTTGATATTGATGATATGCTTGCTTCTCAAAATAGCTATGGTGCAGGTGGTACATCTTATGGATTGTTCCAAAATGACAAAGAGATGGCTCTTAACCTTGGATTCACAGGATTCCGTAGAGGTTATGACTTCTATAAGTCTGATTGGAAATATCTAAATGACCCAACTATGCGTGGTGGTCTACCTACAGGTGGAAGTGCTTCAGGTACTGTAACAGGTCTTTTGGTTCCTGCAGGCTCTACAAGCGTGTATGACCAAATACTTGGCAAGAATGCTAAACGTCCTTTCTTACACGTTCGTTACAGAGCGTCTGAGACTGAAGACAGAAGGTATAAGACTTGGATTACAGGTTCTGCCGGAGGTGCTCAAACAAGCGACCTTGATGCAATGGAGGTTAACTTCCTTTCCGAGCGTTGCGTGTGTACCCTTGGTGCAAACAACTTCGTATTGTTCCGTTATGGTGCATAATCCGAAGCTATAATAAAAGGGGAGTGTCTACAAAGACACTCTCCTTATTTTAAATTAAATTAAATTATATTAAATGAAAAAGAATTTTACATCAACAGATAAGATATACAAACTTAAAGGAGAATCAGCACCATTGTCTTACACGCTGTCATCAAGAAATAATAAAAGATACCCTCTTCTGTGGTTTGATGAAGAGAACAATGTTAATAGACCTCTAAGATATGCTATAAATCAAAAGACCCCATTTGAGGACGAGCAAGATGGTAATTTCATATTAGAGCCTATTATATTTGAAAATGGATTCCTTAGAGTCCCAAAAACAAACCCTGTTCTACAGCAGTTCCTTTACTATCATCCTCAAAACGGAAGAGCATTTGTTGAGGTTGACTATGAAAAGGATGCAGCAAAAGAAGTAGAAAGTTTAAGTGCTGAAGTGGATGCATTGGTTGAAGCTCGTCAACTTAGCATAGAGCAACTTGAGAGTATATCAAGAGTTCTATTCAGTAAGGACCCATCAAGGTCTACTACTGCTGAGTTAAAGAGAGACGTTCTTCTTTATGCTAAGAAGGACCCTAAAGGATTTCTTAATATATTAGGAGACCCAATGCTTAGTGTTCAGTCAAATGTTCACGTCTTTTTTGAACACAAGTTATTGTCGTTCAGGAATGGGCGTAAAGAGGTTTGGTTTAATACCACATCGAACAAGAAAAAGATGCTTACTGTTCCTTTTGGGGAAGACCCATATTTTTCAGTAGCCAACTATTTAAGGACTGACGAAGGTATTGACGCTTTGAAAATGCTTGAAAATAGTATTTCTTAGGTTAGATTTAGTTTGGTTTTAAGTTCCGGGGGGTATTTCTGTACCCTCCTTTTTTTTATTTATCTTTGTAAAAAGTGTACAGATGATTAACTCAGTTAGAAATACCGTCTTATCTGTTCTGAACAAAAATAACTACGGATACATATCCCCATCTGATTTTAATTTGTATTCAAAACAAGCACAGATGGAAGTATTTGAAGAATACTTTTCTCAATATAATAAGATTATAAATATGGAAAATGCTCGTATGTCGGGCACTGATTACGCAGATTTAAAAAAAGTTATTGCAGAAGCTATTGAGTTATTTTCAAAAACATCTTCTTTGTCTCAGGTAACTCCTGCTACAAATCAATTCTATTTACCCTCACTTACAACAACAGGAGACCTTTATTATATGGTCAATAAAGTACTCTGCTATGATGCGTCAGGCATGACAAGGGTATTTTTAGGGGAAGCTGAAAAGGTAAACCATAGTAAAATAACTATGTTAATAAATTCATTACTTACAGCTCCAACCGAAACATACGCTGCATATACTCAAGAGGGTGGTATATTAACAGTGTATCCTGATACAATTAATCTGCCTAATGAAGTTGATGCTCAATATTTTAGATACCCTAAGGACCCTAAATGGACATACATAACGCTTGTTAATGGAGAGCCTTCTTTTGACCAATCACAACTTGACTATCAAGACTTTGAGCTTCCAACGGAAGATGAATATAAGTTAGTAATAAAAATATTGCAATACTGTGGAGTGTCTATAAGAGAAGCAGAAGTAGTTCAATTTGGACTGTCTCAAGAGCAACAGCAGCAACAACCAAATTTTAAATAGTAATAAGCAATGGCATATATTTCTCAGTACGAATACTACACAAATAATGAAACCACTCCTGAAAATAAAAATTGGGGGTCTTATCAGTATGTTAGTCTATACGACATAGTAAACAATTTCTTGTTAATGTATTCGGGCAACCACTCATTGGTCAACAATGAGGAGCGTTATAGAGTACTATTCCACGCAAAGCGTGCAGTACAAGAGTTGAATTACGATGCGTTTAAAGAAATAAAAGTGTTAGAGCTTACCGTTGATGATGGTCTTAGGTACGTATTGCCTTCTGACTTTGTCAATTGGGTAAGAGTAAACTTGTATCAAAACGGAGTACTTAGACCATTGACAGAAAACATACAGATACTTTCTGCAAACGCATACCTTCAAGACCAAACGGGACAAATATTGTTTGATGAGCAGGGAAATGTGCTTCAACCTGAGAACTCAGAAATTGATTACGACAGACTTCAGGGCACTAAAAAAAGTATATATTTGAATCCTAATAGCAAGTACAATGGTATGTATGGTTGGGAAGTAAATGGCAATTGGTATTTTGACTACAGTTTTGGGGCAAGGTTCGGTCTTAATAACGAGACAGCAAACGCTAACCCTACGTTTAGTATAGATAAGAAGGCAGGTGTTATTAATTTTAACTCAGATATGTATGACCAATCCGTAATACTTGAGTATATCTCAGATGGTATGGAGAACGGTAATGATGCAAACGTATCTGTAAACAAGCTATTTGAGTCGTATATATACGCATATATACGTTACGAGATACTTAACTCTAAGTTAGGTGTTCAGGAATACATAATAGCTCGTGCAAGAAAGGAAAGAGGTGCTTTGTTAAGAAACGCTAAAATAAGAATTAGTAACATACATCCGGGTAGATTGTTAATGAATCTACGTGGTATGGACAAGTGGCTTAAATAATATGGCAAATATTACAAGGAACTTTATCGCAGGTAGGATGAACAAGGTTGTTGACCAACGCCTTTTACCTAATGGAGAGTACATTGATGCTATGAACGTCAGAATGGGTTCTACGGAGAATGCTGAGATTGGCGTTATAGAGAACTCAAAAGGAAACCTACCTCTTACTGCAATAGCTTATATAGATGGAACATCTCTTAGTGGGGATGCAAGGTGTATAGGTGCTTTGGAAGACAGTGCAAACGAGACTATATATTGGTTTATACATGATAAAAGTTTTATTGTAGGTGCTACGGGAAAGCTTGACATGATAGTTTCATTTAATGTCTACACAAACATACTAACTTATCACGTCATTAGTATAGACGATGGTGATGGTATAAATACTACATTAAATTTTAATGAAAAATATTTAATAACGGGTGTTGACCTTATAGAAAATCTTTTGTTTTTTACAGACGATTATAATGCACCAAGGTTTATAAACATAAAAAGAAACTATTCAAATCCTATCTTGGATGTAGACCAATTCTCAGCAGAGTCTTTACTTGTAGTAAAGCAGCCTCCAATTGAATCTCCTGCTATACAACCTATAGTTACGGGAGGTCAGGATAATTTTATGGAGACAAGGTACATCTGCTTTGCTTATAGGTACAGATACCAAGACAATCAGTATTCTGCAACGTCTCAGTTCTCTGCCCCTGCATTTATTCCAAAACCATTTGAATTTAGCGTCAACAGTTTTCTTAATGAGGGCATGGTTAACCTTGCTAATTCAACTATAGTAACCTACAACTCAGGAGGACCGCTTGTTGTTGGTATTGATTTGCTTTTTAAAGAAGCACAAAGCAATACGATAAGGGTTATTGAGAAGCTTGACAAGTCTGTCCTTGGTCTTTCTGACAACACCGAGTACACGTATACGTTTACTAACAGTAAGATATTTACAATACTATCTGAGTCGGAAGTACTTAGGTTGTACGACAACGTTCCATTATTTGCAAAGGCTCAGACAATGATGGGCAACAGGCTTATGTATGGAAACTACGTTGAGGGATATGATTTAATTGATGAATTTGGTCAACCTGTAAGGTTTGAATACTCAGCAGATTTAATTACTGAATCTATTGATACTACGCAACTTGTCGACACTACCGGAAATGGCGATTACACTATTGATGGAGCCTATACAATAACTGATTCAATACTGTACTTTGATTTGACCGATAAGGAATTAATTGCAGGTTCTTCAATTAGTGCTGAGATAAGACTTACTCACGAGGAGTTTACAGGAGACACTCCTTTCCCTACAGAATTGAGTGAAAATATTAATATTACATTTTCATTTATATTAAACATAGACTATGCATCTGTTTACGAATTAGCTACAAGTGTTGAGTTCCAAGACGCTGTAGGTACTTCTGTAAATATAAATCCTGTATACCCTGCTACTCCGGGTGGCACTACACTAACTGACCAATTAAATGATGCCTTGCCAACAAACTTGGATGCATTGACAAAGTTTGCAAGTGGTATAGCTGCAGACAATGAACCCATTACTATTATAACAACTCCGGCAAGTCAACTTATAGGATTTCAGTTTATTGCTATGAGGTATGTAGACAATACAACTACTCCTACGTTTAATGTTTATGAATACTATGCAGTAGTATTTGCTGAGGTTACTTATCAAAAAATAAATTCTCCAAGAAGTCTTCATAGTAATAGAGGGTATGAGATTGGTATAGTGTATATGGATGAATTTAATAGAGCATCAACTGCTTTAGTTAGTCCTAATAATACTGTTTCTATACCTTGTGCCAACTCAAGTACAAAAAATTCTATACAGGTAACAATACCACCGGAACAAAGAGCTCCTTATTGGGCTAAGAGGTATAAGTTTGTTATTAAGCCTGACGAAGAAAATTATGAGACTATATACTGCAGCATATTCTTCAACGACCCATTGTCTAATGACGTATACTTTTTGCTTGAGGGAGAGAACGCAAGGAAAGTTGAGCAAGGGGATAGACTTATTGTAAAGGCTGACACGGGAGGTGCTACAACAACTTGTGTGTATGCTACCGTCCTTGAGAAAGAATCTAAGGCAGAAGGCTTTATAACTATACCAAGTGAACTTGACCCTTTGGTAAACATAACCGTTCCATCGGGGGTATACATGAAAATGAATCCAAGCAACTTTGCTGTTGTTCAAGATGAATTAGCTATAATTGCTCCGGGAACTGTTCAAGTTGACGAAAATACTCCAAATGGATTTCCTATTCTTAATTATAATATGAATTTATATAGAGGTGCCGGATACGACCCTCTTAATCCAACATGGGAATATAGTGACTACGATGTTCCTGCAGGAAGTAGAATTAAAATTAATTTTAAGTTTCAAAGACTTGGTACAGGTGATGGCAACAATGCCTGTGAAAAAAGAATATATACATTAGAAAAAACATTAATATCTTCTTCTTCTTATGCAGACATGAATGATTGGTGGGACGGAGAGAATATTGCAAATGTAATCACAGAAGGTGTTTCAAGCGTAGGTGCAGGTGGCGGAGTTATAGAAAATGAATATATAGATACATTGGCTTCTTCAAACGTAGATATACCAACTGCTATAGACACAAATTATTATAGGTTTTATCGTGATTTATCCACTAATCAGTTGATTTTAATTCTTAGTGGTACAGTAAGGTGTGGAGGTGTTGCATCTGCATCAAAAAGAAGGTCTACTATTATTGCTAATGTTGAAGTGTTTAGGGCTGAGACAACATTGATATTTGAAACAGAACCACAAGACGCTTTGCCTGACATATTCTTTGAAAACGACTTATCTTTTTCAATTGATGCCAATGGTGACCATAGTGGTAATGTACAAGACCAAATTATATCATCAGGTCAGTCTGCTATTGTAGACACAGACTTCTTTAACTGTTTTTCTTTTGGTAATGGTGCTGAAAGTTATAAGATAAGAGACTCAATTATAGGCAAAACGTTTAATCTTGGTAACAGGGTTACGTCTGTTTCTGCTGAAAGCTATAGAGAGGTAGATAGATTTGCTGATATTACATATAGTGGTGTGTATAATACCGAGTCAAACGTAAATAAACTTAATGAATTTAACTTAGGGTTATTAAACTTTAAGCCACTTGAGCAGTCGTTTGGTCCTATCTATAAAATGGACGGCAGGGAGACAGACATCCTTACTCTTCAAGAAGATAAAATATCTTACGTGCTTACAGGCAAAAACTTGTTGTCTGATTCTACGGGAGGCGGTGTTGTTGCTTCTGTTCCTGAGGTTTTGGGTACACAGATTGCAAGAGTAGAAAAGTATGGTATTAGTTTTAATCCTGAGAGTTATGTTCAGTGGGGATATGACAGGTACTTTACTGACGTTAAACGTGGTGCAGTTATACAAATGAAAGGCAACTCATATAGCAATGACCAACTTAGGGTAATATCTGAAAGTGGTATGAGGACTTGGTTTAGGGATGAGTTTATTGAATCATTCAATACACAAAAACTTGGTGGATTTGACCCTTACTTAAACGAGTATGTATTAAGCATAAACGACCAACCTCTACCATTAATAGACCAATGTGTTGAATGTGGAATATCTCAGACGGCAACAATAGCTGCAGGAAATTCTCTTGAATATTGTGTAAACGTTGGCAATACAGTAGGTGATGTTGATATTAATTATGAAGTTCCCGTTTTGTCAACAGGTGATTTTATTGTTAATGGTACTTATAATGGTGTTACGATAAGTTCGGGTGTTGTTAATAGTTCAGGATTTATTACAATAAATAAAAACTTAAATACTGTTGACTACGTAGACATACAGGTAGTAGCTACAGATGATATAACAATAACAATAATTGCAGACTGCCCACTTTCAGACGAACTTACAATAGTTGAAGTTTGTGTTACAAGTAGTGTTGATTCGGGTCAGTTTATACATAATGAGTACAGGTATACTAATGGAACATTTGTCTCTCCTCTTCAATCTAACTTAGTTACGTTTTCTTCGGGTACAATCAATCCTATTGTATCAAGATACAATGCTGTTTCAGGTTATCCGGGGTCAGGTGGATTTCCTCCTGCAGGTAGCACGATGAGGCTTGCTTCCAACAAAATAGGATTTGATGATTTTGTATTTGATGCACTTCAAGATAGGTTCTTGTACTATAGAAGCAATACATTATATGGAAACACGCCTTCTGAAATATTAGACCTATTGGCTGCGGCATCTTTGGCAACGCCAATAGCAGGGGGGTCCCCATATTTTTATGCAGATTTCATTGTACCTTCGGTGGGTCAATATCTTTACATAATATGGGACTATAGGAATGTTCTTGCTATTGAATTGTGTTACTCTGATATTGATGAATCCGATGCGTGTTGTGGATGTGCTCCAACAGGAGACCCATTAGTTTTATGTTATTCTAATGTTGATGATTTTGATGCGTGTTGTGGATGTTAATAATGTTATTAATAAAAAAATATAAAAATGGCTATTAGTTCAACATTTTATTTAGACTCACCATCGCTTTCTACAGCTACGGCTATATATAGTGATATATACTTGACAACACTTGCTCTTGATGGATTCTACTCTGAAGGCACAATAGTAAGGGAACAGTTGTTGGGCGTTCTTTTACCACAGGTAGTCTGTCCTTCATGCGGTTCTTCTGATGCAACATTTGATGGAGACTTTATTTTATGTGTACAGGCAGGAGCTACCAAAA
>Ga0181358_1001322_pt1 | contig 11277 bp, 9 predicted proteins | sample Fa13VDMM110SD_FD_130096 | JGI IMG/M metagenome (GOLD analysis project Ga0181358, IMG submission 130096) | Freshwater viral communities from Lake Michigan, USA - Fa13.VD.MM110.S.D | ecosystem: Environmental > Aquatic > Freshwater > Lake | place: USA: Michigan | collected 2013-09-24
ATTTATTTTTTTGTTAATTAATTTACTCGCCCACACTCGCCAATAATTAACAAAAAAATAAATAAATAAATTTTACTGCTAATATGCTAACAATATTTATATATTACCGCCATTATGATGGATTACAGAAATAATTATTTAACTGTTAACCGTTTTTATTTTAATAATTAATAATATAGACCATATAACCAGTAATATTTTTTTATTTATTTTATAAATGCTCGAATTACAGAAACCAATAAAAAACGAGATTGAGTAAGGGTATCCCCTTAGACATTTTTAAAAATTTGTATATTTTGTTTAGTTAGAAAATCCGCACCGATTAAGCAGTAAAAAAAATATTAAATATTTAAAAATACATTTTAGATAACAGCGAATAACGGGACTGCGTCCCGCCAAACCATATTTTTATTTATTGAGGTTGAAATTAATAATATACAGCGTTTAACCAGTAAAAAATATTTTAAGTATTTGAAATATGTTTTTTTAATAAATCCAATTTGGAGAGATGGGGGGCGTTATTCCAAACGTCTGTATTTTTGAAAAATATTTTTAAATGACCCCATATAAGCATTTAAAAATATTAAATTATAACTGTTTATTTATTTCATCCATTTCATCCAATTCATCCATTTTTTGGATGAATATAAAAAAATGTAGATTTCAAAAACCCTTTATAGACCTTTTAAAAAGAAATAAATAAATTGTATTTAAATATTATACGTTGAGTTTATCAATTATTTATTTATATAATCCAAAATTTGGATGAACTGGATGAACTAGATTTTAAAATAAGCATTTCAATTAAAAAATTAATTGAGTTAGAAAATCCCCCCCGCATGTTAGTAGGATTAAACATTTTAATTATATTAAAAATATTTCATTTTAATATAAGTATTTCATTTTTATTTTAGATAAAAATATTTAATAATACAACCTGTTTTATGATTGTATTATTAAATAAAAAGTAATTAATTTTATTCATCTGATAAATTGTAATATTGGTTTAAATTGGTTATGGATTGAGTCCCTCTCGTTTTTGCGATTTCCTGTAATTTTTTTAATGGGTTTGGTTGGGTTTGAATGTATAAGACATTAATTTTAAAATAATCTGCTTCGGTTAAATGGAACTCTTCATTTTGAAATAAACGGATGTAATAACTTAACTCATCATTAGAAACATTCGACCCATTCGCTTTAACTAATATGGGACCATCTTTTAAGGATTGACAAACCTTTAATATTTTTCGACTTCTAATTTTAATATTTTTGGTTCCGTATGTATTCCTGGTTTTGTAATCATCTATAATTAATTCGCATTCTGTTTTTTTAACAACTAAAAAATTATTTCCTTTTTTTTGTTTGTCATCTAATTTATTAAATTTGTCTGCTTGTATGATGCTTAAATTAACGTCTTTATTTCTTAGTCCATACATAAAAATTAAATAATTGTATAAATAACGGATAAAATCGCCATCTTTATATAAATTATTAATGAATGTCTCAACCTCGGAGTATGAGGGCAAATTTTGCGTTTGTTTCTCTTGGATTTTTTGCTCTGTTTGTTTGTCTTTCTTTTTAAATAGGGTTTCCCTGAATTTTAAAATTTCTTCTGTTGGTTGCTCGTTAATGGTCTTTATCATAAAAAATATGTTTAAATAATTCATTTGTCCCGCTGTTTTAATATCCATTTTTTTAATTAGGTTTATTAACTGCGTCTCTGTTGATTTGCTGACCCAATCGCCCGATTTATTAAATGATATGGTTAAAAACTCATATTGTTTTATATATTTGTCTAATGTTTGAAGAGAAACGGGGCGGGGTTGGGTTTGTTTTTGTATTATTAATTTTGATAGTTCGGCGGATGTTGCTTTAATTGACATTATATATATATTACTAAAGATTATATTTAAATCATTTCTCGGGACTAATTAATAATATAAATAAGTATTCAAATTATTTATATTATATAAAATGTTTTTTTTGTTTTTTGTTTTGTTATTGTTTAACATACGAATAATTCTCGTATTAAATTATTTACTTGTTTATTAGTTTCCTCGTCTCCATATGTTCGGTTTAAATCAAATAAATAATCGGTTAAATTTTTATCTTCTTTGTTTTGATTGATTGTATTAAATACAACTTTTTTTATTGTTTCCTGTAATGCGTCCCTTAATAAACTTGGGGTATCGTCTTCATATTCCCATTTATCGCCAATTTTAAAAAATAATTCTTCGTTATTGTAAATATACGATTTGAGATTTTGGTTTAAAACTGGTTTATATAATTCGATGTAATACCTCATTTTATCAACGTATTTTATGCTTTTTTTATTTTTGTATAACTCTTTTATAAATTCAGTTGGATTGTTTAAAACTGTTATTGTTTGGGTTTCTGGGTCGCCTGTTTTTTCGTTAAAGTCTGTAATTTCTATATTTTTGAAGTAGTCATTTTTCAATATTTCGGTTTCCAATTGTTGAAAAATACAAGACCGATTTTTAAACTCGCCATTAAGTTTATTATATATATTGTCGTCTTCTTCGTATGGAGTTATAGAATTAATTGGGTCATTAATTAACTGGTTTATTGGTGTTGTTTTTATTTTTTTTGTTTTTTTAATGGGTTCAATTGGTTGAATGGGTTCAATTTGTTGAATAGTTTCAATTGGTTTAACGGGTTCAACTGGTTGAATGGGTTCGACTGGTTGAATGGGTTGAGATGATGGATTTAAAAAACCTATTAGTATCTGTTTAATTTCGCTTATTTCTTGGCGTAAAAAACGGACTTCATTTTTAAGGTCATTAATTTCGTTTGTTTCCTGAATTGCTGGCGGGGTTGTTGGAACGTTTGGAATTATTTGAACGTTTGCGGATTTACAGGGTTTAATTTTGTTATTATGCTTTGTCAAATTAAATTTATTTGAAAAATCTTTGTCGCAAATTAAACATTTAAAAGAGATTGACATTTTACTATATATATATTAGTAAATATTATTTTAAATTGTTTTTTTCTAAATAATATTTAATTTGGATGAATTGGATGAATTGGATGAATTGGATGAATTGGATGAAATGGATGAATTGGATTTAAAGAATTAAATGACCTTATAACCAACCCATAACAAAATAATAAATAATTATTAAAGACATCATATAAGCATTTGAAAAAATATAAATAAATAAAAAGTTATAAACTAACCCAATAAAGTTATTTTAAATATCTATTATTTTCTTTTTTGAAAGTAATAGGGGTTTTTTAATTAAGTTGTTGACAATTAATATAAAATAATGGATGAATTGGATGAAATGGATGAACTAATTTAAATTTTTTGTATAAACTTAACCATATAATTTAAAATACAATTATATTTATTAATTTTAAAAGGTCTATAAAGGGTTTTGGAAATCCTTAATTTTTATATTTCATCCAAAAAATGGATGAATTGGATGAAATGGATGAACTAATTTAAAGATTTTGTATAAACTTAACCTTATAATTTCAATACAATTTATATTTTTTATTTATTTTGAGAGTAATATGACTTTTGAAAATATTGATTTTTTTATTTCATCCAAATAATGGATGAAATGGATGAATTGGATGAAATATAACCCAAAATGAACCATACCCCATTTTGGAGAGATGGGGGTAGTTATTCCAAACCGCTGCATTTTTGAAAAACATTTTTTAAATGACAGCATATAAGCATTTAAAAATAAATTATAAAATACATTTTTTAAACATACTTAGCGGCATCAAATTGTTTTTAACGCAGGCAGTCCAATAATCGGGGACAAATTCCTTTAAAAATTCGCTTGATAATGGGGCAAGATAAAAGACCTTATTTTTTGGTTTGTATTTACTCATAAACGTTAAAAAATCTAATGACTCGTTAGATTCGTTATTTATTTTATACGGTTCAAGGGTTGGCGTTGTTTCTTCCGTTTCTTTTAATTGAATTTTTAAATAGTCCATTTTTTTAAATCTTTCAGTTAGTTTTATTAAATCGCCGTCTTTTTCGAAATCATCATTCGCCATTTGGGTTAATTCTTTTAGTTGGCGTTTAATCCAATTATTTTTTAAATGTCTTTCTAGTTCTTTCGTTCCGTCATCTTCTACAAATCCAATTTTATATTTTTCTGATTCTTCTTTTTCTTCAGGTTCTTGTACCCGCTCAATTCCTACGGAATTATTAGGACTCCGTCCGTCATCATTAATGTTTTTCAATTGATTTTTTAAGTCATCCATTTTTTTATAACGTTCGTCTCGTTTTGTTTCGTCGTTATCTATTGAAAAAGAAAAATCGCACATCTGTTTTAATTCTTGTAATTGATGTTTAACCCATTTGTATTTATATTTTTTTGATTCTTCTTTTTCAATTCCTACCGAATTAATATTTTTTAACTGTAGTTTTAAAGTATCGATTTTATTATATCTATCATCTCGTTTAATCGGGTCGTTGTATGTTTCAATATCTAAATTTTTTAACTCTTTCAATTCCCTTTTTATTTCATTTTTTAACGTATTATTATATTTAAATTTTTCCTGTAATCTTTCATTAACAAGACTATTATATAACTCATTATTTATATTTTTGTTTGCTTGTTTGCGTTGCTCCGAATATTCCAACTTCTTTTTTTGGTAGGCGTCGCGTTGATATTTTCGGCGGGTCTCAATATTGGAGTAAGGCATAACTATTTTAATATATCCGTTTTATTTAAATATTTAATTCCTTAACTCTATTGTTTAAAATATTGATTGCGTCGTTTTTCTATATTCTATATTTTTTTTAATTTTGAAAATTAAAAAAAAAATATCTAAGGTATGGGTTGCCCATATGGCGGGTTTAAAGGGACAAAAACATATAAAAAAAACATATAAAAACTTACTAAAACAACATTAGGAACGTCAAAACGCCAAAAAAACAGCGTTTTGAAATCCCTTTCATGAGGAAACCCCAAAAAATGGGTCCTGCGTTTTCTCCGCAATACATCGGGTATAAACTCCCTTTTTAGATACTTTATAAAAACGTCGCAAAATTGACGTTTTGACGTTGATATTACTAATTAATATTTAGTTATTTTATGTCTTCGTCTTCGTTTATTGATTTAATTTTAAAACCCATTAATAAACTTCGATAATCAATATTATTAATTCGTTTTCTATCTCTATAATGTTCTTTATAAATGTCATTTGTTTTAAAATATTCCTTTATTGTTGATGTTTTAAATTCGCTTTGTTGTTTTTTGGATAATTGCGAAAAATAAACGCTGGATGTAATCATTTTAATTATATCATCAAGTTTTAAAAAAGCGTTTTCGGTTTGGTCTTCTTCAAATAATTCAATAAATATGTTATGTAATGTATTAGATGACTGGATATATTCCAAACTTCGTTTTTTAATACTTTCAGGTATAAAAAAATCGATATTGTTTTTTTGTTGATATAATAACTGTAAATATTCAAATAAAATATTTGTAAAAATAACCCGTATTTTATCTAAAAACTCGGTTGATTTATAAAAAATATTTGCTTCGAAAATATTAATATTATTTACTTTTGTTTTATCAAATGTAAAAGTAGAACAAAATAATATATCAATAATTCGCCTTATTAAACTGTTTTTATCTGTTCCGTTTGTATCGTCTAATAATGGTTTTACATTAACCTCAATTATTGACGTACAACATAATTTAACAACGTCATTTTTTGAATAAATACCCCTTGCCGTTATGTCTCCGCCCCCTGTCAAATTTTTCATTTCGCTTATTTTAATTGTTTTTGATTTGTCTAACTCGCTAAAAATTAAACAACGTTTTAAATGACAGTTCGCCAGTCCTTGATTCGTTCCGCCCGTCTGCTTACTGCTCGTCTGTAAAATGCTATTATCTGCCTTATAAAAATAGTCGGTCCCTAATGAATTTTTTAAAAATAACGTTAAAAGGGATTTCGCATTTGACCCCCCGCCGTTAAAAATAATGAATTTCTCAATACATAACCCAATAAAGCAACTTGATAAAATAACCAGTACTAGTTTTAAAATTTCAATATCTGGGAATATTTGAGACAATATTTTATTTAATAAATTTTTTGTTTCGTTGTCTTCTTTGTCTTGTTTTATGGATAAATCTAAATTGTTAAAATCGATTAATCGAAAATCATAATTTGCCTTTTTTGTTAAATAGTCGCTGTATTCTAAAGGTCTAAAAATATTTTTTTTTACATCATAAACGCCGTTGTTAAAGCATACTAAAAATTCGTTATTATCAAAAATAATATTATCGTCCTTATAGTTATTTTTTGACATCTCAATAATCGATTTTACTTTATGCGTTTCTCCCGTTAATATTTCAATAAATTTAATAAATTTGATACATTCAACGTAATTATTATTATTGTCATTATATAATTTAACATCAGTTATAAAATCATCGGGTTTATATATTATAAAATCCGCTAATTTGTTTTTTAAATTGGTAATAAATAACTCAGTAATAACCTTAACAAAATATAAATTATCTTGATTTTTAGACCAATACGACCCGTTCCATTCATACCATTCGCCAAAATTATATAAAAAACTGTCTTTAAAATCTGGTTGCTTAAAAATATAATTTGCTATACTTACGCTTGATTTTAACGCTTTCAATTCATTTTTAAAAATATCGAGTTCAACGCATAAGGTCGTATTTTCCTTTATTTGTAAATTTTTATGAATATATGACGCTTGAGGTCCGAAATCGTAAAAATCCTTTATCTCCTTTTGTATCCAGTTTAAACTGAACCCAAATTTTAAAGTTATGTCATTTAATTCTAAAATTAATTTATCTAACCCGCAATTTAAAACCTTATCCCGTATTAAACTAAACCCATCGTATTCATACGAAATAATAAAATATTTGTCATAATTTAATATATTTGTTTTTTCGATTAAATACATAATCGCGTTGTTGACAATTTTAAAATCCCATTCCTGAAGATACAACGCGAAAAATGACGCGTTTTTTTCTTGGTTTGATTTTCCTTTATTTTTAATATTGCGTTTTACGCTATCATAAAATAAGGGGTTTAACTTTATTATTTCGGTTGTCAATTCCTTTATTTCATACTCTAAAATATTTATGAAGTCCAATTTTAATTTATTATTTTCTATTTTGTTCTCAGTCCTCCAGTTATAAAATGACCCTCCATATAATAATTTAATAAATAATGATTTGTTTATTTTGTTATTTGTTCCGTAAGTATCATTTAATAAATTAAAATATTTTTCTTGATTTGCTACATAATCAATAATAATTTTACAATCAATATTTAATTTTGTCGCGATATTTGATAATATGGAATAATGACAATTTTTTAAATCAAACGTTAAATATAGGTCTTTTAATAAGGTATTTTTTACCTGTCCCCTTAAATTTATTAGAGTCATATTTTTATTTGCGTATGCCCTGCCGTATTTTGATTTTTTTTTATGGTTTGGAACTAATACGTTTTTTTTACCGATTATGTCAATTTGGTTTTTAATATTTTTTAAATGTTGAATTTCATTAATTCCGTAGTCTTGCCCTTCTGGTTTCCAGTAATCCAACAAATAACCGCTTGAAATTAATTTATCGATTACATCGGGGTTTATATATTCTATTATTGGGTAATCTGTAAATAATGGAGTTGTTGGATTGGTCGAAAAAGTCAAGTCGGTTATTTCCATTATTAAAATATTATATAATTGCTTTATATAATAATTTGTTAAATTACTAAAAAATAATTAGTTAAAAGTATTTGAATTATTTTTTTAATAAATCGAATGATGAGTAAAATTTTAAAGATGTTTTTTTTTGTTTTTCTTTGTTAATTTTTGCTTTTCTTGGTCGTTTATTTGTTTCCATCATTATATTTTCAACTTTAAATAATGGACTGTATATTTGATTTAAAATAACAATATCATTATATGAATCAACCAATTTATATAAAGGTCTAAAATACGGTTTAATGATAATAGATTTTTTTAAATTTTCAAGTTCTTTTTTATCTTGTTTTGCGTTTATCATAAAATCTGCGTAAGTTATAAAGTCGTTTAATTCATCGGTTGAACTAAAACAATAAAAAACCGCTTCATTACAGCGTAATATGTTCTTTATGTCATTTTTATTTTTAAAATAATCGTCTTGGTAATTTGGTTTTAATGCTTCTATAATATCGTTGTAATCCATTATATAATATATTGTTAATATATTATTTAAATTGAAATTCCTAAATATACATTAGTTAAATAAAAATAGTTTGATTATTTTATTTAAATGTTTAAAAAATGGTTTTACGTTAATATGTTTTAAATTATGTATACCGTCGGTATATTCTAAAAAGTCATATAATTCATCTTTTGTTTTGAAATATTTATATAATTCTATTCGGTTATAGTCTATTTTGGTTAATAATATATTTTTTATTATATTGTATTTTGGGTTTAAAATATTGTCGGGTTGTAAGAGATATATAATATATAAATAATCATTTGACATTTATATAATAACTTGTTATTTTCTTTAAATGAATATTCCTAAAATATCATTAGTTAAACGGTTATTCTTCATATTCTGCGTTTTCGTCTTCGTTGTCTGTTTCAGGTTCTTTTATGGTCTCGTCTATACATCGCATCGCTGACAGTTTAACAATCATACGGGCGGAATAGGTAGCGGGATACATATGTTCCAATTTTTGGATTTTATTAATCCAAACTATAATTTTCATTTTGTTTTTGATGTCAAACAGTCGGGAATTTTCCAGCATAAAATATTGGCGTTGAATTTCTAAAATGCTGGTATTGGTTGGAAATACGGCGTATTGTTTTAAATCATTATAGGTTAACTCGTCGCCAAAAATTTCCAGAATTTGGTAATTTGGTATATCTCCATAATTATATAATATTTTGTAGGACATTAATATATATTACAAATATATATTTTTTAAATTGCTTTTTCCTAAAATATAATTAGTTATTAACTTTTTTATATACCCGTCTTTTTGAATCTGCTACCTCTTGAATATCTGTTTTAATCTTAGTTAAAATATGCTCGTCTATGGTCTGCCTCATTAATAAATATTTATGTTTGTAATCATCGTTTTTTATTATTGGAAAATTTAAAACATCGTCTGGTATCGCGTCAGGATATTTTAAATTTAACGTTCTACATTTATAATAATATTTGTAATAATCGTTATAGTCCTTCCTTTTGTTTTTCAAAAATTCAGTTTTGTTTAATTCATACCAGGGCATTTTTTCGCTTGTTGCTATTTCTTCTAAAGTATCCATATATATTAACTATAATATTTTTAGTTAATATATCTTTAAATATTTCAAAACATAAATGTTTATTAATCTTTTATTTTAGTAATATACTTTTTTGGAACAAAATAATTTAAATGTCGATGATTTCGCGACTTAATGTATGTCTCCGCAATTTCAAAATTCGCAAATATTAACGGGTCGTATTTAATGAAATAATAACAATACATTGAGGGGTCATTTTTGTTATTTTTAAATACTAGAATAAATATAAACTCATCAAATAAATTAATTCTGTCTATTTTTTCCTTTGGTAATATTATATTTGAAAAACTATTATAAAAACAGTTGAAACTTTTAATTTCGTATTTAACTTTAGTAATTGGATTTATAAAATCATAATAACAATACCGGGACGTTATCATATGGGTTAATTTTTCATTAAAAAACTCTTCAATTATTGGTTTTGCTAGTTTTTCAATCTTTATTCCTTCATTATACATTTTGTCAAAATCCGCCCATTTACTCATAAATATATAATTTACTAATATATTTTTATTTAATTGTTTATTTGTAAAAAGTATTTAAAATATAATCTATACGTAATATAACAAATTCATAAATGTTTATACAAACCAAACACAACGAAAAATTATTTTGCCGTTTATTGGACGAATTGATGTATTCAATCCATTATATTAATTAAATTAAAAAATACGACAAAGTCATATTTTTGTTTTTTAAGAAAAACAAAAAAATATTTAATATTATTTTTTTTTAAAATAAAATAAAATTAAATTAAATTTACTACTTGGGTAATATTAACAATTGTATTATTTGAAATATAAAAATGTAATGGAGAGGTTGAAACTCCATTTTTTGAATTTATTAACATAGCATTAAAATGTAATGTTTCATTTAAAAAAAAACTGTCTTTATGAATATCTTTAATTATCCGTATAATATTATAATTTTTCATTAATTTTAAAAAATTATGGTTTGTATCATATAATTTATAAATTAATATTTCAATTATATTTTTATTTGAAATATATATATTATTAAATACGATGTCGTAATAATCAAACTCATTAATAACGGTTTTATATGTAATAACTTTAAACCCTTCTTCGTCATCGCTTTCGTCGCTTTCGTTATCGGCGTTTATTTCTTCGTTTATTTCTTCGGTTATTTTTTCCTTTAATTCTTCTAATTGGGTATTTTCTATTTTTTCTATTTCTTCCTCAATAAAAATTATGTCTTCATTAGATAAATTCGAAATATCAACAATATTTTTATTTTTTTGTTTTTTTTGTTTTTTTTTTGTTTTGTTATTTTGACAAAATAAAATTATTAATTCATCATCTTTTAAAATTGGAATATCTTTTTTTAACTTTAATAATGGGTTAACGCTTTTAATAAATTTGTATATTTCATATTTTTTAATTATATGAGTTATACAATACGGAACAAAAAACATATATTTATTTCTCTTCTCGTCTGTTTGTTGTTTATGATTATCGTTGATATAATTAATAAAATCATCAAAAAACCGCCGATATTTTTTTATAAATGGGTCTAACGTTGTTAATGAAAAATCGTTTTCTTTTAATGTTTCCATAATAGAAATAAAATTTTTATACTTTTTATTTTTTTTGGTTTTCTGTTTTAATTCAATTAAATTAATTATATCAACCTGGATTAATGAATATGTAATATAAAAATCTTCTATTATTCCTTCCTGAAATAAAACCAGATTATTAAATTTAAATGTCTTAGATATTGGCGGGATGTCTATTTTGTTGCTTTCTCTATGGTCATAATTTTCAACAATTTTTCTCAATAAACATTTATTAATTGAACTTATAAACTCAGTTTTATATTTTATATACGTTAATAAATCGATTATAAATTTGTCGGTTGTTTCCAAAGTATAAAACATTTTAACCGTTAAATTTTCAGTTAATGTTTGATGTATTAGTTTTAATATTTCA
>Ga0181358_1001324_pt1 | contig 11273 bp, 18 predicted proteins | sample Fa13VDMM110SD_FD_130096 | JGI IMG/M metagenome (GOLD analysis project Ga0181358, IMG submission 130096) | Freshwater viral communities from Lake Michigan, USA - Fa13.VD.MM110.S.D | ecosystem: Environmental > Aquatic > Freshwater > Lake | place: USA: Michigan | collected 2013-09-24
AGTGTGCTTCCCAATGTGGGACCCCGTTACCGGCGGCGGCTTCGGTGCGATATTCCAAGGTCTGCCCGCAAATGTTCCCGCACGTGGTGAGAACTGCTGCGCAGGAGGAGCCAACGCGTACGGATATCAGTCTGCTCTTGATGTCCCTCCAGGCATTGGCCTTCGATGGGGGCTTCGGCCAGTACAAGGAGACGCGCTTCAGCAGTTCACCGGGTTCAGCTGCGGAGGAAACCTAGACAACCCGCAAGCGGTTACGTGCGGGCCATGCAGCGAAGCGCAGCGCCAATTCGGAACGAGCTGCGTCTTCCGGGGATGCCAGCAGGACCCCATTGACTTCTATGGTTGCATCACCAACAGCCCGACCGTCTGCACGTCGCAATGGGAGATACCCTGCAGCAAGAGCGCAACCTCCCCAGCGCTCGCGGAAGGACTTCGATATCAATGGCAAATCCGACGGTACTGAATCTCTACACGCTCCACGGTCATTGGAAGGTTGAGGCACACTCCACGGGCGAGCTGCGCGTTCTGCTGTTCGTGCCGCTCGCGCAGAAGGAAGCGATCCAGGCCATCGACCACTTGATCGAGGAATCGGGCCGCAAGGAAGACCTCGCCAACGCGCAGATCGCCAACATCGGGAATCCGCAGCCGGCTCCAGGCGTCGAGGTCCCCGCAGACGCCGCTCCTCCGTCGCTCGTCAACAAAGCGATCCTCTGGGCAATGGCAGAAGCAAGCCAACTAATGCACGGCCCGCTCGAGGACGTCGCCTATCAGGCTCGCATTGATGCGTGCAAGGCGTGCGACGCGTTCGATCCCAGGCAAGCGCCGCAGATCGGGTTCTGCAAGGCGTGCGGGTGCGGACAGAACGCGCGCGCCGAACTCAGCGTGAAGGCTCGCATGCCAGGCGCAACCTGTCCGAAGAACAAGTGGACGCCGCTGACGGTCGCGACGGAGGCCAAGTCATGATCCAAGTGCGCGTGCTCGTATCGGGATGGGTGTGGGAGTTGCAGCTCGACCCGCAGCGCAAGACCGCCGAAGTGGTAAGCGTTACCGCTCAACGCGAGGAACCGCGCGTGCTGCCGCTGAGCGGGCTTGAGTCGCACTTTGGTCAGCCCGTCAATCTGCGGACGCCGTGATACCATTCGTCCGCTCGCTCGCTCGAGCATGATCCCCCGGAAGCGCGCCGCGTCGACCTCACCGTCCGCGGCGTGTTTCGTTTCCGCCCCTGCCCCATCCCGCTCCAACGGATCGCCGCAGACGCCCCCTACGGCGTCCGCCCGTCCCAACCCCCCCAAGGGCCACCCGCCCCTACGGACGCCTCCACGCCCGTCCTAGGCCGCCTGTCTGCCGCACTCCTATATGCCCCTCCCCGTGCCACCTTCCCGCAAGTGCCCGATAGCGCGAAAGTGAACAATCTGCGGAAATATTGATTCCAACCCCTGTACAACCCTTTCGACTACGGTATAGTTCACCCATCAGCACGTCGCTGATTCGCACCACCTCTCACGAAGCCACCATGACCATCTACATCGCCAACCTCGACTCCTCCTCCTTCACCTTCCAGGCCACGGGCCTCACCGAATCCGAAGCCAAGGACGCCCTCGTTCGTGGCCTCAAGCGGCACGCCAAGTCCTACCGCCTTGCGACCAACTGGTGGAAGACCCTCGAGTGCGACATCGTGATCATCGAGTCAACCATCGGCTGCTGCACCCGCGACCGCGAAGACATCTAAGTCTCACCAACCAACACCCACCCACAAGGAACACACCATGCCTCACAACGTCAACAACCTCACCTTCGGCGTCGAAATCGAAACGGGACTCCCGCACTCCGCCTCCATCAGCATCGGCGGCTACCACAACGGTCGCACCCTGTCTGACTTCCCCGTTCGCGGCACCATGAACAACACGAAGTGGAAGGCCTCCGCCGACTCTTCGATCAATGTCCCGAATCACACGGGATGCGAGTTCGTCTCCCCCATCCTCAAGGGTGTCGATGGCCTTGAGAACCTCGCCCTCGCTTGCGAGCGCATCAAGTCGATGGGAGCCAAGGTCAACACCACGACGGGAGTGCATGTCCACGTGTCGTTCCCGTCCAACGACCTCGCTGCCCTTCGTCGCCTCATCCACCTAGTCGCCCATTGGGAGGCCGCCATGTACGCCACCACGGGCACGAAGTCGCGCGAGCGCTCCTACTACTGCCGCTCCATCAAGACGCCCGACGCACGCAACGCCACCTACACCAACCACAACCAATGCCGCAACACGTTCGCCGACCGCTACCGTCTGCTCAACGTGTCCGGGCTGCTTGGCGGCGGACGCCCAACCGTCGAGTTCCGCTGCTTCTCGGGAAGCACCAACCCCAAGAAGATCATCGCATGGACGATGCTCTGTCTCTCGCTCGTCGAGGCCGCGCTGAACGGCAGCCGCGCCAAGCAGTGGGACATGCCCGAGACCTCGGTCGCTCGCGAGCGCGGTGAAGGCCGCGGCGAGAAGCTCGTCAAGGCACTCCTCAACGATCTGTGGGTGTGGAACGGCAAGAGCCGCACCGCTGCCCAGTTCGGTCACGCCACCTACACCCATGCATTCGCTCGCAAGCAACTCGTGAAGCTCGCTCGTAAGTACGACGAGATGGACGAGGCCGAGTGCGTCTGACCGTCACCACCACCAACCACCACCAACGAAAGGTAACTCTCACCATGTGCGGACTCTTTGCCATCACCTCGTCGAACTCCGAAACCACCATCTGCCCCCGTGCCACTTGTCGCCTCGCTGCCGCCCAAGTCACTCGCGGCCATCACGCATGGGGCATCGCGTGGGTCGACCTCAACCACACCATCCGCTCGTTCCGTGCCGTCGGTCCCATCACCGACCACCTCGAGTCGCTCGCCTACATCGCGGAAAGCGCCGTCGCCATGATGGGCCACACGCGATGGGCAACGCACGGCGCGGCAAGCGACCTCGCATGCGCCCATCCGTTCACGTGCGACGGCGGATTCCTCGCGCACAACGGCATCATCCCCAACCATGACCGCATCGCTGCGGAGCACGGACTCCTCACCACGAGCGAGTGCGACTCCGAGGTCCTCGCTCGCCTCGTCGAGAACGACATCACGGACAACCACATGGGCAAGGCCTTCGCCAACGCCATCAACATCACGGAGGCCAACGCACCGCTCGCCACCATCGCCCTGTTTCGCAACCGCCTCGTCTACGCCCGCAGGGGCAACCCGCTGCACCGCACCACCATGAAGCACAACGGCGCCACGCTCACCCTCATCGGGTCGAATGTCGCCGCCGCTCCCGCCGTGACGGACAACACCGTCCACGTCATGACCCTCTTCTCCACCCATCGCACGCAGACCACCAAGATCATCGCGCCCAAGTCGCTGCGCACCAACGTCGTCGGCTCCTCCCTGTTCCGCTGAACCACCAACGAAAGGCAACACCATGACACACACCGTCACCATCGGCACCGCCATCAAGGCAGACCCCATCAACGAGCACGCCATCCTCACCGCCGCGCGAGCGGTCTACGGGGGGGACGGCAGCCTGTCCGTCATCGAGCAGCAACTCCGCTCCGTCAGTCGGGACGACGAGCACGTGTGGGAATCTATGGTCGATGACCTCCGTGCCGCCGAGGATGCGTGGCTGCTTGCCCACCAAGAGCGCGCGCTGCCCGAGGGCGTGAGGCTCACCTTCGGCTCCTGGTCGCGCATCATGCGCGCCGCTGATGCCAACGCCGCCAACACCGCATGGAGGACGACCGATGGCGAGTGAACACATCAAGCAACTGCTCGCCATGCTCCAAGAGATGGGGCCGGGTTCCGTGTTCGAGGTTGAATCAGACGAGATCCTGGTCGAGCTTCTCCGCGCCAACAACGACCAACTCGCCACGGAACTCACGCGGCGGCTGCCCTCGGGCTCCATCCGCGTAGAACGGCAGACCACCGCAGAGGGCACGGTCGCAGCCGTGCACCTCGACGGCGCGCCGATCCCGTTCATCACCGACGAAGACGGCCTCGGAACCTTCCTCATCGGGTTCGCCTCGGGCCTCTCGTTCGCTGGTCGAACGCGGGCCGGCGCGGACTGAATCAACGGGTGCGCTGATACTGCGGCCTGCCGTTTGCATTCCGACGGCAGGCCGCATACTCTTTCGGAGTTCACCATGCCACGCATCGCATACCTCACCACGTCGGAAATCAGCAAGGCCATCGGAGTGTCCGCGCAGCGCGTGAATCAGATCGCGCTCGCTCGAGACATTCAGCCCGCCAAGACGGTGGGCATGGCCAAGTTGTGGAACCGCTCCGACCTCCCGCGATTCGAGCGGCGTCCACCTGGACGGCCTCCGCAAATATTGTGACGAAGTAGGGAGAACGTTTCCCCTATCTCTTGTGGTCTCGTTATGCTTCGCGCCGTGCGGACCACGGAAACATCCTCAGCCCCCAAGGCAACGCCCCGCGCATAGGTCCGCACACCTTGCGCGGGGCGTTCGCCATCAGCAGAGAAGAAGAAGCATGACCATCACGGAGAAGCAACTCGCAGCAAGGGACCAAGGGATCGGCTCCTCGGAGGTAGCCGCCATCCTTGGACGGGATCAGTACCGCACCGCATGGGACATATGGGCGGTGAAGACGGGGCGAGCCGAACCGCAAGCAGAGAACAACGCCATGCGCATCGGCACCCGCCTCGAGCGCGCCCTCCTCGACATGGCAGAGGACGAACTCGGACAGAAGATCGTGGCCCCCACCTCCACGTTCGTCCGCGGAATCCTCCGCGCCAACGTGGACGGGATGCTCGACCGCTTCCAACGGGGCGCAACCATCGTGGAAGCCAAGACCACGAGCGCATCGGAAGGATGGGGAACTCCAGGCACGGCAGAAGTACCGGAGCGGGTGTTCCTCCAGGCTCAGCATCAGATGCTCTGCGCGGACAGTCCGCGCGTCTACGTCGCCCGTCTGCTTGCCTCCTTCGGGTTCCAGTTCGCGCTGTATCAGGTCGACCGTGATGAAGACGTCTGCGCAGAGATCGACGCCCGCTGCAGCGAATGGTGGGAGGCGCACGTCATCGGCGACACCGCACCGGCGGCGGCTCCAAGCATGGAGACCCTCGCCCGCATCAGGCGCGAGGCCAAGAAGGTCGACGTCGATGCCAACCTCATCAACCGCGAGCGCATCGCCCGCACCACGCTCGACCGCGCCGAAGCGGAGTACGACGCGGCCAAGGCTGCGCTGCTCGCCGCAATGGGCGACGGCGACATGGCGACCGATGGCACGTGGACCGTGCGCTACACCCAGGCCTCGCGGACATCCGCGGACATGGCCGAGATCCTCAAGCGGTGGCCGGAGGCCAAGGACCTGACCAAGACAAGCACGTTCCGCAGGTTCGACGTGCGCAAGATCGGAGGCACCAAGTGAACACCCCCAACCTATCCGCCGCGCTCGTCAAGGCGCAGAGCCTCATCAAGTCCGTCGGCAAGGACGCCTACAACGCCCACCACAAGTACAAGTACGCAAGCGCCGAGGCGATGCTCACCGCGGCTCGCGAGGCCCTCAACGAAGCAGGGCTTGCCGTGTCCCGCACGGGGTGGACCATCATGGACGGCGACCTCCCGATGCTCGTCTCGACCTTCCGCCTCGACCACGAGAGCGGCGAAGTGCGTGACTTCGCCAACCTCCCGTGGCCGATCCTCGAGGGCAACGGCCGTCCGTTCGACAAGGCGCTCGCGGGTGCCCTCACCACACAGCAGGCGTATTTCGTCCGCGACCTCCTGCAGATCCCGAAGGAGGACGAGAACGAGGTCGACAAGCGGAACGACAAGGAGACCGTGGAGAAGCCCACCATCGGCATCGCGGGAGCGGGCGCCATCCGGCGCAAGCTCAAGGCGGCGGAACTCAAGCTCGCCGACATGGTTGCCGACATGAAGAAGAAGAACCTCGAGGTGCCGACAGACCTGGCCGATTGGCCGAAGGAATGGATGCGCGGCGCAGAGGCATGGATCGAACGACAGACCTCCAAGGAGTCCGACACGAAGCCTACGACGGAAGCGTGACGGATTCCCGTGCGGGGAGGGTAGGTGGTGTTACCCTCCCCGCACTTCCTACAACCTAGTTCCCGGTGCTGCGCGCGGATGAAGGCCTCAGGGCCGCGCAGTTGGAGAGGTGCCGCCATCGCAGGGCACCAGAGGAAGTAGTCGCGGTGGAAATCGTTTCCACTCGCGGCGATCGGCGGGGACCTGACCCTACCCCGCTACGGCAGCACGTCGCTGCCGCGCTCGACCGTACGAGTGGCGAGCCGAAACCTCCGGCTGACATGGTGAAACGTACGGGCGCGACTGCTGACCTCGATGAGAGCGGCACGTGAACCATCCTCCGCAGCAATGCGGGGGGTCACTCTTGCCACCCTCTCCGAGAGGGCACGAAAGGTATCGAAATGCCACGCAACCCACGAAACCCCCGCCACCTTCAGATCGACCTCATCCGCACCGACGGAGGCACCCAGGCACGGGAGCAAATGAACGAGGAGGCCATCGCGGAATACGCCGACCTCATGGCGAACAACGTTGACTTCCCACCGCTGAGCGTCATCGACGACGGGCAGACGTTGTGGCTGGCGGACGGCTTCCACCGCCTCGAGGCCGCCAAGCGCAACGGCTCGACCCGTGTGCTCGCCAACGTCGAGCGAGGAACGATGGTCGATGCCATCCTCGCAGCCGCGGCAAGCAACGCAGGGCACGGCGTCCGCCGCACCAACGCGGACAAGAAGCGCGCCGTCGCAATGGTGCTGTCCCTTCCAGGCTACGCGGACAAGAGCGACCGCGAGATCGCTCGGCTCTGCGCGGTGACCCATCCGTTCGTCGCCGCCTGTCGCCGTCAGGAGGAGCGCGAAGAGGAGCAGGAGACCGAGACCCCGAGCGACGACGAGTGCGCGGCCACATCAGTCCAGGCGGCAATGCAGGATGCCAAGACCTCGCTGACCTATCTGCGCGACCTGTTCAAGACCGCCAAGGATGAACTGGCCGAGATCGCGGGCAGCCCGCACGGGATCTTCCTCAACCTCGACGCCATCTCCGCTGACCTGTCCAACGCGATCGCCGCCGTCAACGGTGCCATGCCGGCGCGCGAGTGCCCGGTCTGCCACGGAGAGGGATGCCGCACCTGCCGCAACTCGGGATGGGTGTCCAGGCTCGTCAACGACCACGCGATTCCCAACATGGAGGGCGCAGAATGAAATCCGACCCGCAGCTCCAGGTGCGGCAGTGGTTGCGGAGCGAGGGCTACCACGTGGGCAAGACGCAGACCGGATGGTCTGCCGTCAACGCCCGCGGAGTGGTCATCACCACGGGCGCACGGCGAACCAAGGTCGAACTGCAAGGACCGGACGGCATCCTCTGCGTGCGCATCGAAGACGGCAAGCCCGTCCTCTACGCCGTCGCGGAGGCCATCAACATGGTGCTGATGCAGGCCGGCTCGGACGCCCGGCACGAAGTGCCGCGCAACCTCGAGGGCGAGACGAACGCGGTGCACGTCGCCCTCTACAAGGGGGAAGGCTGATGAACCTCCGGCCATATCAGCGAGACGCCATCGACGCGGTGCAGGCGTCATGGAACGAGCACCACTCGGCGCTCCTCGTCATGGCAACGGGTACCGGGAAGACCGTGACGGCTGCGGAGATCATCCGCAGCCGTCTCGGCTTCGGCGGACGGGCGATGGTGGTCGCTCACCGCGAGGAACTCGTCGAGCAAGCAGCGGCAACCATCCGCCGCATCGCCAAGTGCGACGTCGCCGTCGAGATGGCGGGGCGGCGCAGCATCGAGAACGGCTTCTACCGGGCGCCCGTCGTGGTCGCCTCGGTGCAGACGCTCAGCAGCCGCCGCGAAGGCCCCGCACGGGTGGAGCGGTTCAAGCCCGACGCCTTCGGGACGGTGTGGTTCGACGAAGCGCACCACGCCACCGCCAAGACATGGGCCTCCGTGTGGGATTGGTTCCGGCAGCACGAGGGCACCAGGCTCCTCGGCACGACCGCCACGCCTGATCGCGCTGACGAGCGTGCACTCGGCACCATCTTCGACCACGTGGCCTACCAGTACGGGATGCTCGAGGGCATCCGGGACGGATGGCTGGTTCCGGTCAAGCAGGCCGTCGTGCACGTCAGCGGGTTGGACTTCTCCGGCGTGCGCACCACGGCAGGCGAACTCAACGGCGCCGACCTCGCTGCCCTGATGGAGTACGAGCAGACGCTCCATCGGATGGTCGGCCCGACCATCGAGATCGCGGGAGACCGGAGGACGCTCCTGTTCTGCACCACGGTCGACCACGCCGCGCGCGTCGCGGAGATCCTCAACCGTCACCGTCCCGGCAGCGCCGCCCACATCCACGCGGGTACGCCGCGCGACGAGCGGCGCAACATCCTCCGCGACTACGGTGCAGGACGCCTCCAGTACCTCGCCAACGTCGGCATCACGACCGAAGGATGGGACGACCCGGCTACGGACGGGCAAGGGGTTCAGGTGGTGGCCATGCTGCGCCCGACGAAGAGCCGCGCCCTGTACTGCCAGATGGCAGGGCGGGGGACGAGACCGCTCCCCGGCACCGTCGACCTCATCGCCGACGCCAACGAGCGGCGCGAGTGCATCGCACGGAGCGCAAAGCCAAGCGTGCTCCTGCTTGACTTCATGGGCAACTGCGGTCGACACCGCCTCATCCATGCCGGCGACGTGCTCGGCGGCAAGTGGGACGACCAGACCAGGCAGCGAGCGGCCAAGCGAGCGGAGGAGGCCGACGGCGAGGAGATGGACGTCCTCGAGATGCTCGACGAGACGGAGCGGCTGCTCCAATCAGAAGCGGAGCAGAAGCGGCGCGCCTTCGTCAAGGGGCGCGCGAGCTTCACCACGCAGGTCGTGGACCCGTTCGAGTTCGTCGGCATCGCACCGCCGAAGGTGCGGGGCTTCCGGGCGAAGATCCCGGCGAGCGACAAGCAGAAGGCGTTCCTCGCACGGAACAACATCCCAGGCTTCGACCGCCTCACGCTCGACGAGGCCAGCGCGGTCATCGACGCCATGATGAAGCGGCCAACGGAGGCGCAGTCATGGTTCCTCAAGAAGCACGGGCGAGACCCGGCGGCATTTGACCGCAAGACGGCGAGCGAAGAGATCGGTCGCATCAAGGGCAACCCAGTAGGAGCAGCATGACAGACAAGCAACTGAAGACGGGAGACCTCGCCTTCGTGCGGGTCCGATTGATGACCAACACCACGGACGCAGTACGCAAGGGAGAATGGATCTGCGCCCAAGTCGACGCGCAGGGCAACGACATCAGCGAGGTGGCAGCGGTCGTGTGGGCCGACGAAGCCTCCATCGTGACGCTCAAGGAAGCGCGCCGCATCGTGAAAGGCCAAGCATGAACGGCTACAAGACCCTCACCGCCTCGCAGACCGTCGCCAGGCTCAAGCGGCTCGACTACTGCGACGAGCACCGGACTGCGGAGATCATCTCCCACCTCGGCGCCGTCGCCGCCGCCTCCGCCGGCATCGCGCAGGTGCTGATTGACCTTCAGCCCCTCCTGCGGGACATCAACTACTCCGAGAACGGCAGGCGCGAGATGCAGGTCTGGTGCGACGCCATCAAGAGCATGGACAGCAGAGGCATCAGCGGATGAGCCTCCTCCTGACCGACCGCGCTACTGGCGAGGTCACCTTCGACGGCGCACGGGTAAGCAGGTCGCTGCGGTGCCCCATCTGCTCCCACCTCCATCGGGAGCAGAGTTGGTGCCTAGTCGACACCGTACGAGGGCTCGCCATCTGCCCTCGCGTCGAGAGCAAGCGCAAGATCGGCGAAGCAGGCTTCCTCCACCGGATCGACGGTGCAGACCCGGCTGCCGTCCCTTCGTGGCAGGCCACGCCCCGCCAAGAGGCCCCCCTCGAGGACCTCGGGCACCTGCAGCGCCGCTACCGGGCTGCCCTCACCGTCGACCTCATCCAGCAGCTCGCCGACCGATGGGGGACCTCGATGCACTCCATCGAGCGCATCGGCTGCGGATGGGACGGCAGCGCATGGACCTTCCCCATGCACGACGAGGACGGGAAGGTCATCGGCTACCGTCGGCGCCTCCCTGACGGCTCGAAGCTCTGCCGCAAGGGTTCCAGGCTCGGCCTCCTCATGCCGACCGCGCGCCGACAAGCGGGTTCCCTGTTCGTGGTCGAGGGCGAGAGCGACCTCGCAGCGGCCCTCGACCTCCGTGTCGATGCCATCGCGCGCCCCGGCTGCCGCGTCTGCGACAACATGGTCAAGCGGCTCGGCAAGGGACGCGACATCGTGATCGTGGCGGACAAGGACGCGCCCGGCATGGAGGGCGCGCGCGCACTCCGGAAGTCGGTGTTGCCAAACGCTCGCTCCGCCGTTATAGTTCAGCCGCCAGGAGGTCACAAGGATCTGCGGGAATGGGTCCGCGCAGGTGGCAACCGTGAAGCACTTCGATTCATCGTGGAGAGCATGAGAGGCTTCTGATGCCACGAGCACCTCGAGACCCGCTGCGTGCGGAACTGTCGGAGCGGCTCGAGTGCTGTCAAGAAGCGCTGACGAAGGCGCGTCGCGAGCGCGAGCTCGCCGAGGAACGCGGATACCGCTGGCTGGAAGACCTATGCCGACTCGACGACGAAATAGCCAGGCTGATGCTCCACATCGAAGCGGAGGTACGGGCGGGCAAGGCGCGAGCCATCCATCACCACCTGTACGAAAGGCTTCAGTCGGCAAAGGCGGCACCGCGCGTCGGTTCGTAGTGAGCGGAACTCCGCAGCCTCAGCCACGCCCTCGCGCCTACCGTCGCGGGCACGCCGTCGGCGTCTACAACCCGCCCACCGCAGACGCATGGAAGGTGCGCGTCGCCGTCGGCGCCAAGGACATCATCGACCGCCCGATGGGAGGACCGCTCAAGGTCGCCCTCTGGTTCAAGATGCCGCGGCCGGCCTCCCACATCAACAAGCAGGGCAAACCGCGGTCCTCGGCTCCTGCGTGGCACGCGCAGCGACCGGACACGGACAACCTCGCCAAAGCGGTGCTCGACGCCATGAACGGCATCGCCTTCAGGGACGACTCGCAGATCGTGGAGTTGATCGTCGGCAAGGAGTGGGCGTCGTCGGCAGACCAAGCAGGATGCGTCATCAGCATCGAGGCCAAGCATGCCATCTAAGCCACCGACCACCGTAGGGGGGGGCGATCCCCGGCGGCACGGTCGAGGGAAGAAGTGGCACAAGACGAGCAGAGCGACTCGGGCCATCGAG
>Ga0181358_1001326_pt1 | contig 11269 bp, 3 predicted proteins | sample Fa13VDMM110SD_FD_130096 | JGI IMG/M metagenome (GOLD analysis project Ga0181358, IMG submission 130096) | Freshwater viral communities from Lake Michigan, USA - Fa13.VD.MM110.S.D | ecosystem: Environmental > Aquatic > Freshwater > Lake | place: USA: Michigan | collected 2013-09-24
AAAGTGTTGGTAAAAGCTCATGGCGCGACTAAAATACAAGCATTCTGCCGGGAATCTATGGTACGCCTTCTATCACGTGCTGGTTTTGAACCGCGCAATACTTTAGTAGAGGTTCTTGTATGATAATTTTAAACAAACACAGCGGCTATTCCCGTGACGGCATCCGTAAATATTACGTGGGTGGTGGCGGTGGTGGCCCATCAACTACAACAGTTAACCAATCCAACATCCCTGACTACTTGCGTCCGCAAGTTGAGTCGTTGCTTGGCGGTGCCACCCAAGAGCTATTTAATGTAAGAACAAATGCTGACGGTACATTTAGCCCCACGGGTACAAAGGCGTTCACGCCGTATAGCACCAACGTAAAAGACTATGTAGCAGGCTTTAGCCCACTACAGCAGCAGGTTCAGAAAAACGCGGCCAACTTGCAAATGCCCGGTCAGTTCAACCAAGCTACAGGGTTTGCAAATGCCGCAGGGCAAGGTGCTATGAACTCTGCCGCCCAAGGCGCAGGTTATGGCAATGCAGGTTTCCAGTCTGGTCAGGCAGGACAGGCTATGGGGTCACTTGCCGCACAAGATGCGTATAACCGCGCTAATGCGGCGACTAGTATGGCGAACCAATCTGGTGCTCAAGGTACACAGTCTGGCCTTATGGGCCAAAGTATTGGCACTCAAGGCGGCGCAATGTTCGGAGGTATGGGTGCTCAAGCTGGTTTACAGGGGCAGCAGTCTGGTTTAGCGGGTCAACAAGTGGGCATGCAAGCGGCTCAACAAGCCGCCGCTGACGCTGCGCAAGGTAAAGCTGCTGGTTATGGCTATGGCGCTATGGGCGCTCAAGCGGGTGCTCAAGGTCAACAGTCTGGTTTAGCGGGTCAAAATATCGGTACCCAAGGCGGCGCAATGTACGGGGGTATGGGTGCTGGTTATGGCTCCCAAGCTGCTGATTTATCTAACCAATCATTAGGGTACGGTCAGGCCGGGTACGGTTCAGGACAAATAGGACAGCAACTCGCCCTTGCTGCTGCTAATCGTTATGGTGATATGGGCGCGGGTTATGGGCAGCAGGGCGCTCAACTTGGTACGTTGGCGGGGCAATATTATGGCGGTCAAGGTGCTAACTACGGTCAGCAAGCTGCGGCACTTTCGCCGCAAGCACAAGCGTATGGTAACCAAGGCGCAGGGTATGGACAACAAGCCGCTCAATTAGCTGGCGGTGCGTTAGGGTACGGACAAAGTGCCGCCGATATTGGCCGTATGGGACTCCGCGCTGAAGCACTAGGGCAAGATATTACGGGGCAGGCGCGGGGATACGCGGCTCAAGCCGCCGCTGCTGGACAACAGTACGCTAATCAAGCCACCAACCCAAACTCTGTACAAGCGTACATGAGTCCGTATCAGTCCGCTGTAACTGATGTCCAATTGCAGGCGCTACAACGCCAAGCTGATATTGCTCGCACACAACGTAGTTCGCAAGCTGCTCGTGCTGGTGCTTTTGGCGGTGCTCGTCAGGCTATTGAAAACGCGGAAGCTGACCGCGCTTTGGCTTCTCAAATGGATGCAGCGCGTGCTCTAGGCCAACAGTCTGCTTATGACAAAGCTATACAGAGCATGCAGTATGGTTCAAATCTTGGCCTTCAGGGGTTTCAAGGCGCACAGCAAGGTCTGGGTACGGCACTGCAAGGTGGTCAGTTGGGCTTGTCGGGTATTGGGCAGGCTATGGCGGGGCAGCAAGCAGGTATGCAAGGGGTAGGACAAGCTGGTTCAATGTATGGTCTTGGAATGCAAGGCGCACAGTCTGGCTTGGCTGGACTTAATGCGGCTAATCAGTTCTATCAAACTGGTATGCAGGGGTCGGGTTTAGGGCTACAAGGTCTAAATGCTCAACTGGCTGGTACTGCCCAAGGTATGCAAGGCGCTGGCATGGGACTCCAAGCTGCGCAAACAGGACTTCAAGGCACGGCTCAAGGTATGCAGGGCGCACAAGCAGGTTTGTCAGGTGTCAATGCTGCCAATCAAGCGTTCCAAACTGGCATTCAAGGTGCGGGCATGGGCTTGCAAGGGGTTAACGCCCAGCTTGCGGGTACTGCGCAAGGTATCCAAGGCTCACAAGCAGCTATGCAAGGGGCGGGTGTTGGTTTGGCTGGCGCAGATCGGGCAAATGCTGCATCACAACTTGCTTTGTCAGGCGCAGACCGCGCACTGGCAGGTACTGCTCAGGGTATCCAAGGCTCACAAGCAGCTATGCAGGGTGCTGGAGTTGGTTTGTCTGGTTTAGACCGCCAATTGGCAGGTACTGCTCAAGGTATGCAGGGTGCACAAATTGGTCTTTCTGCCGCAGACCGCACAATTGCCGCAGGTCAGCTTGCGCAGCAAGGAGCCAATACGAGTTTGGCGGGTACTGCACAGGGCATGCAAGGCGCGGGTGTAGGTTTGACTGGTGTCGGCGCACAGCAAGCTGGGTATGGGTTGGCTAATCAAACGGCATCCAATCTAGCTAATATTGGTACGCAACAACTGGCTGGACAGACTAGCATCTTGGGATTACAAAACCAGATTGGTGGACAACAGCAGTCACAAGAACAACAGTACATCAACCAAGCAATCCAGAACTACTCTAACGCGCAGAATGCGCCGATGGATAAATTGCAACAGTACAACGCTTTGTTGCGTGGCTACGCAATCCCCGGCACAACCACAACCCAGTATCAGGCACAGCCTACACTTGGCAATCAGTTAGCAGGTTATGGTACAGCCGGGATTGGCCTTTCGCAATTAGCGAATATAGGAGGCAAGAAAAAAGGTGGTACTGTGCGTTCGGGCATTTCCAACTTGGCTTTGTACAACGCAACGCGCTAAGGAATATTTATGAGCCTCAATAGCCTACAAGACAATATGTCCCGCCGTGCTGCATCAATGGCGGCGATGGCTAAACGCGCCAGTAATCCCCAAGATATTCAAGCCATACAGAAGAATCTTATTGAGGGTGTTCAGAACGGTTCGATTCAACCCTACGTTGGTATCCCCCTGATCCAAGACCTGACCAATAAGTTGGCAGAGGCTAAAGCCCAGATGGCGCAAGGCATGGCGGGTGCTGGAATGCAGCAAGGCCCACAAGGTGTTCCTATTGCCCAGCAGGTGATGCAGCAAGCCGCTCAAGAAAGCCAAGGGGTTGAAGCCCTGCCGTCAAACCTGCCGCAAGAGTATGCAGGCGGCGGCATTATTGCGTTTGAGAATGGTGGCCCTGTTGAGCGTTATCAAAACACTGGGTTTACGGGCGGCACGGGTGAAAGAAAACGCGCTGAAGAAGCACTGGCCAAGTTACGCACCTATGGTTTGCGCCAACGCCAACAAGACCCCCAAGGGTACGCCGCCGCAGAACAGGAAAGTAAACAAGCACAAGATATTTTATCCAACATGGAACGCGCAATAACTGGTGGCCCTGTTGGAGTAATGGGTCAACCTATGGGGTTTGCCGCGTCTCCTGCTGTTACACCCCCTGCTACCCCTGCGGCAAACGGCCCTATTGTTCCTTATGGCCGAAGCGAAGCTCCTCCTAATTTCCTTAGTGGCGCAAAAGCGCCTTCCGCAACTCCCGGTGGCGCTCCCCGTATTGGTGGCGGTAGTAATTTTAAACCCCCTGCTTTGCAGACATACACGCCAACCATTGCGACTATGCCAGAACGCACAATGGGGGACTTAACCGACCTTGGTGCAATTACCAAAAATTTAAGCGCGGATAAGAAAAAAGCAATAAGCGATGCTGTTACAGAAGCGCAAAATAAATATGAAGGTTTTGACGAACCCGGTAACAAAGCCCGAGAAGAGAAATTTGGCAAGCGTGAAGCCGCACAAGAAAAAGACTCAGCGATGACTCGCGCTTTAAACCTAATGAATCTTGGGTTTGGTATTGCTGGCAGTAAAGAACGTACCCTTGCAGGTGCTTTGGGTAACGAAGGTCGTCAAGGTATTCAAGGTCTTATCCAAGGCGAAGCCGCAAGCCGCGCTGCCAAGGACAGGCTGGAAGATGCACGTGACAACTTTGAGCAACAAAAAGTTGCGGCTAAGAAAGGCAACTATCAAGCTGCTCAAGCTGCGGGTAGAGATGCGGGTAGAGATGTGCAAGAAGCTACTCAAATGGCGTTGGCCGCTGCTCAAGCAGGTAATGCTCAAGGTATCAGCCTGTACAACACCCTTACGCAGAGAGATATTGGGGCGGCGGGGGTATCTAATCAGGGGCAGCAGTTACAACTTTCAGCAGTTGACCAACAGAACCGTAGTGCGTTGGGTCTTGCGGGATTAGATATAGAAAGCAAAAAACTTGCGCAACAGGCCGCATCCGCCAACGCACAGCTTAAATTAGGCCAAGAAAAACTCAACCTGATTAAAGGTCAGATTGCGGCGGGAGATAAACGCGCACAGGCCGCTTTGGCAAATGTGGAACGCCAAGCCTACGCCGCTTTTGAAACTAGCCAACAATTCCGACAAGCGCAAGAGCAAGCCAAAAAAATGGCACCAACTGAAGCTCAACGGTTTATGCAACAAGAATGGACAAAATACAGCGCAAACGCAATGCCTTCGTTGCTTGCTGGTCAAGGTGGCGGGGCTAATGTTCCTTCGTTTACGGAATTAATGAAGGCTATGGAGTAACTCGTAATGATCCTTACCCTACCTAAAGTTGGCTTGGTTCGCTTTGACGACAATATCTCTACCGAGGAATTAAACAAACAAGTAGGGCTTCTTGCGCAAAAGTATGATTTCAAAGTTCCCAAACGGGACGTAGGAATTGGCACCCTCTTGAAAGAGGGCTTCATGCGGGGCATGGGAGAAACAGGTATCGCTTTGGGTGACACGCTCCCGGCTATGGCTGGGTCTGCGCTTGGTTTTGATGAGTACGCACAACGTCAGATGGGTGAAGCCGCTACTTCACGTGCTGAGTTAGAACGCAAGTACCCCACACAGTTCAAGTCGTACACTGAAGTTGAAAGTCCGTATGAGGGCGCACAATATATTGCGGAAACCTTGGGTGAACTTGGCCCAACAGCACTGACCGCAATGATCCCCGGTGTGGGCGCAGGTGCTTTGGGTAGCAGACTGGCCGCTCGTGGGGCTATGGGTGCCGCTTTGGAAGCTGGCCCCCTGTCGATGGCTGGCCGTGCCGCCGCTGAGACTGCTGCTAAACAAGCGGGACAAGTTGCAGGTAAACGCGCAATGTATGGGGGTGTGTACCTTGGCTCGTTTGCGCAAAACGCACCTGAAGTGTTTGAAAGTATCTACCGCGAAACTGACAAGATGGAGCCGGGTATTGCCGCGCTTGCTGGTGGCTTGTCTTCTGTCTTGGATGCCATCGTCCCCGGCAAACTACTGGGTGAGTTGGGTGGTTACGGCAAGATGAAAGTCATCGAGAAGGTGGCTAAAGATTCTGGTGCCGCACCAAAGGTGTGGAAGTACATTGCTAAGGAAGCCGCTAAGACCGCAGGGGCTGAAGGTTTAACCGAGGCTGCGCAAGAGTCTATCAATGCCGCAGCAGAACAAGTTGCAGGTAGTACAAAGGAGATGTTCGGCCCTGAGAACATCCAGCGTTTCAAAGAATCGTTTGTCAAAGGCGCGATTGGCGGCGGCGCATTTGGTACTGTAGGTGGCACGTCACAAGGTTTTACTGCAAAGAAAGAGTTTGCCACTGCCAAAGAAGCCGAGGCGTACGTCAACCAACTACGCGCCCAAGAAGAAGCTGCGGGTACGCTCACACCAGAAAAAGCTGCTGAGTACGATGCACAGATTGCGAATGACCGTGCCCAGCGTGAAGCTGGTTTAGCGGCTGCGTTTGCCCAAATGCCTGAAGATGTAGGCGCGGTATCTATTGCAGCCCTTATGGAACGTGCAGATAACATAAAAGAATTTAACCCCGGCGCGTATGAACGTATTTACGGGGATATAGATGCCGCTATTGCGGCTAACAAAGCCAAAATTGCTGAAGATGAAACTAAAGCAAAGGCGCAAGCACAAGCCGAACTTAATAAGGTTGAAGCTGAGTACGACAAAGGTTTGCGTAATAAACAGGCGGGGGCAGCGTTTGCTAAAGCGGAACCTACCCCCGGTACTGGCGGTATGTTCAAACCCGCGCTGGAACAAGAGCGTGCAAACAAACAAGCTGCTACACGCCAGTTTGCTTTTGGCGATGCCCCTATTGATCCCGCCAATATGCCGGGTGATCCTGTCACAGTTGACACCCTGAAAAACCTTAAAGTGTCTGACCGTTCAGAGGTTGGCCTGAGTTTGCTGGGTACAGACCTTGAGACCGTTGATGGTCGCCGCAAACTCATTCAAACGCTAGAAAAACCTAGCTTCACAGGCAAGATTGATGAAGACGCATACGATGCCTTGATCAGCACTTTTGACCAGCAAGAAGTCAAAGCCGCACGTGCCGAGATGAATGCTGAAACGCTTTCCCCTACCAAACAAAAACAGCAAGCGCAGACCCGAGCCTTTGCATTTGGAGCACCTGATGCTACAAGACCTGACACACCCGCAGGTGGAGGAAGCCCTAGCGTGGTTAGCGAACCCATCTCCGATGACGCTACCAGAACCGATGAAGCAACTGTCGGAGATAGAGATGTTTCTACTCAGCAGGATGCTGGAGACGCTACTGCACGAGAAGGACAACAGCCCACTGCACTAGAGCGTGATTACGCCGAACAAGTATTTGCTCGATATGACAGCCTACCTGAAGACCAACGAGAAGCGGCGGCGCAACGGCTTGGATTAACCCGTCCTGAATTTATTGAATCAGAAGCCGCATTTACACGCACCAAAGAAGTTGACGATGCAATTACAGCAGTAACAACCCAAATCCGTAAAAGCAAAAAGGCAACCAATGGCACTACGCCCCCTGAAGCCCAGCAAGCAGAACCGCAAGAACAAAAAGCAGCAGCAGCCCCAGCAGCAGTAGCTCCCGCACGCGGCACATCAATGCGCCCCGACTTGTCTGGGGAAAAGCCTGTTGTCGATGCAAAGCTAGGCCAGCGCGGAGTTAAGCTCGATGAACAGTCCAAGGATGCCCGTGCCTACTTTGGCAAGATAACCCCTGCGATGGCGCTTGATGCGATTGCCAATGACTTGGTGTACCAGCCGACTGCCTACCGCAACTCAAAGATGACGTTGCCTAGCGTGTCAAAACCGGGGACGTTTGCCGCAACACCAGAGCCAACATTTGGCAATGAAAAAGAAGCCACGTTTTTTAAAGGTCAAGGCGGTATCCACGCTAAAAATGCCGAGGCATGGGCACGTTCAAATCTGTCTCCTGAAGCCGTCTCGTTTTTAGACCAGAAGGTTGCGCAGTACAAGAAAGAAAAAACAAATTCCGATACCATTCGTCGCCGTCAAGAAGCGCAGACCAAGGTGGGTAAAGCTACCAAAGTGCAAGTGGCTGAAGAAGCCGCCGCCGCTGAAGCGCAGGGTGAGTACGCCCCTACAGAAGAAGAGATTGCAGACGCTAAAGGTACGAAGACTGAGGCTGGTAAACGTAAAGCTCAAATGCAACGTCTTGCACGTGAGTTGGCAAAAGAATCAAAACAATCATTCAACGAAGATGTTTTTGGTGACTTAGATGATATTGCCGACACTGACACCAGCGGTTTGTTTGCTGATGCAGACTTTGCTGCGGTGCATTCGCAGGCTCACCCGGTAGTGCTGAACCAGTTGGAGAACAACAACTTGTCAGGTGCACTGCAAGCACTGGCGGACAGCGGCTCGTCTAAGACAGCAGAACTCTTTGCAGATAACTTGTCCAAGCTGGTTGGCAATGTGAACCTCGTGTACGGTGCTGAGAAGTCCATGTACGACCCTGCAACCAACACGGTCTACTTGCGTGATGGCGCTACCGAGTACGAGATTTTGCATGAGTCTTCACATGCCACCATGTCTCACACGCTGGACAATCCATCGCACCCAGTCACCCGTCAGGTAACCAACATCTTCAACCAAATGAAGCAGGGCACTGAAGGAACTTATGGTGCGCAAGATATACAAGAGTTTACAGCCGAAGCGTGGAGCAATGATGCGTTCCGTAATCGCCTGAAAGAATTCAAACCCACTGGTGAAAAGCTCACGGGTTGGGAGCGTTTGGTAAACGCTGTGCGTCAGTTGCTGCGTTTGTCTCCTAAGACCGGGACTGCGTTAGATGCAGTTGACCGCATGCTGAACGACATCATCAGCCCACCACCCGAGACACGCACGGGTGAAACTTTGTACGCGCAATCTTTAAACAACCCCAATATTGCTCAAGAAATATTTACGAAGGTGGGTGACACTATTCGTAGGCAACCCATCATGAACAGCGAACGTGCTGTTGGGTTCTGGAAAGCCGCAGGGGCAATTGGCGCAACGGGTCGCCAGTTAATGTACAAGGCGTTGAACTTGTCTGCCTTGGGTGACGTTGGCGGTAAATACCTTGGCGATTCGGCTACTCGTTTTGCTCGCACCGTTGAAGAGATGGCGGGTTACCAAGAAAAACTTCTTGAGGCCATGTCCCCGCTGCATAAGCGGCTGGCCAAGTTCCGGCAAAACCCGGAGTATCAAACATGGTCTACTTTGGTGAACGACTCTACCCGTGTGGACGTGAACCCCGAAGCGAAGTTGGACAAGTACAAAGGTAGTCCTGAAAAGGAAGCCGATTGGAAACAACTTCATGGGCGGTTTATCAAACTTACAGACGAGGGCAAGAAGTTATACCGCGATCTATTTGCCACCTACAAAGAACTCGACGGGGAGTTTTTAAAATCTTTGGAGCGCAACATCAACTCTATGGTGAGTGATAAAGCGCAGGCCGTGTCTGCCTATCAGAAGATTTTATTTGAGTTGAGCACTGTGCGCATTGACCACTACGCACCGCTGTTCCGTGAAGGCACGTTCTGGATGCAGTACGACATCAACGGTGAGAATAAGAAAGAGACTTTTGAGTCCGAGGCTGAACGTAACTTTGCGCGTAAACAACTGGAAGCCAAAGGTGCCACGAACATTGACGTTTACTCACGTGCAGACCAACTGACGACTAAGACAGTACCGTCTGGCACTATGTTGGCCGACATCATGAAGATCATGAAAGACAACCAAGTTGGTGATACCGCAATTGATGACTTAATACAACTTGTTGTCAAGGCCATGCCAGAGGCCAGCATCTTGAAGAGCCGCCAGAAAAGAACAGGTATTGGTGGCTACATTGATAACGCCGCATTTGTGTTTGACCGTGTGAGCAGCAACACTTCACGTCAGTTGGCCCGGATGCAGTATGGCCCCGAATTACAGCGCATTATGGGAGAAATGGAAGCGACGGTTACCGCTGCCCGAGGTGACGTTAATACCTACGGTGGTGAACTTATCAAAGAGTTTGAGGGTCGCCGTGGTTTTGTAATGAAGCCTACTATTAGTTCGCTTGCTCAGTTTGCGAGTTCTTCCGCGTTCTACTACAACCTCGCGGGTAATGTTTCTTCCGCTGTAATCAACACCCTGCAAACTCCTTTGGTCGTCTTCCCGCAACTCGGTGGTGAGTATGGGTTTAAAAACTCGTACGCGGCGTTGAAGAACGCCATGAAGTTCTACACGAGCAGTGGTTACTCAAGAGATATTACTGAGTTGACAGGTGAGGTTAGCAATCAAAAGGCCATGCTCTCTATTGAGAACTCGGTCAACAACGGGAAAGCCCCTCAATACGCTGGACTCATCGGGGCTATGAAAGACCGTGGGCTGTTGACTACCTCCACTGCGCGTGACGCATTAAGTTCTGAGAACGACAATACATCGAGCTACGGCAGCACAAACAAACTTGCACGCCAAACTGCGTTGGTGGGTTCTTTTATGTTTCATCATGCCGAGCGCATGAACCGTGAGATCACAGCCGTTGCCGCCTATGATTTGGAAATGGGCAAGCTCAAGAACTCTAACTTGAGTGAAGCTGAGAAACAAACCAAAGCAATTAATAAAGCCCTTGCATTTGTGGAGTACGCGCACGGTGCAGGTAGTACGCTCTCCGGGCCAAGCCTCGGTCAGGGTGACATAGGAAAAGTTTTGATGGTGTTCAAGCGGTTTGCGTTCAGCATGTACTACATGTTGTTTGACACCATGATGCGTTCGCTCCCTATCAAAAACGCAACAGGCGAAGAACGTATAGCAATTAAAGCGGCCCAACGTCAACTTGTTGGCGTGTACGGTATGGCTGCAATCTTTGCGGGTATTAAAGGTATACCTCTGTACTGGGTTGCTGAGTTAGCCTACAACATGTTCCAAGACAAAGACGATGACGATTTTGATACCGTTATGCGTGGGTTCCTTGGCGATCTGCCGTTCAAAGGCCCGGTCAATTACCTTACCAACCTGAGTATTGCTGACCGTGTGGGCTGGACAGATTTATTGTGGCGTGAACAAAAAGGTAGCAAGGCTGATGCAAGTGCGGTTGCCCAATTTTTAGAAACGCTTGGGGGTGCGCCAGTCTCTATTATTGACAGCATCTTGCGGGGTAAAGACCTGATTGCCGAAGGCCAGTATGAACGTGGCATTGAGGCTGTGTTACCTATCGGTCTCCGCAATGTTTTGAAAGGCTACCGTTATGCTACCGAAGGCGCAAACACTCTACGTGGTGATACCGTTGGAGACGTGAATGGCGCTAACGCCGCTATGCAAGTACTTGGCTTTGCACCTGCTGACTTGATGAAGCAGTACGAAGAAAATGCGTACATGACCGAGAAGGGTAAGGCCATCAACGATATAAAGAAAAACTCGCTCAAGAAATACTACGCAGCGATGCGTGAAGGCGACTATGACGGCATGATGGATGCACGTGAGAAGTTGTTTGAGCTTGGTGCTAAGTACCCTGACCTGAAGATCAGTGAAAACACAATCTCGCAGTCGGTGAAAGCTCGTGACCGTATCTCAAAAGAGATGCACCACGGCGTGTCGCTTGACCGTAAGCTGGCTCCCTACCTGAAGCAAGCCGCCGCAGAGTCGTACGGCGATTAAAAAAAGACCCCGACCTAGGCCGGGGTTCAAGGGAGATAGCAACCAAAGGAGAGAATAACAAGTTGCTAGGGCGAACTCTAGCACATTGTTAAGTGATTCGCCAGAACCTCACACCTTGGGTGCCATTCTCCAAAACAAAACGGAGCTTGATGTTCATACCGCGCCCTTTGGCATAGGCAACTACTTGATCTGCAATACCCTGACGATCTAGGCACGGTATATAGAAGGAACTACCTACTATAAACTTGTGCCATTCTATA
>Ga0181358_1001328_pt1 | contig 11260 bp, 25 predicted proteins | sample Fa13VDMM110SD_FD_130096 | JGI IMG/M metagenome (GOLD analysis project Ga0181358, IMG submission 130096) | Freshwater viral communities from Lake Michigan, USA - Fa13.VD.MM110.S.D | ecosystem: Environmental > Aquatic > Freshwater > Lake | place: USA: Michigan | collected 2013-09-24
ACACATTTTTTAAATGAAAAAATAAATCAAATGCAAAAGGAAATTGATTTTTTAAAAACAAAAAATGAATTAATTTCAAATGATTTAGATGATGAAGAAGTAGAAGATGAAGCAGAAACAAATTATTTAGGAGCTATTTTAGGCAATCCTGCAGTAATGAGTGTTTTAACATCATTAGCGACAAATATAGGCGCAAACTTATTTACACAAAAACAAAAACCAATGGCAATGGCTGGAATAGAAGAAACAACATTAAATGATATAATAAATGTGTTATTTGAAAAAGGAGTAACAGAAGATGATTTAAAAAAATTATCGGAAATGCCAAAAGAAAAATTATCTTTTTTAGTAACAATGTTAAAAGCACAATAAAAAATGAAAAAAAATTTGATACCAATTATATTAGCTGGAGCTGGAGCAGTAATTTTGTTTATAATGACAAAAAAGAAAAAAACTTCTGCTATTGAAGAATTTGACGAAACGCAAGAAGCTACATTCACTACAAAACCTAAAAAAAAGCCTTCTTCTATAAAATCAAAATTAAAAGATTTTGATATAAACAAAGCAATTACAAACGTATCAAAATTGAAAAATAGTAAAGGTGCGCAAATTATAAAAAAAGCAATTAAAAAGAAATCTGCAAAAAAGAAAGGTACAAAATCAACACAGCCTTTTATATCTCCATTGCAACCCAAAAAAAAACAAACTAAATTTTTCTAAATGAATTTAAAAAAAATACAAGATTCGCCAATTTTACCCTATGCAATTATTGGAGTAGGTGGTGTTGCAATTTATTTTTTCTATAAAGCAGTTAGAGGAACGACAGATTTATTCGATATAACCAAAAGCAAAGAAGATAAACAAGCTTTGCAACAAATTGTGCAAAATGACAACGCTTGGAGTCCTTCATATTGGAAAAGTTTTAAAAAAGGTAAAGTTCAAATTTTAAAAATGGCAGAAGCTGAAAGATTACGAAAAATTATTGTTAGCAGTATTTCAAGAATACCTTTTCAAACAAACGATAGTAAAATTTTATCTGTATTCAAAACTTTAAAGTATAAAACACAAGTTAGTTTCTTTGCAGATTATTTTTTACAAAAAGAGAATGTAGATTTGTTAACTTATATTAAATTCGGTTATACTTTTTTTTGGAGTAATACTGGAATAGACGATACAACATCAAAAGCAATATTGCAATATGTAAATAATTTACCACAAGGTAATTTTAAAAAATAAAATATGGATAGAAAATTTAAAATTGAATTTACTAAATACAACGAGCAAAATATACAAGTTATAAGTAATTGTAACGCTATTACATTTATAAATAATAGTCCTACATTACCAATTACAATTAACAATGTATTAGAAATACCAGTAGGAGGCAGTATTGCAATTGAAGGCAATGAAAATGAAATTGACACAACGACTTACAATGTAGTTGTAAAAGAAAGTTGCATTGTTTTAAGAAAATTATTTCTTTAATTGTAAAATTTACTTTTAATGAGAAAATACAAGGTAAATTTTTATGCTTATTATAATGATAGCTATAATAATACTATTGAGCAAAGAATTTTTTTCTCAAATACAATTAAATTTATAAATATAGATACTTTACCTATTAATCAACCTATTATAAACAATATTCTTAAAATAAATCCTAATTCAACATTGACAATAAAAGGAAATAAAAACGAAATAGACACAACAACATATAATATAAATTCTGGTAAAGCAATTTTTATATTATCTAAAGATTACGAATAATGGCAGGAATAATAATAAACATACCCACTCCACAATTGATAAATCCAACTAATCAGATTATGCCTGTTAGAGATGGAAATGTTTTTGTAGACAGTAATTTCAAAAATGTAGTTGATGAAAGAATAGAAAGTCAAAATGCGTTAGACGACCAAATTGGGTTACAATTAGATTTTGTAAATGATATATATACACTAGGCGACCCTTTAGGATTAAATATCAAATTAGAAACTGGTCCACTCGAATTAAGTATAAACGGAGTTGTTTTATCTAATCCTATAGTTACATCTGATAAAATGTTAAAAATTAACCACGATGGCAATCAATATTTTATACAATTATATGTGGAGGTTTAATATGAGCAACGAAATTTTACAACTAATATCAATAGTATTGCCAGTAGGTATTTTTTATGGTGCTACAAATAGCCGTATTAAAACATTGGAAAAATCTATTGAAAATATAAATGCTTTAAGCGATAGATTAGCAAGAATAGAAGAAAAAACACAATTAATTTTAAACAATCAAATAAAATAAAAAATGAAAAACATATTAAAAAATTGGAAAACGTCATTATCTGGAGTAGGTTTATTAATTACTGGAATTGTTTCAATAGTTGCAAAAGATTATACAAATGGTTCAGCACAAATTGTATCTGGAATAGGTTTATTATTTTCAAAAGATATTTCAAATGATTAATGAAGACGATTTAAAAAAAATAGTTTCCACTACATCAACGCAAACTTTAAAAGAATTTGCAGATACATTTAATAAATTTGCTCCTAAATATCAAATTGACACATTATCAAGAATTAGTACATTTGTAGGAAATTCTGCACATGAAAGTAAATTACAACCAATATCTGAAAATTTAAATTATAGTGCCAAAAGATTATTACAAGTTTTTCCAAAATATTTTAATACAACAACTGCAAACCAATACGCAAACAAACCACAAGCTATTGCTAATAGAGTATATGCCAATAGAATTGGAAATGGTTCTGAATCAAGTGGCGATGGTTGGAAATATAGAGGCAGGGGTTATATACAAGTAACTGGAAAAAGTAATTATGAAGCAATTAGTAAAAAATTATTCGGAGATAATAGATTATTACAAAATCCAGATATATTATTACAACCTAAATTTGCTTTATTATCAGCCTTTGAATGGTGGAAAATGAATGGAATGAATGATATAAGCGACAAATTAGGAATAAAAGGAGTATCAAGCAAAATTAATTTTGGAAATACAACCAGCATTGCAAAAGGACTTTCAGACAGAATTAATAATTACAAAACTATTTTTGAGGTTTTAAAAAAAAAAAGGAATCAACCAATCCAGCAACAGACAATCAAACAAAAGAAATTTAATAATACTTTTTTCGGGATTGACTTTAGTTGGTTATTTCGTAATCCGTAAATTAAGAAAAAATAATTAAAAAATAGATAAGTATTAAATTTTTAATTTATATTTGCCTATTCTCTTTTTTGTTTTAAAAAAAGTTTTTCATAGATTTAGGCAAAAAAACCCCCCTATTGATTTAGAGGGGGTTTTTTGTTTTACTGGTTAAAGTAGTTTCGTTTTATATACAATTTTGTTTTTTTATCATAATAATTTATATAGTCTATATTTTGAAAAGTTTTAAACAAATAACTTTCAAAAGTTATAAAATTATTAATATTTCGATATTTAAAAGGTGCAATGTTTTTATCTTTAAAAAATACAATAGCGGTATATCTTTTCATTTTAAACATTTCTATTTATTGCATAAAATTTTAAGCAGATTAATAATATATATATAGCAGTTATAATTGTGCTAATTGCTATTAAGTATTTTTGCTCTTTATTTAGCTTTCTGGATATATAAGTACGTCCTAAAATTTCAATGGCAAATGTACACGTTATAATTACTCCTGCAAGTGCTAAAAATTGGTATAATAAATTTATCATAAAAATAGATTGAATTTATTTTCAGTTAAGCAATAAACATATTTAACACTATCAAAAATATTGCCTTCTTCGTCTGTTAAACAATTTTCTGGATTATACATTACTATTATCGTGCTATCAATAGTAACTCTCTCAATATCAAAATACTTTATTTCGTCATTATCTTTGTAAATAATTTCAGATAGTAAATTTGCACTATCTTTGAAATCAATTACACAAAAATATTGACTTCCATCAAGCCTTGTAATAATATCAATAATTTGTCCTGCAGTTAAGATTTTTTTTATCATTTTATTGGTTTTTGTTTTTAATTAAAATATTTATTTTTTGTTTTAAAATTCTTGCCTTTTCTGTTGGTACACGAAAAGAAATAATTTTTGTTTCTGTATTACTTTTTTTTCTACCAGAAAGGGGACGTTTGCCCCCTCTATTTTTTATTTCTATCATTTAGTTATTTTTTATTTTTTTAAATTCATTTATATCATTTTCTAATTTTTGTATGTCTTTTCTAATAAAATTAACCATATTTTCATTAACTACATCTTTTCTTAATTCATAATTTAATCTCCATAATTGATGGTTTAAAACTACTTTTTTTATTTCCATCATTGATACATTGTGTTGCTTCATAATTTATAATTTAATTTTATATAATGTTTGTATTATCAGCGAATGAGTAATAATCATTTTCAGTTAAAATTAAATGGTCTAATAATTTTATATCAAAAATATTTAAACTTTCTTTCACTTTTTTTGTAAGGTTTTTATCTGCTTCTGATGGAGTTAAATTTCCAGAAGGATGGTTATGTGCTAAAATTACGGCAGTAGCTAAACTTTCAATAGCATATTTTGCAATTAATCTTATATCAACTATTGTTCCAACTATTCCCCCTTGCGATATTTTTGAATAACCTATTGTATTATTAGCTTGATTTAATAATAATAAAAAACAACTTTCATATATTTCTATATCTTCATTATAAAATTGCTTTATAAAATCAGCGCAAATTTTAGAATTGGTAATTTGTATTTTAGGAAAATCAGTTTGATTTTTTCGTAATTCGTAAAGTTTTAAATTTTTTTCGTTTTTCATTTTTTTAGTTTTTATAGTTTATTAATAGTTTGTATTGTGTATTTGATTAAAAATTTCTTTATATATAATTTCTTCTAAATTGTATATACTATAATTTTGACAAGATAACCAATTTTTATTTTCGTATGAATAAAAGTGCATGTATTTATTTATTTCTTTCATTTCTAAATAAAAATTAAAATCTCCATTAATTACATCTATTAATTGTAATTTAATAAATTTGCTAAATTCATTAAAACCAATGTTATATTCTTTTTCATCAATTTCAACTACTTTGTATATTAAAATATGATTATTAATATAACTTTTACGTTGAATTAATGTATTAATTTTTACATCTTTAAAATTTACTCTTGTTTCTGTATTCATGTTTTTATATATTTAGAGTACAAAAATAGTACTTTTTTTGATATTTGTAAACTTTTTTCAAAATATTTTGTATTTTTTCAATTAATTAACAAAAAAAGAAAGATTTTTTTTTTTTTATCAAATAAAGTACTAAATTGCAAGTGAATTTTACATCATATACAAAACGTCTGGAAAGACAAAAGCGCACTAATTTATTTAGTGCGCTTTTTTGTAAGTGGTGCTTCTGGAATGGCACATTGCATATATTTGTTAAGAATTTCGTCATACATTATATGAATATCTGGAAAATCATTTGCACTTCTTAAATATTTTGATTTTAGAGTAAATATACCAGACTCTTTATCTTTTACTACTTCTAAAACAGACTGAGCATATCTGTCAACCATGCTTCCAAAATGCCCTAAAGTATGATTATCTTTTTTTCCAGTATGCACTACTCCTATAATTAATATATTATATTCTTGTGTAATTTTTTTTAACCAGACAATTAACTCCCTACTTTCTTTTTCATCATTGTAATTATCAAGCAAATCAAGTAAGCCATCTATAAAAACTACTTTTGGTTGATGAACCATAATATATGCTTCTATTAATATTTTATTGGTTTGTGTACTATCTAAACGAGTATTGTAAGCATTAAAATTTTCTGGAAAGGTTTTAATCTTTGCCATGTATTTAATTCTTTTCAAATTATTGTAAAAATCATTCTGACTACTTTCTGTATCAAAGTAACCTATTTTTTCATTTGTTTTTAATTCAATTCCAAAAATATCGTCTTTTTTAAAATTAGAGGAAATAAAAGCATTTAAAAAAGTAGATTTACCAGCCTTTGGTAATCCAGAAATAATAATAAATGAACCAGCACAACCAATATTTTTTTCATTAATAGACAAAATAATATTTTCTGGAGGGGGTTCATAATTCTCCTTAAAATGACGGCTATTAAGCACATCAAGTATTTCATGTTGTATCATAAATTTAGAGATTTAGAAAACTAAATTTATCTTACAAAAATGCAGACTTATTTTGAGCAGAAGCAGTTTTTAAAAATTCTTCATTGCACTTTTCAAAAATAGCCAATGCTAAATTATAACTTTCGTCGGCAATTGTTTCTGGAAGCAAAGCAGATTTATGCTCCATATTAGAAGCGATTAAAATAGTAGCCAATTCAATTTTAGTCAATCCAAATTGTACGATAAGTTGACCTAATTTGTCTTGTAATGGGGTAGTTGGGTAAGCCGTAGCAAAAATATTTTCCATGTTTATAAAATTTAGACTGCAATAATAAACAAATTTTCCAGAAAATACTATTTAATTTTATTAAAAGTGAATTTTACACCTTAAAATTCCCTTTTTCGCACCACTCTATATAGGGAGTGGTGCGAAGTTACAATTTTTTTTTTAAAAAAAAAAATATATTTTTTTTCAGTAAATAATTTGTTTATATCAACAAAATGTTGTATCTTTAGGCAATATGAAAAATTACTTAGGTTTTGGAATATTGGCATTAGCTATTGTTTACGTTTTACGTAAAAAATCATTGGTAACAAATGCAAAATTTTCATTAGAAAATGTTGCTTTTAATTGGACTAAAAAAGAAGTTTATGTGCGTATGGGCATTTTAAATCCTACCAATTCAGAAATTACTATTAATTCTATTTTAGGAAGTTTATTTTTAAATAACAATGAAGTTGCTACAATAGAAACATTTAATAAATTATTAATTGGGGCAAATGCAAAAACCTCATTAAATTTAACAATGAAGCCTACACTATATGGAATTTTTACATCTTTAAAAAATGTTTTATCTTCAAAAGATAGTAAAACATTAGTTAAAAATTACAAAGTAAAATTTGTTGGTACGGCAAATGCAAATGGAGTAAATATACCATTGGAATTTTATTTAGGATAATATGAATGTTTTAGGAGTATTAACAAAATATCAAGGCAATAAAAGAGTTTTAAAATATTCTCAATCAGTTGGGGATATTATAACTGGAATTTTGCAAACAAACAAATTATATCATAAAGACTATGATAATATTTGTATGATGTTTTATAATCCATCTTTGCTTCAAACATTAAAAAATATTTATTACTATCTGGAAAATAATACTCATTATGTAATTGAAAATGACAATAAACAAACATTAAGAAGTCCATCAGCAATATTATATTTAGGCAGTAATCCTAAAATTGGTTTAGATTGCAAAAGTTATTCTTTATTTATAGCTGGTATATTGTCAGCATTAGAACGCAAAGGTTGTAAAATAAATTGGTGTTTTCGTTTTGCTTCTTATAATATAGGCAGTAAACTTCCACATCATGTTTTTATAGTGGTAAACCCAAATACAAATAATGAAATATGGATTGACCCAGTAGTTAAAAAATTTGATTATAAAAAACAATATTATTATAAAATAGATAGAAAAAAAATAAATTAATTATGGCATTAATATCAATATCTGGAATAGGTAGAAAAAAATCTAAACAAGCAAAGGCACAAACAAAAGCACAAAAAAAAGTAGTTGCACAAAAAAAAGCTGCAATTAAAAAAGCAAAAGTACAAGCAAAGAAAAAAGTTGTTTTAGCTAAAATTAAAAAAATAGGTAAAATTGCAGTTAAATATAATCCATTAGTTGCAACGGCAAGAAATGCGTTTTTAGCATTAGTATCTTTAAATGTTTTTAATCTTGGAAAACGTCTTAATATAATGTTAGTAAAAAATCCTAAAAAATTAATGGATTTTTGGACAAAATTAAGTGGTAAATTTTCAGCATTGCAAAACGCTATTAATACTGGAAAAAATAAAAAAGCAATAGTAGGAGCAGTAGCAGTAGCGACAACAATTACAACAGCAACGCCTATATTAATTAAAGTAATGAAATTTTTAGAAGAAAATGGAATTAGTAAAGAAGATATTACAAAAGCAGTAAAAGTTGTAGTAGCAAAAGCTATTGATAAAAAAATTACTCAAGAGGCAGTAAAAGAAGTAGAAGAAGAAGAAGCAAAAGCAGAAGAAGAAGAAACGTCTCAAGAAACTCCAGAAGAAACTCCAGAAGAAACATCAGAAGAAACATCAGAAGAAACATCAGAAGAAACATCAGAAGAAACTCCAGAAGAAAGTAATACAGACAATGAACAAATAGGTTACTATTGTTAAAATTATAAAAATGAAAAAAACAATGCCAGTAAAAAAAGCAGTAAGAAAAAAAGCAGTTGCAAAAAAAACAACTACACGTAAAAAAGCAGTAGCAAAAAAACCAGTCAATATATCTTATGATAATAGTTGGGGTAAATATTTAGATAGTATTAGAAAGGCGAAACCTGCTGGTAAAAGAATTTCAGCAGAAGGTAACGTATATTATGAATATAGACGTAATAGAACAGATGTTAAACAGAGAGCTAAAAAAGGGCAAATGCTTGGAATAGGTAATTTAGATTTAATGGATGTAATGAATGAATTATCTAATTTAGAAGTAAAAATAATTAGTTTAAAAGAACAGAAAAAAATTGCTAAATTACAAAGTCAAAAATCTGAAATTCAATATAATATAAGTGTTTTAACTAAACAACATAAAACATTAAAATTATATCTTAATTCCATAGCAATATTTGTACACAAAAGCGAAATAAGAAATAAAAATTTTTAAAAACAAAAACAAACAAACATGGCACGTAGAAAAACAACACGTAGAAAAACAACAACACGCCGACGTTCTAAAAAAGGAATGGGAGCAATTAACGTACAATCTACTTTAATGTCGATTGGAGGCGTAATGGCTGGAGTAGCCGTAGCTGGTTATTTAAACAAATCAGTATTATCAAACATGAACAGAAATGTTCAAATAGGAGCGCCTATTGGTTTAGGAGCAGTATTTCCAATGTTATTAAAATCAGAATTGGGTAAAAATATCGGTTTAGGTATGATTGCTTATGGCGGTTCTAAATTATTATCATCATTCGGTTTAGCTGGTATGGGAGAAGATACAGACACATTTCAAATTTCTGGTGACGATTTATCAGTAGTAGCTGGAGATAATGATATTTTTGCTATGGCAGGAGACGATGAGTTTGCTATGGCAGGCGATGAATCAGAATTTGCAATGGCAGGAGATGAAATATCTGTTTTAGCAGGTATTGATGAAGACAATATGTAAAATTCACTTTCAATAAATAATTAAACTTTAACAATTAAAATAAAATAAAAATGGCTTCACAAATCGGGCAAAGGTTAGCGTTTCAAAATGCCTCAAACGCAGTAAAAAGAGCAGGACAAAGTCCAGCAAATGCAGTATTATCTCAATCATTTTTAAGATTGGAAACAGGATTAGTTACAGGGAATACTCAATATAAATTTGATATTCTTGTAAATGAAAATACTCAAACAACAAATTTTAACACGCAGTTAAAATTAAACTTACAAGATTCATTTATTGTGTCTCAAATTGGTTTCTTTCTGGCAGCACCTTCATCAGCAACAGCAACAGACTTTCGTCTTATGACTTACCCTAATAGAACAGCGTTTGCAAATGCATCGACATTGAATTCTATTTATAATGGTTTTATGTCATTAACAATTAATCAACGTACAATTATTCCAAATTGGGATTTATACAAACACCTAGACGTTCCACAAACACAGCAGAATATGGTAACGGCTACATTTGCTAGTACGGCAGGTGCAGGTTTATTAGCAGACGATATGAACAAAGCAGACGACTTTGGATTTTTCCCTTGTGAGCCTAATATTGTTTTAGTAGGTTCAAAGAAAAATGATTTAACAGTTACAATTCCAGCAGGTTTAGCAGCAGTAACTTCACATAGTCGTTTAGTATGTATTTTCAGAGGAATTTTAGCACAAAATACAACATCTGTAAATTAAAAATTACGCCATTTAGGGGACGGCGCTATATAAGTAGTCCCCTTATTTTTAAAACTAAAATAAAATAAAATGACACCAGTATCTAATTGTATGGTTATTGAGATACCTTGCACAAATGCAACAAGTACTCAATTTCAAATGCCAGATGTACCTTATTTAAGAGGTAAAAAAATTACAGCAATAGTTGGAAGTTCAGCACAAAAATGTTTAGCAACTGGAAATTTAAATTTGACAGCATTAGTACAAGACCAACAAGGTACATTTACTTCTGTATTTTTAACATTTTCAGATAATAAAGGGTTTCAATTTATACAAAATTTACCATTAGTAGAATTGTGTTATACAAGTATAACGACAGTAACAGGAGCAAATCATCTTTTGTTTGCTAATAATACAAACGGAATTATGGAAATAAACCCGACTATAATAGATTTTACAAAATCTTTTGTATATATACCAGCAGGAATAGGCGCAGCTAATTATTCGTTACAACTAACAATATTTTTTGAAAATTAAAATTATAAAAAATGCATAACCAATATAAAAAACTTTTTAACTTTCAATTTGTTAGTATTAAATTTACTGCAATAGCAAACCAATATTACTTTCCAGATATACCAATGTTAAGAGATAGGAAAGTTTATAAAATAAATACTTACTTTAAAAATATTTTGCCAGTAGATAATAATAATACAGCAGTAGTAGGAGTTAACACAAATACTTCAAACCCATATACAAACACAGATAGTAATTATTATCTTACATTATATATTAATGGTATGGAAAAAATTAAGTCATTAGATATGAATTTACTTAATACAATACAAGCACCAAAAAACAATTATTCAAATACTGGTAGTTTATTTTTACAACCAACTACAATAGATTTTTCAAAATCTTATGTGCAACAATCTTTTAATACAACGGCAATGATTCCACCATTATCATTTGCATTCGGTATATATTACTTGTAAAATTCACTTTTAAATTATTAAATTATGTCAAACGTTCAAACTATAATAGAGCAATTTAAAAAATACAATACTCCATTTTTTTCTATATATAATGGAAAAGATAGAGTGTGTATTAATGAATTAAATGACCAAGACGAAGCAACAGAAATTCTGGAAACATATTTGAATGGAGTTGAAAAAGGAAATTTTAAAATTAAATTATTTAAAAATATTCCTAAAACTGG
>Ga0181358_1001329_pt1 | contig 11248 bp, 15 predicted proteins | sample Fa13VDMM110SD_FD_130096 | JGI IMG/M metagenome (GOLD analysis project Ga0181358, IMG submission 130096) | Freshwater viral communities from Lake Michigan, USA - Fa13.VD.MM110.S.D | ecosystem: Environmental > Aquatic > Freshwater > Lake | place: USA: Michigan | collected 2013-09-24
AATAAAAATCTTTCATAACGATAATATTATTTTTTTATAAATTTCATATTTTTCGTCACAATAGAACTCCGCAATGGTATTGGATTGTTCCTTATCATAACCAAAATTTTTTATTAGTTCTACAATAATAATTCTTTTCAAATAAGATCTATCGATAGAACAAGTCAATGTATGATCTCTATCATTTACTGTAATTAAAGAAGGTAATCCTAATTTATCTGTTTTGGATGGATAAAACTTCTCTAAAAACTTTTTCACTCTTTCACTTTTCAAAGGATTATTTTCCATAATTGTCTTATTTGAAACAAATATAGAAATAATATTTTACTTATCCAAACTTATCTCATTAATTATTTTGTACAATTTATAATCATTCAACCCCAAATTATCTTTAATGTCTTTAATATCTGAATATTCATTCTCATACTTTTGTAGATACTGTTCATTTAATACTACTAACTCATCAAATAATGTGATGAAATCATAAAATACTGATCTATCTCTAGTGTTCTCTAAAATTTTTAAACTGGTTTCAATATCACCTCTATGTATCTTATCAATTAATAAGTGTGTACTACTTTTTATGATATTAATTTTTAGTCTATCCAACGCACTATCAATCTTTTCTCTTAAATCTCTTAATACAGATATTTTATCTTTCATATCGGATAAGTATTGTGGAGTTAGTTCACCATTTTTATTGATGAATCTAATCACTGAGTTTGTTACTCCTTCATTTTCCATAATACAATTATATGTATTTTTAATAAAAAAATCAATAATCGTTTGTTTTATTAAAAATTAATAGTATATTTGTTGATATTTATAAGATAAATGTTTTATGGAAAAGACTGTAAGTGAGTTAATATTAGAATTAAAGACTGTTTTAGAAAAAACACACGGTGATCAATTTACAAAATTTTACCTATGCAAATTTCCTGATGGAAAATGGGAAGGATTAATTGGTATTAAAGAAGGTGAAGTTAGGAAAACTGGAAGTTACTACAGAATCAACGATGGTGTAGTAGAAGAAGAAATTGTAAATTTGTAACTATGAATATTTTTGTTTTGGATTACGACCCTAAGTCGTGTGCGCAGATGCACTGTGATAAACACGTAGTAAAAATGATTTTAGAGACGGCACAACTTTTATGTGGTGTACACCATATGACTGATAGTCAACGTATGATCCCTTATAAACTATCACATAAAAATCACCCTTGTTCCATTTGGGCTAGAGAGTGTGTTGAAAACTATGTTTGGTTGTGTGATTTAGGTTTAGAGTTGTGTGAGGAATATACTTACCGTTATGGTAAGAAACATAAGTCACAAGAGATAATCGAATGGTGTCTTCTAAACATACCTAATATCAAAGAGAATGGTAGTGTTACAGATTTTAAATTGGCGATGCCAGATGAATGTAAAATAGATAATAACCCTATTCTTTCATATAGGAAGTATTACATTGATTTTAAAAAGGATTTTGCTAAGTGGAAAAATAGAGATGTTCCTAACTGGTTTACGATTTCAGATGATTCATCAACACACCTCCAATTGATGTTGCTTTAACCGATAACCTATTGATGATGTCATCACTAAGTGTCCTTCTCTCTCCCGTATAGTCTACACCTAATATACCAATAAACTTGTCATCGATAGTTTTTATTGAGAATAAATATCCCGATTTACATCCATATTCTTCTCCAATGTGCTTTAACCCAAATGTCAATACTGTTTCGTCTTTAAAATCGGTTATCTCTATTATGTCATTCTTTAATAGTTCATTTATCGATTTTGAGAATAAACTAACAGGTATATTTTGAAAATTATTTTGTATAGAATTTACTTTGATATTAACTGTTTCATATATCATTGAGAATTTTGCCATCGATTTACCTGTTGGGTAAAAATGTCCTCCATTGTGGAACTGTATCAACCAAACTCTATCTGCACCTATTTCTTCTCTAATTTCTTCTATTTTATGTGTCACAACCTCACCTAATTCTAGTGTATCCGCCACCATATCAGGTCTCTTTTTCTTATCTAACCAATTTTTAAATAACAGTATAGTGATTGGGCTGATAACACCTGTTATGAAAGCAATAATTAACTCTGTCATAATTCCAAACTTTTTTATTATAAATACATGTTTATTTGTAAAAGTTAAAATTTATTTAAAAAAAATGGGGGATAAATCCCCCACTTTTACAAGTAAACAACTAACTATCACAAAACTAACTCTGACATTCCCCATAACATTTTATTAACCTCAATGTTCTGATCGATTGATCGAATTGCTCTACTTCGTGATCTACGAAGATTACCATTATCTTTCGGTGTGATTGTAATAATACCACCTTGTAAGACATTCTCCTGTACTCTATTGAATACACTCCACAAATCGGATCCAGAGTCCTCAATTCTACGAACCTTAAGCATCTGATTCACATCAATCATTTTATCTTCACCCCAATAGTTGTCAGCAACCATCTTAGCGAAGTCGTACTGTTGTGTCATAGACATTTCTTTAGACATCATATCTTGAACTCTACCTACTACCATAGGAATTTTTTCTGTTGTCATATTAACAACTTTAAGGATGTCTTCTTTTTGAAACCCTTTGTGCATTACACGAAACTCATCAAAAGTCTTATCGGCAATAACCAATCCATTAGAACACACCAAACGGAATAAACCAACGTGAAACTTAAACGATGATGAACCATCGTGTGAATTCGTCAAAAGGATTTCTGGGTGTGTGTCCCCAATCTCTCTGGCGATGTTAATGTTATTTTCATTTCTGAAACGTAACATATGTTTTTTAAATGGCATCTTTGACTCATATCCCTTACGAGAACGAGTTTGCATTGCCTGTGTGGGTAACCAACCCTGCTCACCTAACAAATCGATCACTTCCGTAGTAGGAATGAAACGATAAATGTTCGACAAATGGTTTGACGGTTCTTGTGTCAAAGCCGAAGGACAACGTTGTCCAATCTCATTAAAATTTAAGTAACTCATATCTTTTAGTTTTATTTCTACAAATATAAGGACCTTTTTTCAATCTACCAAACATTTTATACTTTTTTTTTAATATTTATTTCATATATTTATTAATATGGACAAACTTACAAAATTTGAGGTAAAAATACTTTCCTATTTGGATAAAAAAATTGACGATACCTCCAATAAGGATCAAGTGTTTAAAATACTTAAAGATGAATTTGGGTTGGATAAATCTGAGGTATTAGATTTATATAGACTTTGGTACTATAATAAAGGTATTGGCGATTACGATACTATGGAAGTAGATAGAGAAGGTCCTCTTCTCAATTTTTTGAATAATATATCTTTATTAAATAGTCAAAAATTAAATAATTATATTGATACATTATATGATGAAAATCGTAATAAATTAGATTCACTAATCGGAGGGTGGTTTAAATTATGTTCGAATTCTGGTGATGTCCCATGTTTAGATTTTGAGGAAGGAAACATCTCAATAAGTTTAGAAAGGGATGACTGGGAAAATTATTTCTCAGGGTTAGGTGATGATGACTTATGGAAGTATTACGATGCGTTTAGTTCTTATAGTGATTCATATGAAGATATAGAAACATCTGAGTTTGATTATGTCAGTACTAATGATGAAACAGTAGAACACTTAGAAACTTTGGCAATAATGTCAGGGTTGTCTGAATGGCCAGGTAAAGACGGTAAAAGTATTGTAGAAACAGAGGTTAGCGATTTTTTAGAGAAAGTATTACCTAAAGAATATTACGAAAGGGTGGTTGATGATTACATAGGTGAGATGAGTATTGTAGTAACTAGGGCTAGACAAGATAGTGTAAGAAAAACCTATAGTGAAGAAATTAAATACGACACCAATAAAAGTAGTTGTAGGTACGGTAATTATTGTATTAACATACCATACGATGAATTAATAGAAATAGTAAAAGAAAAGAATCTACTTAATCTTTCTGAATTAAAAGATGCGGAAATACAACCTGAGGTTGGTTTGGAGGATGCCTACTATGGTGAATGGATGGATAGTGATGGTGTAAATGATGTAATTACGGAACTAAACAGATCATTAAAATCCACAATAGAAAAAATTACTGAATCAGAAGATATAGACTTAGAGGAGTTAATAATAAATAGAAAGTATGTTTTAGATTTACTTAATAAGTTAGGTTTTAAAAAAATATCTGATACTACTTCACAAGGTGAATATTATATGGCTAGAAATGGTATAATATCATTATACAGTAACGATATCGACTTTAAAAACAATAAAGTTAAATTCACATACGATGATCAAACACATATTGTCCCTATTGATGAATTATCTAATTGGGTTTCGGGTAGTGTATTAGACTTAAACGAAAGTGTAAGATTCAATAAGAAAATAAAACTTTTAAAAGAAAATTACAACCTAATTAATAAGATTTCAATATTCGATTTTGACGGTACATTAATGAAGACACCACACCCCGAAGAAGGTAAGAAACAGTGGGAGGAATTTACTGGTAAAGAATACCCACATATAGGATGGTGGAGTAAACCAGAATCTTTGGACGATGCGGTATTCGATATACAACCTATAGAAACTACTGTTGCCGATTACTTAAGAGAGAAATCTAACCCAGATACTTTAGTTATAATGTTAACAGGTAGAATACCACATCTGGCAGAACAAATAGAGGAATTATTATTATTACATAATATATCGTTTGACGAATACCACTATAAGGGTAATGGTGATACTTTGTCTAGTAAAATTAATACTATTAAAAGTCTACTGAATAGATTCCCTAATGTTAATCAGATCGAAATGTGGGAAGATAGAGAACCACACGCCATTGAATTTAAACAGTGGGGAGAAGAAAATGGTGTCAATTTAAAAGTTAATTTGGTAGGTGGTGATAATGAGTTAGTTAACGAGTCTATCGATAAAAAAAAAACATTTTACCAAAAAATTTCAAATATAATTAACCCACCATATTTTTCTGACTTAAAATCTTTAGGTATATCTGTATCTGAATGGGTACCAATACTCAATATTGTTTTCGGTAAAGATTTAATGGTAGATGGTGAAACACAAACTTGTACTGCACTTATAAATAAAAACAATAGTGAATTAGTTTATAGAGAATGGACTAATGGTGATTGGGCAGATTTCGATACTACACAAATCCATACGATGGGTGATATAAACGAATCAGTTACTGAAGACTTAATTGATAAAGTATCATCTAAATTAAAACCACCTTATATATACAATTTATTTTCTATGGGGTTTGATTATTCAGATTCTGAATTAATATTATCTAAACTATTTGGTTTCCGTGTAAACATTTATGATGATAGTCATCATTATAGTCTCGATAATTCTGTTAGTAGTGCAACGGAATGGAGGGTTCAAACTAACAATGATGATGTTATTTATGTAGAGTTTGCCGATGGGTACTATCAAGACTGGTTAAGGAATTAATCTACCTTTGGTGAAGGTAAAGTTCTCAAATCTGAATAGTTCTCGTAAAGGTATTCTATAATCATATCTTCATTGGAGTAGTACATATTCCATTTGTTGTGATTAAAGAAGTCTGGTATGTTCTCATCTTCATCATCATAATAACCATAGTCTACTAAGTTTTCACCTTCGGTAATATAATGTTCGTTACACCAATTGTAATATTCACTGTCAATCAATTCCCTATAAGAATCTTCAATGTCTCCCTCAACCTTAAAGGTTACTGTAAGTAGTTTGTCAGTGTCACAAAAAATTTCGTAAATTTCATCTATAATATAATCCATAACATATTTTTGAAAATAAATATGTTAAAACATCACAATGCGCAGTTTTAAATTATATTTTTTTGAAATATCTATCATATGTTTGGATCCTTTACTCTTACCGTCCCAAAATATTATGGAGGCATCTGCGATTTTAGCCATCTCTTCGTTTCTCATATACCCAGCCTTCTTACCGAATAAATCCCACATCGCAGGATACTGTTCTAACTTAAGGTGATTTTCATTTGCATACCATTCACCCATCTTATCTGCACCATTCGCGGTACCAGATATTATAGTTACTTCTTTTTGATTTTTGAGAATTGCATTTAATTTTTTCTTTAGTATTTCGTAGTCATTAAAATTTCTACTACCTGCAATTATTACTCTCATTTAATTCGATAAGTTTATCTAAATATTGTTTTGCCTTCTTTAAATCCTCAATCCCATTTTTTTGTTTCCACCTAGTAACATATTTAACAATGTTACCCTCAAAAAAATCTAAATTATGTGAATGTGCATAATCCCACATTTCAATACCTTTGTTGTAGTGGGTTGGGTGAACTACCCTTTCATTTGGGTTAATTGGTTTCTCCATATCTTTTTATACAAAAATAAGGATTTTTTCTTAAAATGTCAATATTACCAAAGAACGTAATATTCCTCACCGTTATAAATAAAAACATCTTTTGTTAAGTCACCAATAAAATATTCGGGTCCATCTTTTTCTATTGCCTCACTTATTATGTACTCTTCATCTACAATTAAAATGTTATCGGATATCGCCTCACCTAAAGTTAAACCTAATTCATCAACATATCCTTCAATATCATAACTATAATCTTCTTTTAACTTTTCTTTCCTAATAGTCATATATAACTTTTCGAAATTATCCCCCTCATATTTGGATAAATCTTCGGTTACATCTTCTAATTCATCTACTAATGAATCATAATCTTTATAATGTTGATTATATTCATACTCAACCTCTTCTAATCTGTTTTCAATTTTATTTAGTTTATTTTCTAAATCTTCTAATTCAACCTCAAACTCTGTTGAGTAACTATCTTCATCATCACCATAATCTGTAATATCCGATAACCTTTCTATTTCTATCTCAATAATTCTTTTTTCTTTCTGTAGTTTATTGATGTCATTATCTAACCCTAAAAAAGTTTTATCTATTTCTTTTTTAGTTTCAGTCAATTCATCAAATGTATGCTTCAAATCTTCGTATTCATCATATTTATCAATATTTTTTAAAAGATTTTCCTTTAATTCCACATCAATTTTAGATTTAAATTTACTTATTCCATATTCATATTCTTGTTTTGCAATTTCAGTTACATTATAATCTAAATATTGACGATTAATTTCGACATAATCTACTAAAAAACTATAACTAAAAAAATCCCATCCTTCCTCATCTAATTTTTCACGAATTTTCATTACCGCCTCACTATGTACTGCATAAGTGTCACCCACATAATACACATATCTAGTACCATAACCGATCGAAGGTATCAATACCTTAAAAGAAGTAAGGTTAGAAAGATATGTTGCAAATGGTTTTACAAATACAGGGTCTACGTCAATAAATTCCGCAAACGCCAATCTTTCTTCATCATACGATGAGTAATCAATACTCGGTATGTGTATATCGTTAACGTTCTTAAAATCTATATTTTCATTTTTTACATCACTATAAATTAGGATAATTTTTTGTATATCCTCAGGATCAGTATTAAAATTATTAACCAAATAGTCGTAAAGTGGTTCCCACTCATCTGTTACCGAATTCTTTCTTAAATGATTTAATATCCTTAAATCTAATGGTGTTATGTTACTGAAATCTATTTCCATTTTATACTATACTATATCTTATTGAGAATTTATTAATTTCGTCAACATCGTAATCTAAAATCTCTAAGTCATCTGATAGGTCATTCTCCCATTCACTTGTTTGTTCTTCAGATCTAACACCCGTAAACATATACACCTTATCACCATAATTTTCAATAAAATCACTACCATTATTAATTTGAGGGAAATCAGGTTTTTCTGTCATTATCATAAACCATTTATTAATAGTTTTGGTTACACTATTTATCTCCTCATCATATTCACCATCACTACAATAATCACAATCTACCTCTTCCTCACCTGTGCCGTCACATTCATCACAAGTTTCTGTTTCACCATCAGAATCCTCAATTTGTCCCGATCCACCACAATTTGAACATGTTTCACTTTCAGATGCCCTTCCACTACATTCGTCACACGTAACACTTTGAGTTTCAGTGTAGTAATCAAAACCCTCCTCAGCCATTTCCATAGTTACAAAATACAATCCATTACCAACATTTAGTTCCTCAGTTAAAAAATTTTTAACGTCTAAATTTAGAATGTATAGAAAAACTAAATCACTTATTTCTTCTTTATCTAAATTGAAAAACCCTACACCAAAAAATTTAATTATTTTGTTATAAGACGAACTGAATTCAAATACCTGACCCCATTCTGGGTAAACGTATTTTTTTACTTCGTTTTGAAGTTCGGGGTGTTTTGTATTAAGTACGTTTAAGTATTTCCTATAAACCTTGTTGTCTAAATAAGATAAGTTACCCTCAGACTCTTTTAATATGTTAGTTAACTTAATCATTTAATTTTTTTATTCTAACTGTTAATTCACCAGTACCTTTAATTACCCTGTGATACATTTTTTTAGGTATGAATATAGTTTCCGTAAGTGGGACAGGTAATTGATTATCCAATTGAACCATCCAATCCGTATGTCCAACACTTTCAACAACCCTATCTTCTTTATCTCTATGCCATACTAATTCACCATTCTCTACATTATCAGAAAATTTACGAACATAGAAACCATTTATTTTATTTTCTTCAAATGGAAAATCCATAGTTATCTTTTCTTACGACCTTGACAATGTGCTCTCTGAGAGAACCCTTTTGGGTTATTACAATTTATGGAGTTTTTATATTCTTTACTCCACTTTTCATTCATCATATCATTATCATCTATATTCATAGATAACTCCATTCCCGACTTTTTACTTTCATTCATTAAGAAATCAAATACTTGATCCATATTGTTTTTTGATTCCGCAATGTGATCTTGTGCCCAATCGTGACCATTTTCTAATATACTCTCAACCATTTCAGGATCCATATCTAATAATATATCACATTGTCTTCTCATTTGTTGTAGATTTGAGAAAAACATATATCTATTTCCTCTATCGTGATGTTGGTTACCTTGAATATCATCGATACCCATTTCATTAGAATGATTTAAAAATTTTAAGGCTAAATCATCATCACCTTTTTTTACTGCCTTAGATGCCGCACTTTCATATGTTGATTTATTCAACTCATTCATAGTTTTTCTAACCATGTTTTTAATGTCTTCTTCTGTTAATTTAACTATTCTTTTCATAATATTAATTTTTTATTTTTATTTTATTTACCACCAAGTACCTCCACCTGACAATCCTAATTGTTTTGCGTATCTCGGTAATCTACAACTCCAATAACCCGCACTACATTTATCATTTTTCTGAGGACAATTATGTCGATCTGAAAACGCCTTTTTAGCCTTAGGGTCTCTAAGTTTTACCGACAAATTCGCCCCACCAGATTTTGCCCCAAAGGAAACTTTTTTAACCTTACCATTACACATCACATAAACATAAAACTTTTTACTACCACCCCTTTTAGGCTTACTCAACTCAACAGTCTTACCTTTATATTCTGCCTCATTTATTTCCATATACTCATTTGGTATGTCTAACCAAACCTTTCTACCCTCATAGATACCTTGTTTACCTATATCGGTTCTTATAATCTCTTCGTCACTAAATGATAAATCAATTTTACCTTTAGTGTGTAATTCTCTAACTTCATTTATTAGATTAAAGAAAGACTCACTACCATATCTATAAACAGATTCAGTTAATGGTATTTCATTATCTATATGATATCTTAAACCTTCACTAATGATAGTTCTGTTTTCAGTAATTAACATTCTATCGTAGTTTAATGATTCATTCTTTTTAGGTTTATAGTTTTTAACTTTAATAGGACTTGGAGATTGTCCTTTTCCTGATTTACCATCATTTTTTTCTTTTTCTCTCTTACGTCTACACGCAGAATCTTTAGACTCCTGACTCATATTCGCAGCAACACTCTTTGCCCTACAAACTGGATATCCACCTTTATCGGAATCACTTCTACCACACTCAGGATGTCCACCACCTTCTTTTTTTCTACAAATGTTAACCCAAGGACCATTAGGTTGTTTACTACCTTTTGGTTTTTTCTTTGTCCCAAACCAAACTGCCAAATCTTCATCTAATCTGTCCGCAACTTCTATATCATCAAAATTATATGATTCATTTCTTTTACCGCTACAGTAAATACCACTACATCTTTTATTACCATCCAATCCCGCAATATCACCTTTACATACTTGAACTGCGTGACCAAGAGCATATGCGGAAGGGTAAACATCGTATTTAGATTTCGCAGAACTTTCACCTCTAGCACATATCTTATTTTTCTTTTTTTTACCTTCGTTGATTTCATCACTATTTTCTTCATCACCCAATTCTTTATGACTATTAGGCATAATAGATATACCATATTTATTTAAAAGTTTTTCCAATAATAACGGTATTGTCATCGATACTGCGCTCATCGCCATAATCGCAACTATCTTTACAATATCTTTAGATTGAGCCTTCAATAGTTTTATTTCGTTTTCAGTTACTTCCTTATTACTTATAAGTTTTTGTAATACTTTAAGTAATTCAATTGTTTCACCCTTCTCTCTTTTTGCCACAGTAACAAAAGTTTTCCAAGAATTTTTTAATTCCTCACTTTTATCATTAACAAACGATTTCATTTTTTTACCGAATTCATTAACCACTTTAGGTTCTTCATCCGCAAATAACCCAATGGACTTACCATCATGTCTCATTTCTGATAGTAATCTTTTATATTGACTTACATTTAATTTTATCTTCATTTTTTTATATATTTAATCTGTTCTATAAATATAATAAGTTACCCCATTATAATATTCTTCATTTTCACTACCATCATAACCAGATAGCGTATTACCTCTGTCTTCATTTTCTGCGAGATATCTCTCTAAACCAGACTCATCGAATGTACAGTAATAATCCACTGCCTCCTTAAAACTTAACCCTAAATTGTCTACAAAATAGTCCACCCCATCATTATCAATCTCACTAATTATGTCACTCACCATTCTGTCACGTAACTCTTCTCTCGCAGTGTCAAATAGTTCTCTTAACTCATCCCCTAGTCCTTCGTAATCAGTTTGTTTATCCGAAAGATCTATTTCTAAACCATTAATCTCATCTTTCAATTCTTCATATTCTTCAGTACCAAAAAAATCTTCATCGTC
>Ga0181358_1001332_pt1 | contig 11242 bp, 9 predicted proteins | sample Fa13VDMM110SD_FD_130096 | JGI IMG/M metagenome (GOLD analysis project Ga0181358, IMG submission 130096) | Freshwater viral communities from Lake Michigan, USA - Fa13.VD.MM110.S.D | ecosystem: Environmental > Aquatic > Freshwater > Lake | place: USA: Michigan | collected 2013-09-24
ACGTTTACAGTGCAGTTTACTTTAATACAAACGGTACATATACGATAAACGGATCTTCAATAACAGGTGTTGCGGGTCAACAAATTGACTTATTAATTCAACAGAGCGGCACTACATTAAATACTGGGTTCGCATTATTAGGTAATCCTCAACCTATAGGATTATTTCAAACAGGATTAATAACATCAACTGGTGGAACAGAACAATATAGGTTTGTTGACATTAAAACTGGATTACCAACTAACGGATAAAAATAAAAAAAAACAAAAAATGAGAAATATAATAAATCCTAAAACATTAAAAGGTCAAGACAAAGTAAACAGAATGTTAGACCTTATGGGTAAAATGAATACACTTAATGAGAGTAAATCATTATCAGAATTGGAGTTAATAAAAAAAGGTCCAAACGGTGTTGTTTACGGTATTGTTAGAGAAAATCACGATTACTTCATAAAAACATCAAATAAACCTTACGGTAAGTTTTTATCTGAGGATTTCCAATACGTTGGTGGTTTACAAAATAAAGGCACTGAAAAATATCATTCTTACGCAGAAGCGTTAAAACATTTAAATATTAAATTTGATATGTTAAATGAATCATATGGTGTTGAGAATAATAATAATATTTTTGAGTCTGACGGTAAAGCCATCGCAGGTGGTGCAGGATTTGGGTTTGTATTAGAAAAAGAAGAGGAAATCATTTTAGATGACGATATTAAAGAACAAAAAAAGGTACTTAAAGTAGACGCACCTGCATCGGCAACTCCTGCGCCACCAACAACACCGGAGACACCTGTTGAAGATGATGTTGAAGATGACGAATTTGGGGTTTCTGATGATACAGAAGGTTTAGGTGATGTTGAAGACACAGAAGATACAGAAGACACAGAAGATACTGATACTACTGGTGATGAAGGTACTGAAGATTTAGGTGATGATGAAATCACAAAAAAAATACAAAAATTAACAGGTAAAATTGGTCAGATGTTGAGAGACTCTGAGGATGTTGATCCTAAATTAGAAAAATACGTTATTAACTCAATCATTTCGGCTTTACACTTAGACGAAATGGATGAAGGTGATAAAGAGGATATAATTTCAAAATTCGAAGGTGAAGATGAAGAAGATTCATTTGGTGACACTGAGGGTGATGATTTTGACACTGAAGAAGATACTGAAACACCTGAAGAAAGTGGAGAAGAGGATATTGAAGCACCTGAAGAAGGTGGTGATGTATTACCTGAAAGTAGAAGAGTTGTATTTTCTAAGAAACAACTTTTAGAAACTTTTTTTAATAAAAGTACAAAAAACTCAATTAAAAAAGTTTTAAAAGAAAGAAAAGAAATTTGTGAAGATTGTGGTGGTTATAAAGGTGGTAATATGGTTGAGGGGATGATGTGTGAGTGTTCTCAAATGTATGAAGGAGATGACAATGGGTTTACTGATGGTAGAAAAAAGATAGATGTTGCAAAACCTTATGGTAAAATAACTGCAGATGACTTTAGTAAACTAAGAGGTATGAAAAGAAAAAGACATATCGATGAAGATGAAATGGGAGTTATGGATGCATTACAAACAAGACAAGGATATTTATCCGCAACAAGAGACTTAGACAGAGACTTTGACGGTATACCTAATAGATTAGATTTAGATAATAATAGTGATGGGGAATTAGATTTTTCTATGGATAATAGAAATTCTTCTAATGACGATTTTATTGAATTGGACATAGATTTTTTAAGATCTAATGCACCTGTTAAGGAACCGGGAATTAAAACACCTACAACTAGACCAGGAACTGGTACAGATTGGGACAAAATAAAGAGACCAAAGGCTGATCCAAAACCTAAGGCGGATTTAGATCAAGAAAGAATCAGACCATCATACAGAAGAAGAGGAATGTTTAGATAATGAATTTAGTCTATATTAATAAAATTGGTCAGAACTGGAAGGGGAATTACGTTTACGAGTTCCTATTTTCTGATGTTTTAGAAGATATAGATGGTGACGGTTGGGATTCTTATCCTTCATTGGGTAATCCTGAACCACCAGAAGATAGTATCATTAAGAAAAGTGGTTCTTTATTTACTACATTAAAATTAGATTTAGTTAAAGATTCTGAATCTTTCGCAATGTGGGATGCAGTTGACGGTATAGTCGCTTTGGCTTGGGAAAATATGGAGGGGTATGATGATTATCCTGAAAAAAGATTGTTCTTTACATTTGGGGAACCCTTATCTTCGGTAGAGAATAAACTATATGAAAAGGATATGGTTTTAAAATATGATAAAGAAATGGTAAATAGTTAAGATTATGGGTGACAAAATTAGAATTTATGAATCCGAAATAAAAAGGGCAACCAGACGTAAATTAATGGAACGTTATATCGATACTGTTGATGAGGCTGAGGAAATGACTGTTTATAATCAAGACGAGTTTGATGCATCTTTCGATAAATTAGAGAAAGGTACTTACGGTGTTAAAGGCAAAGAAGGTGAAATACGTTCAGTTACTGTTAACGAAGATGAAGAATCAGAAAAAAAGAAAGATGATACTATTCGCACCAAAAAATCTCATAGAAGGAAAAATGTGTCAGTTAATCCTAAAATGAAAAAAAAAGATTTAGTAGAGTACATTAATTCTAAAAGTAGTGTTAATGAGACCCCCGATAATCAAGGTGAAAGACAATACTTTGTTATTAGAGAAATGCCTGCGACTGATAAAGTAAAAATATTTAAATATTTTGAATCCCTTAAAAATAGTGGTTTAATAAATATGTATGGGGCTTCTCCATTATTAAATTGGACTGAGGATGATTTACAAAGATGGTTATATGGGATGAAAAAGGACCCAGATTCTTTAAGAGATGAAATAGAAGGGAATGATGATTACGATGAGGATGACGAAGATTATGTGAATAGTGATGTCACCCTATTAGAAGAACAATTAAAAGAAATTGAGTATCTTTTGGAACATAAACAAGAAATTAGAGACATTTTGGTAAGGGCTGCTATGACAAGAATTGAAAATAGTGGTGGTGGAGACTTTGAACTCAGTAAAGTACAAAGTGTATTCGAAAAAATGGCTAGAGAGTCTTTCAAAATGTGGGTAAGTACTGTATACGGTTAAAAAAATAAATTAGATATGAGAAGAAAAAATATTATTAACGAAGTAACTAATAGAGTTATAAAAGAAAAATATAGACTTAAAAAATTGATTGAGGCTATTGAATACGATCCTGAACACCCAGAAAGGATGAATCCAGATTTAGAGGGTAGACTTAGAAGTGGTGAACATTTATTCGGTAAGAGTAAATCTATACCTGTGGGTTCTGAGTCTCAGAATTATTCTGAAAAATTGGCAGGACAAAGGTTTAAAGAAATAGTTAACAAAGTTAAAAGATATCACGGTGTTAGAAATATTACACCTGATATGATGCAAACGATGTTCCAAATAATGGGAGAGATTAGTCAAATTGAGACTAGACATAAAGAGGCATTAGAACAATTGGCAGTTGATATAGTATCAGAGGAGTTTGATATCCCTGATCAAATGTTAGAGGCAACTTTAACACCTCCAGGTTCTGAATTAAGTATTGAATCTGATGAAGAGGAAGAGGAAGATGAGGATGGTGGATTTGAGGTACCTAAAAAACCTAAAAGTGCTCAACGTATGGAAGAGTTAGAAATGGAGGTTGATAAAAGGAGAGTCATTAACGCACTTATGCAAGGTGCCGCTAAAAAGGGACACTACATTTTCCATATGGTTGCGGATGAGTTAGATGCTTTAGACCCTAGATTAATGGGACTATATGGTAAACTTATGTCATTAGCAGATTTCCAATATTGGATTATCCCTGACAGTGTTATGGGTGGACAAGTAGGTGGAGTTGAAAAAATCGAATGGAGAAAGGCAGAAAAACCTGAAGACAAAGATGAAGAAAATGATATGGAAAGAATCGATGTTGAAGAAGGTGATGATATTCCAGTTGTAGTCGCTAAGGCTTGGATTTTCCCATTATTAGTACACGAATTAATTAAAGGTACATTAGAATTATCTGCAATTAACTGGGCTGACGATCATTTAGATTTCGAAGAACAAAAAGAAGTTATTGAAAAGGCAGATACACCAGAAGGTGAGATATGGGGAATGAGATTAGGTCCTGGTATGTGGGAGAAATTTTTAGAGTGTATTGATTCTGAAAACTATGATATTAAACAATGGTTATTTAGAGAATTAACTAAGTTACCCGCAACACAATTTCACGAATTTATGAAAGAAATATTAAGTGGAAGTCAGAGATGTAAAGAGGTTGTAGATACATTAAAAGATTTACATAAGGGTGATAGTAGTGATAGTATAGAAGATATGTTTAACGACACAGGATACGATGATATGGGTGATATATTAGACAATTTAGGTGAAGAACCCAAAGAAGATGATATGGAGATTAAGAATGATGAAGTTGACTATTCTAAAATGTCTAAGAATGAGTTGATGAAATTAATCGATGATGCATTGGATAACGGAGACTTCAAAACAGTGGAGGAACTTCACAAATACGTTTAATCTATAACATTATAAAAATTAAGATCCCATCAAAAGTGGGATTTTTTTATTTATTACCAATATTTATTAATAAATAATAGTGATGATAAATCAAAGGGTACAAAACGCAATAAATAAAATCACTGAAAAAAAATACGGTGATCTTGAAGAATATATTGAGGTAATTGAATATATTAAAGAGTTATTACAATTAAGTTATACTGAGGTAATTGAGGGTGTGTTTACTTACATAATGAATCAAGGTCAAAACCCTATTGATGAAGTTGATATAGAATTGGAGTATTATGTGGATAATGAAGATGCGTTCTCAATCCTAACAAATATTGGTTGGTTCGACAAATATCTTAAAGATAATAAGGCTTTCTATTCGGATTTTGGAGATATAATTAAATCGGGTGATAGGATTTATATGTTTTGTGGTGATTGGAAGGATTTAAGTGATTTATTTATATCTAGTGATAAAAATTTAGTTGAGGATATATTGGATTCTGATTGGTCAGAAATATTCGGTGATTTCGATATTAGTTTTAAAAATGATGTAACTGAAGTATTAAGTGATGAGGCAATAAACCATATAAAAGAACACATCAAAGAAAATAATTTCATTGGTAATGAGATAAATACGTTAGATGATGAGTACGGAGATGTTTTAACTGAGGAATTATTAGAAGATAAAAACACACTTTTTAATTTGATAGACGAAGAACAAATGTTTGATGACTTAAAAATTGAATTAAAAAATATGTATAGATGGTCTTATAATAGTGCCTCTGAGGGTGAACTGTTTAATAGTATAAAAGAAACAATAACATCGTTTTTAGGTTCAGATGGTGAGTGGGATGAGATTAAAAAAGGTGAAAAAGTGGGTCATATATTAAAATTTGATGTCACTGATATATTTTACACATATTTAAAACTGTATGTTGAGTCCACAGGTAAATTTCCTGGTGATAACGCAAACTATTTTTTAGAAGTTTTAGATGAGGTTTTGATTGAACAAGGTAATGAATTGACTGGACCGTATATTGATAATTTTTATCCTGACAGTAGAAAGGTTGAAGAGGATATGACTGATCATGTAATTTCTAATATATAATGAAAGTAATAATTAATAATAGACAACATTTACTTTTGGTTGAGGATAACCAAAGGTGGGATAGATTTATAGAATATTTTAAAAATAATACTATTAATAAAAATACTGAAGAATGGTTAAATGATTTTTTTAGTACGTTTGGTTTAGATAAAGAAATTCTATTAAATAATGAAACATTTTATAATATATTTTTAGATTTTTTTAGAGAAAATGTTAATTACCATAGTAATAAACTTATGGAATATGGGGAAAAGATTACAGAAATATTTGATTTAATTAGTGAAAAAGAATCTAAACGAATTTTAAGTAGTAAAAGTAATCCATTAGAAAAAATAAAACAGTTAATAAAATTAGAGATTAAGTTCCCTTGGAAATACGACATCAATAAAAGTTTTACATCTATCATTGATAATTTGGTATATGATGCAGTAGAATACGCAGTTAAAAATTATAACCCCATTGATGCAATAACACAATTATCTATTATAAAAGATAATGTGTGGAACGAGAGGAGGGAGATTCTGGTACCATTAGTTAAGGACTTTGCCACTAAAAATGGTATTACTTTAATACCAAAACACGCAGGTATTACATTCCAAAAAGGTGATGAATCGAGAATTAGGGATTTAATAAATTATATTAAAGATGTGACAATCTCACCTAAAAAAACTAAAAGAGGTTTTTTAAATCATATAGGACAAACTGAAAGTGGTGGACAACTTTCTACTTTTTGGAGTGCAGCCAATCAATCTGGTATCATACAAAAAGTAGGTGGTGGTAATAATGTAACATATGAATTAGGTCCGAACTACAAAGATTGGGAAGAAGGTAAAGTAGTAGCGTTTTAAATTAAAAATATATGGATAGAGGAGAACAACTAAAAATATTCGCACGTTGTTTAGGTGAACCAATTTATGCAATCGAAACTTTTTTAAAGACATTCGATTTAACTCAAGAAGGTATGGTACCTTTTAAATTGTTTCATAAACAAAAAGAAATTATAAAATCTTACGAAAAATATAATCGTAATTTAGTAACCAAACCTAGACAGGCAGGTGTATCGACTACCACCGCAGCCTATATTGCAGTTAAAACTGCGTTTGGTGATCCAGATAGTCCACATAAAGTATTGATATTAGCCAACAAACAAACGTTGGCACAAGAGTTCTTAAAAAAAATAAAGGAATTTCTCGATCAAATACCTTATTGGGTGTGGGGATTAGATGAGGGTACTGATTATTTAGAAATTAATTCTAAAGGACATATAAAATTAAAATCTAACGGTTGTGAAATTAGGGCGTTAGCGACATCAAAAGATGCTTTAAGAGGTTTTACTCCAACATTCCTAGTTATGGATGAGGCAGCCTTTATCGATAATGGTGCGGATGTGTTTGCCGCAGCAATAGCGTCTTTAGGTACAGGTGGTAAGATTGCACTGATATCGACACCAAATGGTATGGACCCACTATATTATAAAACTTATGATGGTGCAAAAAATAAAGAAAACAACTTCAATGTAGTTGAAATGAAGTGGTATCAGGATGTTAGATACAACAGAGGATTATTTTGGGTTAGGGGTGAAAATGAAAAGATAGAATGTAAAACTTTAACTAGGACTAAATTAAGGTGGGAATATTTAGATAAAATATATGAAACCGATGAATCTACCATAGAAGATTATGAAGTTATGGTAAAGGAGGGATGGAAACCTTTATCCCCTTGGTACGAAGAGATGTCAGCGGATATGGGTGATACAAAAAAAATTGCACAAGAACTCGATGTATCATTTATTGGTTCAGGGGGTAACGTTATAGATGATGAATTTATTTCATATCATGAGGAAAATTTTGTTAAAGACCCTGAATTCTCCGCAGAATTAGAAAAGGCTATGTGGATATGGAAGAAACCTGAGGTAGGTCATAAATATATTATGGGTGTAGACGTTAGTAGGGGTGACGGTAAAGATAGTTCCACAATAGTTATTTTAGATTTTGATAATTTAGAACAAGTTGCAGAATTTAAATATAAACTACCTCCAGATATGTTGGCAGAAGTGGTTTTTAAATATGGTAATATGTATAGTGCCTATACGATAGTAGATATCACAGGTGGAATGGGTGTTGCAACAGTTTTAAAACTGTTAGAGATGGAATATAACTTCTTACACTACGATGACCCTAAAAGTAGAAAATTGTCTGAAAAATACGCTAAAACTAAATATACAGAGGGTGATAAAGTTCCCGGATTTAGTGTAGGTAATACCAGACTACAATTAGTTTCTGAATTTGAGGAACATATTAGAGAAAATAAAACAATAATACGATCACATCGTTTAATTTCTGAGTTGAGGACTTTTGTTTATAAAAATGGTAGACCCGATCATATGGAGGGTTATCATGATGACATAATAATGGCATACGCTATGTGTATCTTTATAGTACAAACATCATTCAAAAAATTAGAGATGGTTGAAAAACAAACTAAGGCTATGTTAGAGAGTTGGGTAAACGTTAATAGTAAAACAGTTACCCCATCATTGGATGATCAGAAATATGTAAATCCATTCTATACTAACACACCAACTTATCACCCTAAACAAGGGAATGATAGTAATAACGACAATGGTGACTACAATTGGTTGTTTGGTATAAGATAGTATTTAGTTTTTTTCGATATTTATTATAATAGTAATAAAGTATAAAGATAAAAATGGCTAAAAAAACGATATTTCAACAGTTAAATGATTTATTCGGTCCTGAAGTAAAAAGGGCAGAAAATAAATCTAGATATTCTATAAATGATAAGGAACTCCTTAAAACTAAATCTAAGGAAGATTTCGAATTCGAAAAACTTAAAAGACAACAAGATTCCTATTTGTCAAATATGTGGCAAAAAGTTGATAATGAAATATATCAACACTCCATATATTATGAAACAACAAGGTTAGCATCTTATGCGGATTTTGAGGGTATGGAATTTTTTCCAGAAATTGCGGCAGCATTAGATATTATGATGGAGGAGTCAACAACTTTAAATTCGGAAAATAAAGTTTTAAATATTTTTTCTGAGAGTAGAAGAGTTAGAAGGATATTAGAGGATTTATTTTTCAATAGATTAGATATTCATACCTCATTACCAATGTGGACAAGAAACACTTGTAAATACGGTGATAATTTTTTATTCTTAAATATCGATAGTGATGAAGGTATAACAGGTGTTAAACAACTACCTAACATTGAAATTAGTAGAAAGGAAAATGAGGGGTTTGGTGATAGTTCTAATGTTTCAGATACAGATAAATTTAATCCAGTTACGTTTATTTGGGGTCAGAGAGACATAGAATTTAACGCTTGGCAAATTGCCCATTTTAGATTATTAGGTGATGATAGAAGATTACCTTATGGAACATCTATGTTAGAAAAGGCGAGAAGAATATGGAAACAATTATTATTGTCTGAGGATGCGATGTTAATATATAGAGTAACTAGGGCACCCGAAAGAAGGATATTCAAAATATATGTAGGTAATATTGACGAAAAGGATGTACCTGCCTATGTTAATAAAATTGCAGATAACTTTAAAAGGAGTCCAGTAATCGATCAAAAAACAGGACAGATAGACACTAGATACAATCAAATGGCACAAGATCAAGATTACTTTATCCCTGTTAGAGATCCAAACGCACCGAGTCCAATAGATACATTGGCGGGGGCAACAAACCTATCTGAGATTGCGGATATACAATATCTTCAAAAAAAGTTATTTACTGCTCTTAGAGTACCTAAACCTTTCTTAGGTTTTGAGGAGACGAATGGTGATGGTAAAAATTTAGCACTACAGGATATTAGATTTGCTAGAACTATCAATAGAATACAACAGTCAATTATACAAGAACTTAATAAAATTGCGATTGTACATTTATATATTTTAGGTTTAGAGGATGAATTAGAAAATTTCACACTTTCACTTAATAACCCATCTACACAGGCTGAGATGTTGAAGGTTGAACAAACTCAATTAAAAGTAACATTGTATAAAGATTCTGTAGCGGACGCAGGTAATGGGTTTGGTGCAATGTCTATGACTAGAGCCAAAAAAGAAATATTGGGTATGTCTGAAGAAGAGATAAGAAATGACTTAGAACAACAAAGATTAGAAAAAGCGGCAGCGGCAGAAATGGAACAAACCGCAGAGGTTATTAAGAAAACAGGATTATTTGATAGAGTCGATAAACTATATGGTGACTTTGACGCACTATTATCAGGGGCAGGTGAAGCCGAAGCAGGTGCAGGTGGTGACGCAGGTGCCGCAGGTGGAGATATGGGAGGAGGTGCCGATATGGGTGCAACCGCAGAACCAGTAGCAGAACCAGCAGCCGCAGAACCAGCAACCACAGAATCATTTAGAAAAGACGGTAATTTACTGACTGAAGAAAAAAGAAGGAAATACGAAGAAAAAACTAAAAGATATCAAGGAATTTATTTAAGAAGATTAACTGAAAGTTTACAAAATAATGAACACGTTTACAATTTAGATTCTGTCGAGAAGGACACTGATGTACTGAATTCAAAAATTAGTGAAATGACTAAAGAGATCGATAAACTAACTAAATAAGTTTTTTTATAAAAGTTTAATATTTATTATAAAAACTAACACATGGAAAATTTTGGGAATATAAAGGACACTTTTAAACAATTAATGATTGAGTCTATAATTAATAAGGATGATAAAGGTAAAAAATTGTTTAATAAGTTTTTAAAAACTATTGGTGAAAACAAAACATTAAAAGAACAGTATTTAATCTATAGTAATTTACAAAATAGAAAATTTGACGATTCTTCTGAGGCTAAAGAATACATTAAAGAAAATATAACTTTATTAAAGTCATTGAATACGAATCATATTAAGGGTGGTAATGAGTATTTTTCTAAATTACTTAAAGGAGTAACCTTAGTTAAAGAAAACCAATTATTTTATAATGATATAGATTTTCTATTAAAAACTGATAAAAACGCATCTAACATAGATAAAATACATGAATCTATTAATAACATCACTAAAAGAATGTTAGAAAAGGATGTGGAGGAAACTGTTGTAACAGAATCTATAGGTTTACCACCGAGTATGTTGGCGAATATTTTAGCGTCTAAATTCAACTCAAAGTATTCTGAAATAAACGAAACTGAAAGAGAAATTATTAAAACAGTATTAAATGGTAATAAAGATGATAAGAAATCTTTATTCGAATCTGTTAAAAGAGAATGTATCGACAATATAGATACTAAATTAAACGAATCATCTGATATTGAAATAAAGGATAAGTTATTAAAAGTAAAAGATAAATTATTAAATACTAACTTTGATTACGAAAACTTCAATTCACAGATAGGTAAAATTTACAATTTAAAAGAATCGATAGATTAAAAATGAACCCCTCCAAAAGAGGGGTTTTTATTTATATAATTTGACTAACAACTATTTTAATAGTATAATTATAAAAACTTTAAAATAACAAAAAATGAAAAATTTTATGAATGAAATTAGGAAAAGAAATCAAATTAGATTTATTAGAAAACT